>ERZ773168.3591-NODE-3591-length-10833-cov-2.707181_pt1 | contig 10833 bp, 4 predicted proteins | sample MGYA00511261_ERZ773168 | MGnify/ENA primary metagenome ERZ773168 (study PRJEB29015, sample SAMEA2737855) | human gut metagenome | biome: human gut; feature: human-associated habitat; material: faeces | place: China | collected 2012 ... | reverse complement strand
CATCAAGATCTACAATATATGGAGTGAAATCTTGAAAACCAATAAGCTTAATTTTCCCCGGCTCTTTTGCTGACAGGGGGTATTGATAACCAAGCTCAATGATACCCCAGTTTTCCTCAGACTTCAGCAGCGCCGTGCTGCATCTCTCCCAAACATCGGGAGGAATTACTGTTTCCTTAAAACCAAGCCCAAAGTCGGGCAGCTCAAAGGATACAGATTGTGTCTTGATATCAATGTTGACAGAAATTTTCGCAAGGAAACGAACTGTTTCTTGGAAGTTTACTACGCGGTTCAGGATGGATTTCCAATCATCTTTCTTGGGGATGAATTCACGAATAAACTCTGTAGCTTGCTCTACATCTATCTCGCCTTCCTCATCCTGGAAACGCTTGATTACCCAATCACGCATAAAAGATGGAAGCTTAAACGATGAAATGAAATTGCTGCGTTTCAAATCCTTGAAGACAACCATCTCGTCAAATGCATCCCGAAAGCGTTCAATCCATTCCGCACTCTGCGTCTTAGATTCAGACATTTCTTTTCACCTCCTGATTCATATTCCCAAGGCGGAATTCTCTTTTGTGCCTTTTTGAACGGTAAACACGAGTCCCGTCGCAAGGCACTTAGAGCCATCATAGAAATCTGCTGAGTATTTTTTACTGCGCTTGATGTGCTCCATCGTGAACTTAGCATGTCTCTGATCACCAACAAACTCACCGTGATATGTCCGCTCTTCACCATTCACATCAACAACCAAGATCGGATCAGAAAACGTGATATTGGAGAAAATTGTCACAGAAACAGGTTCTCTGCACATCTTCGATAAATGTAATCTCGATATCATGGGGTTTCAATGTGATAGTAATCAAGGGAACCAGAACTTCCTCTAACGTAGCACCACCGTGAACTTCAACATTTGCAGCTCTTCCACCCTTAAACCGATCATAATTCGCAAGTACAACATAGCCATTGGGTGTGTATGCTGCGAAGGGAATCCCCGGGTCGCTACTTGTCGGGCAGCATCGTCCGCTATGCTCACCTTTTTCATCAAGATGAATGTTGCTTTTACTTTGATGGTTGCTGATAACGGCCAGACGACTTGCGCCATGGTCAGAGATAATGACGGCCTTATTAAAAGAGTCTTGGATAAGTCCCTTTCTGATTTGCTGGAGTTGCTTGTCAATAATCTCAAGTTCGCGGAACAAGTGAATGGGTTCCTTACATTGCTGGTAGTCAAAAATCTGGCTGTGATGCTTCAACTCATCCAAATCATCGATTTTCTTAAAATTATTGCCGAAGAATGAAATGAAATCTTTATTTTCGCATGTGATAGAAGGCAGCTGACAAACACCGATCAATATCTCAGCTATCAACCCGTACTCTTCACATTTTTCCAGTATGTATGAAAGATACTCAACTCCGAGCGCGTCGAAAAAGAAAAGCTGTGCGCCTTTGCGATCCATTCGGGCAGCAAGAGTGCTTCTTGCCGGAAGCTTATTATACGGACGTTCTTCCGCGTAGCGAACAACTTGCTTCATGAAATCAGGCCATATCTGATTTGTCAGTTTCTGCTGCTTATAGTCCTGAAAGTACTTCGTGATTTCCGTACGAAGCGTAGTGTCGCTGGCAGGTAACGGCATGTTTGCCTGTGAAAAGCTAAAAGGCACCAAATATTTGTAGACTTGCGGGAATGAAAACTTAGTGATTTGCAGGAGCTCCGTCTCCGAGTAGTCATAACTGCTCAAACAGCGCAGAAACTCATGTTCTTCGTCCTCTGTAGAATCTGTCAGATAATACACTGCATCTTTTTGGTATTTTCCGGTTCGCTGGCAGTAATGACTGATGAGAGAGAGATTCTTTGGAAGAGAGTCGAGTATGCGTTTTCTGCAAGCATACATAGCCGCAAACTCATCGTCATCCCGTGGAATCTCCAGCAGCATCATAGTGAGGCGTTCCGCGAAGTCATCTACTTTTTCGGATTGCTTCAAGACACGCTGAAGATAAGCATTACCATTAGCGCCATAGAGTTTGAGTCCAAGCCAAAGAAGCCATTGTTTGTTGCCGTCTCCATCTTGGAGCACTTCACTAATCTTTGATGAAAGTGATTCGAGAGGTGCAATCTGAATTCTAATTGTGTTGGCAAGCGACTTTGCTGTTTTCAACTGCTCACAGAGGAATAGCCATTGTTCCTCTGTGCCATAGCTTCGTTCACAACCGGAAAACTCAGGGTATGCTTTCTTAAGCGCAGCAAAGATATCATTGCCATCAGAAACAAGAAACATAGAATCCTTGAAAAAATCTGTGTGAAAACGAGTTTCGACCGTGACAATTGGTTGCTTGTTCAACTCATCCTCAGTGATTGATTCAAGTTTTTCCAGAAGACCATGAATCTTATGGCAAACGTCAGTTTGCATAAACAAGCAGTTACAACCAACGACCGAAATTTGAGGCAAGCTGGATACCATTCCGCTAATGCAGAAAATGCGTCTCGTGAGGCGTATATCCTTCATCTCCAGTTGCTGGAGCAGATGTCCGCAGTGAAACAGTAATATAATCAGTCTTCCATGCACACTCATATCAAGAAGCTGGTTTACATGTTTTTTCAGTTCCTCATATGATTCGAGCATCCAGAGTTGGGAAAGGCCGATTAAGGCAAAAGTGCCTTCGCCAGACAGTTCATACAGCACACGGTCTATATTGGGGAAATCATCACCGTGGCATGCATCAGAAACGCGGCGGCAATTGACTTCCAGATTGGATTCGAGGCGAGAAATGATGCTATGATAATCCCAAAGATTATCAGCGTTAATCAGCATGGGATAGCCGGTTGATTCACCAATCTCAGTAAAGCATTGGGCTGTATCTCGACATTCCACGCTTATCACTTCCTTACTGATTCTTCAGAATCTGAATACCAAACTCTGTGTCATCCTGAATTCTACCGCGAAGATAGGAGCGAAGCTGCTCTGTGCTCATCTGATCGATGATAGCCATCGCACGGTCACTGCCTGTCAAAAGATATTCCTTTTCGGCCAGCTTTTTGATTTCCCGCTGTACGGAGCTGTTATTCATCCAATCATAAGCATCTTCGTAGAGAGTGCCGGAAAGGTGGTGCCTAATCTGATCAGGATCGTTAAGAAGCACTTGGTATGTTCCAACAATCCGTTGCATAAAGCATCGGTCACGTTCTTCGGGGGACTGAAGCCGGTCGTAGAATGTTGCTGATATCAGGAAATCCATGGCTTTCTTAGCATCGGCTTCATTGGGATTTGCACTGATTACAATCTGGAAGATAGGCTTTACCGCAGCACGTTCAGCATCATCAAACATGCACAAAATCGGCATGGAATAATGTGTAGACCAATCCTTAGGATCTTTTGTTCCGGTTTTCTCCTGCCAGAGGTCACGCAGTTTTTTCTTCCACTGGCGCAGGACAAACTTCTCCACCTCAGCCTGTACAAACTTGTAGTAATCGGATTTTCCTTTGGTAAACTGTCCCTGCGGAAAAGATTCATAAAGCTCGGCAATCTCTGCATCATCAAGTCCGCTCAGGAATGCGTTGGCATCTTGTTTGAAATAGTTCACCTGGGACTTGTAGAACTGTTCAAAGCTTTCGCGCTGAGTCATAAGCAGATCATAGAAAGTCTGCTTATGCTGATCGAGGAGTGCATTGTTTTGCTTCATAATCGCTAATTGCTGCAAGAATGGACCAAGATCTCCCGTGAGTTTAGCAACAGCCTCACAAGGGATATGGATATTATTCGTTCGAGCATTCCATGCAGACGTTGTTTCCCGAATGCTAATGCACTTTGGGAGACTCTTATTGCTTTCCTGAACAATTTGATAGTCCAGAATAACATCAGAAATCTTCTCATCCGCAGAGACCTTCGCCCAAACCCAGTTGGCATCGCTGGCGTTGAAACGTTTCTTTACTTCGTCAATATACGCACCGCCATCACCAATCTCAGTAGATAGGCGAACTAACAGCCCATCACGGTAGATCTTCAGATATTCCAGCATACCCTTCCGGCATTGGTCTCCCGTCATCAGCCTTGCAAGATTTCCCTCAGCGGTAGGATTCTCGCGGACGAGTTTGCCGATAGAAGCCGCGATGTCGCTTTCTGTGTCATGCCCACCATTTGCTGTGTTTACAATCACAGAGAACTGATCAATCAGCTGTTCCAGAATATTTCTGGGAGTTTCAAGTTGTTCATGTCCCAGTGTATACTTAATACACCAGATTGGGAAAGCAAAGCTCTTCATTTTGATTCGGAGCTGATCTCTGGTAGATTCCACAGCGCCGCATACAGAACGAGAAAGGTCAAAAGCAGTCACCGCGCAATTCAAGAAGCTGCGGACATCCGGGCTCATGGTGACGATGAATTCTTCTTTATACTTGGAGTCGTGATTCGACAGTTCATTAACAGCATTACCAATCATCGTCTTCATTTTATCGACTGTCATCTGTTCACTGCGAGAACCGTTGCTCCAGAAAAAGTCCGGCGTAGCATATTCTTTCAGCACAAAGCCCATAACAAAAGCTGTCACGCTGGAAGGCATAAAGCCGAAAGGTTCCTTCTCCATCTCATGCAGAATACTGAGGATGCTAACTCTCCCGGAACCATTGTCGAATCCCTGCTCTACCAGTTCCATCACGCGCTTCTTGATATGTACAATAGTCAAGCCCTGCTTAGCGGGATCTTCCCAGTAGCGTTCGACCTTCCATGCACCATCCAGCGCGGTCTCGAAAGACATCTTTTTGTTGCTATTGCTGTAAGCACCAGAGAGCGTTTGGGTAATGCCAAAGCCAGCGCCATTGGCAGGTTGATAAAGATTATACATAGTGGCATTAAGGCTATAATGTTCCAGACCATAATAATACTTGCGCTGATTCTTTTCACGAAGCGCTTCCTGAAGATCGGACAGTTGTGTGCGGTGCTGACCTGCTTTATGTTCATTATCATAGAGGATAAACGCACCACTTACAATATTTCTCCGCCACTCGCTGAGCACATTCCCAGCCTGATTCGCGAAGTGCTTAGCCTGCGTGTTATCCTTCCCTGTATGGTATTTGGAGAACGCCATATTGTTTGCATACTGCTGCAAGAGATCCTTGCCCAGAGGGGTCATGCATTCGACAAATACAATGTCGTTGCTTGGCATGTTGACTGCTTTCACGATTTGTTGATGAAGCTGCTGCTGTTCCGTATCGTTTTTCGAAAATGTGATGATCAGCTTGAAACGTTCGGAACGCTGCAGCGCGTTCATCTTCTGCACTGTTGCAGTAAAATTGGCGTAACTTGTGGCTTCCACAATGTAGCGCTTTTCAAAAGCAGGAGGCAGACAGAATCCCAGTTTGTCAATTAATGGCGCATCAGAGTTGGTAATCAACGCCTGAGTCTTTGTTTCATCGCTAATCTTCCGAATCAGTTCATTAATATTGACATCAGATGCAGCCCCGTTGGCGACAGAATACTCCGTTTTGCCACCACCAACGGGTTTCTGAAAAATAACTCCTTTCTCTATCAAACCTTTTGCGATAGCCAGTGCTTTGCCCTTGCTCCAATCGGTTCCTGCAAACGCCAGATCCAAATTCTGCTCGTTAGGGTGCAGAATCTCGTTATCGCCCTTCCGGAAAGCAACTGCCTGAAGCAGCAGAATTACCTTCAGCACACGCTGTTCATCGGGAAGAAAGCGGTCAGCATTGAGCATGCGGTAGTTGTCCAGGATACCACGCACAGCATCATCCAGACCGTTCTGCCCCTTGCCGTAGAAAAAGTCCCATAGCAAATCCACAGTCAAGAGATTCTGCTCGTCGTCTGGACCATAGTTGTTGATATACCACTTAAATCCCTTGGCATCGGTCATGTCATTGCTTATGATGAAATCAAACATACTGCGCTGGTTGGATGTGAACAGCACGGCAATCTGCATCAAGATGAGCGCAGCATAAGGATGCATGGGGACGATATTTCGGAGCTGATTATCAGAGATGACGGTCTTATGACCGAGGCTTGTCTGCCGCTTTGCGGTAGAGACAATCAGGTTTCGCACGCTAACCAGTTCGTCATTAAGATCGTTCTTGTCGCGCTCCCACTGTGGAGCCAGCACCGGATCGTTGGTGGTCTTCATCGCCTTGTACATCAGGTCAAAGGCAATATTTTCCGGCAAATCAATGCGGACAGTAGAGTCGCCGACGAAACGGTTGAAGGTTTTCTTAGCAGTAGCTGCGTCCGCAAAGAGGTTGCGGCTCTCGTGAGTTACCAGCATGAAGTAGAACGGATGGGATGCACTAATCTCTGCCAGTGTTTGAAAGCCGGTTAAGCTGACCGGATGCGAAATGAAGTATTCGGAAAACTCATCCCAGACAAAAAGAATTGCGGAGAGCTTGTTTTCTTCAATTACGCTCTTGATCCAGTTGGCCATGTCGTTGACATCGCTGAAGAGACCGTACTGACCGGCATCCTTAAGCACCGTCATGACATTGCGCATGGTGGCTTCTACAAGCTTGGTACTGCCATTGTTCAGCTGCTCTACAACGTCTTGTGCGGTGGCACTGCCAAAGGTCCATGCGTACTTTTCCTGGCGAATCAGAGCCTCAAAATAATCATGGTTAACAGGGCTCTCCATCCAGTGAAGGAAGGCGTCCTTCATGGAGGCATCTCCGTGGTTCTCAATGCCGTTTGCCTTGAGCGCAGCCATGATGCTCTGCTGAACTGCCAGAATCAAGTCCAGGTCAGTATCAATACCCGCGGAACCTACTCTGTGAATCGTCAGGATTTTTCCGTTGTTTTTCAGAGCAATATACTGATCACGCAAATCCTGCCGCAGACCGAAATCGTCAAAGTACTCAATTACTTCTTCATCGGTGGCATCTAAAATCGACTTCACCGTCAGAGCTGCATGGGATTTGCCTGTGCCATAAGCACCCTCGACCCAAATAGAGCGAGGATCTTGTCCGGACAGAGCCTTATAGGTCACTTCCAGTAGCTTGACAAAGGTTTCGTGCGGAAGAAAACCCTTCCAGCTAACTTTGCCTTGCTCAATCAGATCTGCAGTGACGGCAGCGTAGTATTTGGGATCAATGTTGAAATACTCACGGTACAGCTTACCCATGGTAGTAACTCCCTTCTCAGAACAGATTCAGTACATCAGCGGAGGTTTTGCCTTTGTTCAGTGTGATGGTCTCCAAATCCAGGGTAAAGGATGCTGAGATAAAATCCGGATAGTTTCCGCTCAAGCCGTTGAGCAGTCGAATCATGTTGTCGCGGTCAAGCCCGAAGATTCGTGTGCCGTTGCGGTCAATACTGTCGTCCATAAGGGTTGAGAGGGAGAACTGATAGTAGTCTCCACATGCTTCGGCGAATTTATAAAGAGAGTATAGGATGACTTCGGGGACGGGATTAGTCCATGCAGAACGGGTTATGCCCATGCATCTCGACCTATTTTTATCGGCAGAACCAAAACCGATGTTACCGAGCGGCAACTCGCATAGGCGTGTCAAAGAACTAAAGATATCGCCAGTCCAGGTATCTTTTGCGCCTGAATCGACGAGCATTGATGTAATTAATTCTTTCTTGTAATACTGACCAAATGTGATATTGACGACATACCAATTCACCTGTGGCGTATATACCAGATTTGTGAAGATGATACCCCATGCTGCAGGGCTATCATAGCCAATCCGTTCAATCAATTCGGCAGTAGAAGTAAAACCTTTGTCATTAAGCAATCCGGCATCTCGCAGGAAACGCTTGAAAAAGCTGTACATCTGTGAGCCAAGGGTATGATTCTCATCGAATGTGTTCTTGTACTCAAAATACTGCCGTACCCAATCCATTTTGGGTGCATGGTGGGAATAACTATTAAGACTTGTATTTTTGCTGGTCATCAAAATTCCTCCTTTCGGTTCTTCAAGCGATTTATATACAAGGCATCCCTTTTCCACCTTATGACAAAGTGCGCAATGATGACACTTATCGTTAATCACCACCTTACCATTTATAAAATCCATGTTACCAAATGGGCAATCAGCTTGGCATTCTCGGCAACCTATACAGCAAGCAGTCTTACGAAACACGTTCTTTAGCAATTTCACAAATGCCACATGCTCGCTTGCTGTTTCTCCATCTATAGTTACATTGAGTTCATTCTCACTTTCTTCAAGTGAAAAAGAGAGCATTTCCCCTTGAAAGTCAATCGTCACTGGATTGTCATCTTTCACAATGATACCTATAGTTTTAATCCATGTTCTCCACGTATCCGCGTTTTTTAGTACACGAATATGCACGGCATGCTCTCGGTCGACTACTTCACGATAAGGAAGACGGATATTGATATCACGTCCATTTTTTCTGGCTTTCCATCCGCCATTTTCTATGAATTGGCGCAACCGTTGCGAATCGGGAATCGCTCTCTCATAAGCCAGCTCTATTTGTCGAATTAACGGTTTTGTCTGCTCTTGATAGCAGACAAAACTCATATAGTCGTTTCTTTCAGCTGCACGTGGACAAATTAAACATCCAGCTCGCCTGTTGCCTTTCTTGTAAGTTTCGTTAAGCATGAGATGCTCGGCATATGTATATATAAATATTTCAGCTGACCCCCAATCCAAGATAGCATTGCAACTATATTGCCCCTTGTGCTTTCCCTCATAAGCAATATACTCATACTTGCTACGGGCAACACTTTCATCTCCTCGAACACCAACATATGCCATCCCGTGGAAATCGACAATTCCCGTCAATTCGCGTAACAATAAAATCTGTGGTGCTGTTTTATGCACACTGCAGCACCAACGTGTGACAGTGCATGGTGGACCGAATGCTGACCAAGTTTCTTGTGGAGAATAACTTGAATGGGAAATATAGAAACCGATATCTTGAGATTCACACGCTTTTTTCATTCTATCGACGATTTTATAAGTGTCTGAAAACTCCATTCCCGTATCACTAAACACCACTATAAACTGATCATGTGGCAACGCCCTCTGCACCAAATCCAGTGTAACCACGCTATCCTTGCCGCCGCTGAATGCTACATAGAACACGTCGATGCGGTCTCGGTACTTCATATAAGTGTTATAAATCTTTTGTATTGTCTCTTGAACCAGCGTCTCCATTAAATCCGCGTTTCTGCGACACATTTCCGCCACATCTACAGGAATTAACGGAGCACCATTCGGCTCTGGACTTTCTTCAATAATAATCAACTCCGGCTTGGTATACAGAGAACCACCTTTCGTGGAGGCAATTTTGCGCCCACGGTAAATATAATTATTGGCCTCTGCCCACATAATTGGCGCGGAGTCATCTCTGGGATAAGACCAGTGCGCGTCAAAGCCAAGGATGTCCAGTTCACGGTAATAAACTGGTCTGGGCTCTTTGCTGAACTTTGAAATTTCACTGGTCAGCAGAAGTCCTCCTGTTTCTGCATCCCATAGATACTGATACATGTCAACAACCTCATTTCTCTGCGGATTTCAATTTTTCCTGCTGCATCTGTGCAGCCTTGATGATTTCCGCAATATCATTACCCATCAGTCGCTGTGTGCGGTATCCGCCGTCTACCAGCACATCCAGTGCTTCCTTAGGGCTATGCCAGGAATTATCATGTACCAACACGTCAATCAGCAGGTCACGGTTGGTGAGAAGGGGGGAAATCCGGCGCACCATTGCGCCAATGGGGGTGTGCTCCACAGGACTGGCTTGCTCCAGGCGGAAGATGCGGCTGTAATCCCGAAGATAACTCTCCAGCAAGAAGCCATTCCATGGAACCGCCACCCCCGGCAAGCTCATAAACAAAGTAAAATCCTTCAGTGGCATATAGTCTCCCGGACAGGCTTGTTCCAGCACCCGGTCAGTAGACTCAGAATCAAAGGAAATGAGCCGCTTAGAGAGAAATTCATCTCTGGAAATACGAACCATTTCCGCTAATACGGAGTCCCAGTAGATGCCGGAAACATCCAGTTGGCTGCAAAGATTCTTCAATTCATCCATGGTTATCCGATCGTGGGACTTGCAGTAGGAGTGGAATACCATATGAGTATCCATGCCAGCCCCCTTTTCACAGATAATCGCGCCATTGAAATCGAATTGATCTCGCAAAAGCCATGCCATCACGTTCCGGACACCCCAGTCCTTCCAACTTGCAGTGTCCATTACTGCGTTTGGGCAATGAACCTGCATCAATTCCCGAAGGCTTCGGGCGACCAGAAACCCTTCATCCTCGATACGACGGTGCATGGCTTGCTGCAGTGCCGCCAACTCATGGGTGCTGATTGGAAAGTTCGGAGCATAGAAATACGTTTCTGACTCAATCGGGACAATAGATTTTTCTCTTACCAGCGCATATTTGATGCGATCCATTGGAATATACCAGAGTTGCTCTGCCATTTGCGTGTAGGTAATCGGCTCATAGCATTCTTGGAACAGCCTCACAACATCTGCCATGATGTTGGCACTCTTCCCCGGCAGACAAATGGTGCCACGGTATATACTGAACTGTCTGTGGGCAGAGGACAAGAGCATTGCATTGAAAGAATCCGCTGCATAAACAGATAACTGCTCCGCCAACTCCTCCTTGTACTTTTCAAAGAGCTGCTGCGGGTAAACGCAGCTTGCTCCAGATGTCAGCGTCTGAAGAACATCCTGCTGAATGATATCCATCAGCGCAGACTGTCTGGCATCTCGCTTGGCGTAGATCCGCTCATCACGATATTCGCCAACCTGCTTCAGCATCGCAATCAGCTTCTCATCATCAGGCTCTACTGCATCATGCTGCCTCTTCCCCCGAAGATTACTCCGTCCTCCCATAGGCAAAGAGAACTGGCTA
>ERZ773168.3578-NODE-3578-length-10853-cov-6.702260_pt1 | contig 10853 bp, 5 predicted proteins | sample MGYA00511261_ERZ773168 | MGnify/ENA primary metagenome ERZ773168 (study PRJEB29015, sample SAMEA2737855) | human gut metagenome | biome: human gut; feature: human-associated habitat; material: faeces | place: China | collected 2012 ... | reverse complement strand
ACAACAATCCCTGGGTATCCATCGCAGAGACCGTTCTGGGCAGAGGTGACAGAGCTTTCGAGATCTACCGCAAGACCTGTCCCGCATACATTGAGGATATCAGTGAGATCCATCGTACCGAGCCTTATGTATATTCCCAGATGGTAGCCGGTAAGGATGCAAAATTCTACGGCGAGGCAAAGAACAGCTGGCTGACCGGTACTGCTGCATGGACTTTCGTAAATATCTCCCAATACATACTGGGTGTATATCCCACTCATCAGGGATTGTCCGTAGATCCTTGTATTCCCAAGGGCTTCGGGGATTTCTCCATCACCCGTAAGTTCCGTGAGGGCATCTATCACATTCAGGTGAAGAACCCTCAGAACGTGGAAAAGGGTGTCGTATCCATGACCGTGGACGGCAAGGCAGTAGACGGACACATTATTCCTTACGAAAAAGGCAAGGAAGAGTACAACGTAGTTATTACCATGGGTTAATAAACCTGATGTACATAGTTTAAAACGATTTCTATCCTCCTTAAAACCCCGGCAGTTGTTGTAGCTGCCGGGGTTTTGCATTGGATATTCGCAGTTTGCGCTACAACATCTACACCATAAGGACAAGCAGGCCGTAAGCAGACGTCGGTACTTATTGACCGTATTGGGGTCAATTATGTACCGCTACGTTCTGCGCCAGAGCGAGAGCGTGCCTGCGGTTCTTATGGTGTAGATGTTGTGGACGTTTTTGCGGCTTCCTTCCGGGACTCGATCACGTGCCGGATGGCTGTCAAATGATATTATTTTCTCCATTTTTCTGAAGCAGCTTCCGGTATGTGGCATCCATTCCCAGTGCTCCCAGCGGGGCTGTGATAAGGATGGCCAGCACAGCCACGGACAGAACGATCTTGCCGCAGGACAATCCCATCGATAACGGCACAGAGCCGATAGCAGCCTGCACTGTGGCCTTCGGCAGATAGGCTATCACGCAAAACGTCCTCTCCTTCTTATTGAGATCCGTTCCCAACATGCACAGTGCTACACCGGCGGAACGGAACAGCAGCGCCAGCAGGATCATCCCCACCGCTGCCGGTCCAGCTTCCATAGTATAGCGGATATCCACTGCCGCACCCACCAGCACGAACAGCACTACCTCCGCTGCCAGCCACAGTTTACCGAATTTAGCAGACAGTCTGCCGGTGACTTCCCTAGGTGCCCGTATTTTCAGCGCGCAGGCCATGCTCACCACCGCCAACAGGCCGGAGAACGCCACGATCCCCTTTAACAAGGTTTCCAAAGCCATTAACAAGAAGGACAAACCCATGATGATAATAACTTTCATGCTGTTGCGCACATAACTGCCCTTTCGGTACAACAGTTCAAAAAGCTGCCCCAGCAGCCAACCCACCAATGCACCAAACAACACACCCGTCAGGATCGATACCGGGATATTCACAAAATCCAGGGCATTGACCTGTCCACCCTGTGCCATTCCAACAAAAGTGGAAAACAATACTATGACATAGATGTCATCACAGGATGCCCCAGCCAGAATCATCTGCGGAATGCTTTTCTCTGTACCATAGCTGTTCTCCATGAGATGCACCATCCGTGGCACCACCACTGCCGGTGACACGGCTGCCAGAACTGCTCCCATGACCGCTGCATCCACTCTGCTGATGTTAAGGATCATGGGTGCAAATATCACAAAAGCCAACAGTTCGCAAGTGGCAGGAACACAAGCCAGCATGACTGCGGAGCGGCCCACTTTTTTCAGATCCTTCAGATCCAATGATAATCCGGCCTTCAATAAAATGATGATCAGCGCGATCTGCCGCAGTTCCGATGAGATATTCAGGATTGACACATCCAGCAGATCCAACACATAAGGTCCCAGAATAATACCCGTAAGCAGCATTCCGATAATACGGGGCAGGTGAATCCTCTGGCAGACCGCCGCCATGAGTAATCCCAGTAAAAAGATCAGTCCCAGTGATGTAAGCATAAAAATTCCTCCGTTTTCTCGCAGCAGGACATTTTGAATTCCAACAAAAAAGGCTGGTGTCCCCTGCATATTCTGCAGAAGTCATCAGCCAAATCGAATTCGTATGTTCAAATTCCGGCGGTTCGAAGCCTGTGCTTCCGGGAGAACCTCATTCCCGATGTTCTTATTATATACACGGTGCCCGCCCATGTAAAGTCCTATATTTTGCAAATATACCCGCCAGCATCCTGTGCTCCATTAGAAAATATCTGCTGTGAGATCATCCCCGAAGTCTGCTGCCGGAATCTCAAAGTCAACAATTCCAACCGCATAGGACTGTAATACATACTGGCCGGATTCAAATACAAAGCCATCCTCTGTAATGTAGAATGTAGGGTCTGCGGGGCCATTATCCGTACCTGCAATGTCTGGCCCATAAATTTCCTGATAGATAGCATTCAAATCTTCCGTACCATCCAACACCACCAGTTTGATACTCTTCTCGTAATCGTTAAAGAAGCAGTCCTCCTTTGCCTGCATTTCCGCTGCCTTTGCTGTCACCAGTTCCAGTGCTTTGTCGCGGAATCCGCTCCCCAGACTGTCAAAAGTAATTCTCTCTCCGGTCTGCGTATAATAGTTCATATAGTACAAAGTATACCATCCATGAGCCCCCTGATCATACCCTTCCAGCCCCCACGACAGGCTGATCACCTTATCATCCGCGCGGATCACACGGAAAGTAAGATCCTCATAGCTCTGCTCATACACCGGCATATCCTCATAAAGTGTACCAAACTCCCCGTTCTCGATTCCTTCTACAAAACTGTCTACATATTCATCCAGCTCTTTCTGAATCTTCATCTGCACCGTCTCATTGCCCGGAATCGTCACTGTAACTGTTGGATAGTAATAGGTATAACTTCTGGTCTTGTCTTCGGGATCACTGCTACCCTCGCGATCCTCTGTGGTAAACTGCACCCATTCACTTCCCTGTATTTCACTCTGGCCTTCTGTCGGTTCCGTCTGTGTGGGCACTTCCGAAGTCTCCTCAGTCCCGGCCGTCGTCTCTTCCGTCGTCTGACCGCTCTGTGTCTCCTTGATGCTGTCTATAACTGTCTCCATCTCCGGATCCGTCACCATCTCCCGGTTTCCGCAGGATGTAAAACCTAACAGTACTCCTGCAAATACTGCTGCAAAAAATATTTTTTTCATAATCCTCGCCTCCTGATGCCAGTATATCTGCCGATTGCATCATATCTGCATCATTTTTATAATTTTTCTCGATTTCACTTTTTAAATATGATAGACAATTCCCATATTTTGAGCTATAGTAAAGCCAAATCTAAGTATGATTAAAAATAACAATACACATACTATAAAAATCAACCCGAGGAGGACTGTTATGAAAATATTATTTTATGATACCAAAAGCTATGATAAAGAATCTTTCGAGGCAACTCTGAAAAAATATCCCGGCATCCAGATTGATTACATCCGGTCGGATCTGGATCCCCGTACTGCTGCTCTGGCTGACGGCTTCGATGCCGTCTGTGCTTTCGTCAGCTCCAATGTGAGCGAAGCCACATTAAAAATTCTCCACGAAAAAAGTGTCCGTCTGGTCCTGTTGCGTTGTGCCGGATACAACAACGTGGATCTGGAAAAGGCAGCTGCATATGACATATGTGTCATGCGTGTCCCCGGTTATTCTCCGGAAGCTGTCGCAGAGCATGCCATGGCTCTGGCTCTGGCCTGCAACCGCCGCTTATACAAAGCCTATAACAAGGTCCGGGAAAATGATTTCAGCCTCGCCGGACTCATGGGCTTCAATTTCTATGGTAAGATTGCCGGAATCATCGGAACCGGCCGGATCGGTGCAGCTATGTGCCGGATCTGTAACGGTTTCGGCATGAAAGTCATCGCCTACGATGTCTACGAGAACCCGGATCTGAAAGATTTCGTCACCTATGTGACCTTAGACGAATTACTGGCGCAAAGTGATCTGATCTCCCTTCACTGCCCGCTGATGGATTCCACCTACCACCTGATCCAGCTTGACACCATCAAGAAAATGAAGGATGGCGTCATTCTGGTAAACACTTCCCGGGGTGCTCTGGTCAAGACCGAGGATCTTATCGAGGGCATCCGCCTGCACAAGTTCGCCGGGGTCGGTCTGGATGTCTATGAAGAAGAGACGAAAAACGTCTTCGAGGATCGTTCCGATGAGATTCTGGAGCATTCTACCACCGCAAGGCTTTTGTCCTTCCCCAATGTCATGATCACATCCCATCAGGGATTTTTCACAAAAGAAGCACTGGAAGCCATTGCAGAGACTACCTTGCAGAATGCTCTGGATTTCGAAAGTGGAAAGAAGAACCCCAATCAGGTGCAATAAAATATTTCCAATCGAGTAGGCTGACTCATCGTATACACCAAAAAACGGATGGCCCTCCCAAGCCATCCGTTTTTCTCGTTTTTCAGTTTCCCGTCTTGTCCTTTTTCTCTATCTCTTACAGTTTTTACGATCAGTCCAGATTCAGTTTCTGACCAACTCTGATCACATTCTGGTTTGTAATCTGTACATTTCTGCGAAGCAATTGTGCCAGAGTCATGTGATTTCTCTTAGCGATCCTGGAAAGCGTATCACCACTCTTTACCGTATAACCGCCCTCTGTATACCAGATGCTCTCGGAAGGTCTGCGGTCAGTAACAGTTACCAGATAATTGCCGCCGCGCTTCAATGCGAACATGGACTGTCCGGTGGAAGTTACGGTAAAGGATCCGCAATACTCCAGGCGTCCCTTCTCTGTATTATAGCGATACAGGTTTGCACTCTTGCCGGAATTGTCCTTGCCTACATTTACATGAATGTTGACATTCACTCCGAAGCTGCCGGTATCTCTGATACCCAGCTGTCTGTTCACGGTTCCGGACTTTGCGGATACCACATTTGCCGGGATTGTGTTGCTCGTCTGGTCTACTGTCAGATCAATATTCTGAATCTTTGACAGATCTTTATTCTTCAGATCCTGTCCACTGATGCTCAGTGCCACACCGTTTCCGCTGTGGAATGCCACCGTCAGCTTCGTACCTTTAATGGTATTCAGTACATTCTGAGGCACCTTGACTTCACCGCTGCATACAAAGTTCATGTTGACACTTGCAATAGCAGGATTTTTCATCATCTCTGCCACCTTATCCTGTACAGAGTTGCTTACATCCGTCCAGTCTACTGCAGGTGCTGCAGAGGAACCGCTGTTGTCATCATCATCGTCATTGTCATCATCGTTGTTCACCACATCTGCCGCTACCGTAAATACAGCAGAAGGGGTTCCGGTCATTCTGGCTCCAACACCTACTGGTACTGCGGAAGTCACTGCCAGGAAACCGTTCATATTGATGGTACCGTCCGTATTTCTGCGAATGCCTCCGTGGATTGCACTGTTCATATCCATGTTCTGGAACCATTCTGCTGTAGCTGCTATTCCTTCACTGTTGGTAGAGTTTTCGCCTCTCCAATAATAGTTCATTGCATTTTCGTAGGCACTGGTCTCCTGAGTTCCTTTCGGTTTGAACTGTTCTGCAACCGTCTGCCCTGCTGCATTGCTGCTATCCTTAAAGGACAGGATTCCTTTTGCTATAAATGCAGTATTCTTTGCGTCATTTGTATAGAATGCCACGTTAAAGGACTCATTGTTATAACTGGTAGAAGAATATGCCTCAATATCCGGACAGCTGTTGGAATCAATACCCTTTGCCTTATTGCCGAATGATACACTGTTGCGCAAAATATGATGTCCGCTGATGCTGGAACCACCCATCTTGAAGCCGTTACCGTTACCGGCATCTACTTCCTGTCCGTTCTCATCCAGTACATAACCGTTCTTGAATGCCACGCAGTTCTGAATGACCACCTGACCGATAGCTCCGGTCTCTACCTTGGCGAACAGATCCCAACCGTCATCGGCATTGTATGCTGCGATACATCCGTCAAATACGTTGCCGTCTGCTACCGTCAGTTTAGCCGCAAATCCATCCGCATCCTCATATCCCGCATCTGCATTCAGATAAGAAGTACAGTTCAGGATCAGGTTGTGGGACGGCCAGTCTTCCCAGTTATCTGTGCTCTTATATCTGCTGATCTGAAGACCGGTATTACCATTTTTGTAGGTCATTACGTTGTCCACAGTGTTGTAGCTTCCGGATACCTGAATACCCTTCTGCGCATTTGCGGATCTCGTAACATCAAATCCCTGGAAATACCAATAATCGCCTGCCAGGATCATACCTGCACATCTTCCCTGGAAATCCAGTACCGGGCGTGTGGCAGCTTCCGGATCTGCGATCATGTAAATCTTCGCATCTGCGGTTCCGTTAACACCTCTTTCTACAATGACTGTCTTGTCCAGTGCATAAGTTCCGCCCTTTAACAGGATCGTCCGTCCGGGAGCAGCACTCTTCACTGCGGTATAAATATCTACAGGATCATCCTTTGCACCGCTTCCATAGCTTCTGCCGTCGGGACTTACATAAATATAACTTCTGTCTTTTACATTATAGGTTACGTTGAAATCAAATTTCACAGTATCATAACTGCTTAAAAGAGAATACTTTGCAGGCTTGTAATCTGCATCCGGTGTGAACTCCACTGCAAAAGTATTGCTGCCCTGCTCCAGAACCGTATTGACACGGAACTTGGTCTTGGCATCCACATGCTGTCCGGATACCACTGCCTCCCCCTTGCTGTTCGTAATACTCAGAACGCCATCGGCATTGCCGTAGTATACCATCTCATAGTTTGCATTGTTGGCAACCTTGGCAGACTCAATGCTGAAGTTCGGGGTTACATAAGTAATCGGTCTTGCTTCTGCAGGTGCATCGTTTTCCGGAGCCACTGTGGTCAGGCTCATATTGCTGAAGCTTACCTTAGCACTTCTGGAAGCATAGAAGCCTACATAAATATTGTTTTCATCCAGTCTGGTCAGTTCATCACCGTTGTCACCGTGGTAATATTTGTTGGTCACGGTCTCTCCGGTAGCTGCATTGGTATAGCTTAAGAAATATCCGGTATTGTTTCTCTGGATCGTCATATGGAAGGTTGTCTGTGGATTGACATCTGTGATATCCTTTAATGCTGCCTCATATCCGCCTACCATATTATAAGTTCCGGCACCCTGCCCACTTGCTACGGCACTGGTCTCAAGTGTTCTCATGGCCGTCTGGAAATCATCTACTACAGTGTCTGCCGCAAGATTCTCCGGTGTTACACCGATTTTCTCCTGAGATCCGACACCCAGCTTCATGGTGTACTTATCTCCGGCATCAGATACCTGACCGGCCTCTGCATCCCAGAAATATTCCACCTTGGTCGCACTTACCATATAAGAGTTGTTCCAGAAAGAATTACCGGAACCGTTCTCTCCCACACGGTCTGCTACCATCAGGCCGAAGCCTTCCTGACCATTGGTAAACTTCCAACTATCTACGGTTACATCTGCGGACAGCGTAAAGTTCTCTGTCTCAGGATCAATGGTGGTATAGTAGAATGCCACACCATCGGTGGAGTTCGGTACCAGCTTACCCTTGCTGTTCATACTCCATACTTTCAGATCCTGGGTATCATAACTTCCGCTGAAACCATTGTTCTTGCCGCCTTCTGACATCGTATCTACGCTGGAACCGAATGCGGAATAATTCCAGGTCTTTACTGCATCTTCTGTTATCGTTAATTTCACCTCTGCCGGTTTGGAAATATCATTTCCTCTGACTGACGCAACTCCGAAAGTATATTCCTGTCCTACGGTCAGTCCTGAAATTTTCTGTAATAACTTTGTCACACCCTCTGCATATACCTTGCCATCCACATATACTGTGTAGTTCTCCGCTTCCGGAACAGCCTGCCAGGTCAGCTTCACGTTGCCATGGCCTTTGTTCTCGGCGTTTAAGCCTGCGGGAGTTGCCATAGGAAGGACAAAGTTAACGCTGGTTGTCGTATTACTTACCTTAGAAGCTTCGCCGGTACGGATCAGCTCTGCTTTAAAGCTGTAAGTACCGGATGCTGCCGGTGTAAATTCTGCTACTCCGGATTCTCCTTCGGCAGTTATAGACTGTTTATTTACCGCCTTACCATTTGCATCGTACATAGTCACATCCAAGGTCTCTGCATAAATTCCACCTACCTGTGCAGTGTAAGGAACAGAAATTGTTCCTCCCTTTACAGAAGGAGTTCCTAAAACGGGATCCTTAATCTCACTCCAATCCAATGCAGTTCTATAGTCTACAGTAATGCTGGTTATTTTTATTTTCGAACCGCTTACATATAAGTAGTATGTTTTTCCTGCTTCTACCGGAAGAACGAGATCCTTTTTACCAGACTCTTTGTTGTCTAATTTGAGAATTTGTTTAGGACCATTTTCCGTTTCTTCCAAAAAATAATAAGTCTTAGTAGCAAGGGATACTGTAACCTTCAGGTATCCATCTTTTATTGCTTGCAGTTTCAGTGCTGCTCCGGTTTCAGGAATACTTCCATTACTGGGACTAGGATTTGAACCTCCTTGTATCGCCCCCTTATTATATTTCATATCTCCCAAAACAGAAATTCCGCCATCATACGTTGTTCCTGCTGTCAGACCCTTGCTCAGATCCAATTCATACAGGTCTTTTTCCGTTCCACTCTGCACAGCAGCCATTGCTGCATTCGCATCCTGTGTTGTCGAAGCTGCCGCAATACCTTTTTCCTCTCCCAACACTTCTCTGGCTGTTTTCGCATTTCCGTCAGAAACCGTCTCACTTACCTGTTCTACCACAGGTTCCGTTTCCTCTGCCTGTACAGAGATGGGGCTGATTCCCATTCCCGACAGCACCATGGCTCCCGCAAGAAGCAATGCCATCAGTCGTTTTCTCTCTTTTCTTCCTCTCCTGCCTAACATTCCCATACCTCCACTTAGCATGTGTTATAAACGATTACATTTGTAAGCTCTTACAACACTATGTACTATATATTAGCACTATCGCTTCACATTAGTAAACCATTTTTGTGTATTTTGAATATTTTTGGAAGTTTTACATATATTTTTTGAGCAATATTTAGTTATTATTTTTGCGCAAGCCTGTACTTTTCTCAAAAATGCACAATTCCGCCATTCCGTGTTTATTTCTATCAAGTAAGTGCTTCCATTATCATAACGTTCTCTATCCATTTTATTTTGACTATTGAAGGCGTCTTGTGCTTGGCAAAAGTTATATAAAGTTATATAATAGGTACAAAGTTATATACACTTATATAAAGTTATATAAGATTTTAAAAGTTATATAAACTTATATAAGAAAAGGAGGTTTTCATTATGAGTGCCAATCCGTTTACGTTATCTTTTGGAAAAAAACCGTTGCAATATATCTCCCGTCTCACGGAAACAAACCAAATTCTGGAAAGCTTTTGTGCCGAGATTCCATCCAATCAGATCTACATGATCACCGGTGTCCGTGGCTCTGGCAAGACTGTAATGATGACAAATATTGCTTCGGAATTACGAAAAAGCGAAGACTGGATCGTTGTGGAACTGAATCCTACCAGAGATTTACTGCAAAGTCTTGCTGCAAAAATCTACAGCATTCCCGAATTACACACGCTGTTTATTAATGCAAAACTTGACTTTTCTGCTTTTGGTCTGGGAGTATCCATTGAAAACGCTGCTCCGGTCACGGATATCGAAAACGCTCTGGAACTCATGTTGAAATATATCCAGAAAAGTGAAAAAAGGTTGCTGATCAGCGTTGATGAAGTGACGAATTCCAAATATATCCGAATCTTTGCAAGCTCCTTTCAGATTTTTTTACGAAACGACTATCCCATCTTTTTACTGATGACGGGATTATATGAAAATATTTATAATCTTCAAAATGATAAAGTACTGACCTTTTTATACCGTGCACCCAAATTAATCCTGGAGCCACTCAATTATACCGCTATCCGCAAACAATATATGGATATCTTTTCTCTGGATATAGATGCTGCCGGAGAACTGGCTTCACTGACCAAAGGCTATCCTTTTGCCTTTCAGGTACTTGGTTATCTCTACTGGGAAAATCGCGATAAAAAGACTTTGGAACAGATTTTGCCGGAATATGACCAATATCTGGATGAATATGTATACAGTAAAATATGGTCGGAATTATCCGATCTGGATAAAAAAATCGTAACTGAAATGTCTCTCAGCGGAGAGACTCAGGTAAAAGCTCTCCGTGAGCGATTAGATATGAAATCTGAACTTTTCTCTGTCTATCGTGAGCGTTTAAAGAGAAAAGGTGTCATTATTTCCAAAGAATACGGGAAAGTCACGCTGGCCTTACCTCGCTTTGATGAGTTTGTAAAAATACAACAGCTTATGTAGCTGGGAGGCACAGCGTCTATTCCACGCCCCGCAGGATAACTTTCCCCACATATTTCCGGGCCAGTTCCTCCATCTGTTCCAGTTCCTCTCTGGAAAATGCGCCGAACGGATCTACTCCGCCCGGTTTCACATCGTCACATTCCTCTGTCTGTATCATCCGGTACAGGCAGTTTTCATTCTCTTCGTAATTCTGAAGATAATACGCAGGGCATCCCGCAATCCATTTACCGATTTTCTCAAATTCCGCCACGGTATGAATTCCCTTTACCACGGTAGTGCGGAATTCATAGGGGATGCCACTGCTTTTCAGGATGCCGATACTCTCCTCGATGCGGGAGATATCTATATGCGGCAGTCCCGCCGCCCGAGCATAATTATCCCTGGAAGCCTTAATATCCATCGCCACATAATCAATCAGGTGCTCCTGCAACAATTCCCACAATACCCCCGGCATATACCCGTTGGTATCCAGCTTAATGGGATACTCCAGCTCCTTGATCTTTT
>ERZ773168.3576-NODE-3576-length-10860-cov-4.155113_pt1 | contig 10860 bp, 9 predicted proteins | sample MGYA00511261_ERZ773168 | MGnify/ENA primary metagenome ERZ773168 (study PRJEB29015, sample SAMEA2737855) | human gut metagenome | biome: human gut; feature: human-associated habitat; material: faeces | place: China | collected 2012 ... | reverse complement strand
GTACAATATATCAGTACAATTATGATAATGTAATTTCATGCGTCTGCATAGCGTCATGCTGTGCGGGCGTTTTTATATGCCCGCACCTTGGGACAATTTGTCCCAAAGCAGCCAGCCCCGGCTGCCGATCCCCGCCGTTCCTCTGTTCTGTTCACCCACCCACACATGAACCGAATGGAGGAAATACAAATGACGACCATCAATCTGAAGGACTTTTACGCTTGGTACACCCATGATGAATACATCGAAGTTTCCGACGAAGTGGCCGCCGAGCTGAAGGCGGACAAGCTGTATGAGGCAGCCCATCAGCGGCGCACGACCCGCAACAAGGCGCAGTATTCCCTCGACTGTGACGATGGGATCGAATACTCGGCCTGCCTGCATGAGCCGACGCCGCAGGAGCTTCTGGATCGTATGGAGCTGTTCGTCCACCTGTGGAACGCCCTCAACTCTCTGCCGGAGGTGCAGGGCGTCCGGGTAGAGGCACATCTGATCCTCGGCAAGAGCTACCGCCAGATTGCCCGGGAGCAGGGCGTTGACAAGAGCGCCGTCCGCCATTCCGTCAAAAGCGGTAAGGCAGCCATGAGAAAATATTTGAAAAAATTTCTCTAAGGGTATCTCCATTTGCCCGATTTTTGTCCTTGGTATATGAGAGGTAGTTTCACCTCTCCGCAGCAAAGTAGTTGATGCTCCGTCACGGATCGTCGCTGTCCGCTGTGAGGGAGCGCCGCATTGAATATGAGCTGTCTTATGACAGGCCAACAGGAGCGGGTGCGGCGCTCCCGTCTTTCAAAAACACCTTGGGACATTTCGTCCCAAGGTCATAAGCCGCAGGCCAGCGTTTTTATGAGGCGCTGGCCTTTCCCTGTTGCCGAGAATTGAAAAGGAGGTCTTTATGCAGCAGAGAAAACAACATACCGCATTTGCTGTGGATGGCTACGCCATCACCGCCAGCTTCGCAGACTGCAAAAATGCGGCAGCGCTCCATCATGTAAAGCAGATTCTACTATCTTCCTTTGCCAACAATACGGCAAAAAATAGCTCCGGCGACATCCTTGCAATCCCTCCCGAACAGAGGGATAATAATAGTGGGGGTAGTCCCTATGTACCTTGAAAACTTCATATTCCCCGCGTATTGATTGCGTTTTTTCATTGACCCATCGACAAATGAAAGGACGGATCAATATGATAGAAAACAGAATGATGACAGGTAATCGGGTCGATTGCCTATACCGCGTGTCCACCGACAAGCAGGTGGACTACAACGACAAAAGCCAAGCCGACATTCCCATGCAGCGCAGAGAGTGCCATCGCTTCTGTGAAAAAATGGGCTGGACGATTGTTCACGAGGAACAGGAGGACGGCGTGTCCGGGCATAAGGTTAGAGCCGAAAACCGGGACAAGCTGCAAATCATCAAGGAACGAGCCAAGCAGGGAAAATTCGATATTCTGCTTGTGTTCATGTTTGACCGCATCGGGCGTATCGCTGACGAAACGCCCTTTGTAGTGGAATGGTTTGTCAAGAACGGCATCCGGGTCTGGAGTACGCAGGAGGGTGAGCAGCGTTTTGATAATCACACGGACAAGCTCACCAACTACATCCGCTTTTGGCAGGCTGACGGCGAAAGCGAAAAGACTTCAATTCGCACAAAAACCGCTCTCGGCCAGCTCGTCGAGGACGGCGGTTTCAAGGGCGGTCTTGCTCCCTATGGGTATGACCTTGTAAAAAGCGGACGCTTCAATAAACGCAAGCACGAGGTTTTTGAGTTGGCTGTCAACGAGGCAGAGGCCGCTGTGGTACGGATTATCTTTGACAAATATGTGCATGAGGGTTTCGGCTCTCAACGGATCGCCACCTACTTAAATAACCTCGGCTATCGGGCGAGAACGGGTAAAATGTGGCATCACGCCAGCATCCGGGGTATCATTTGCAATCTGACATATACCGGGGTGCTTCGCAGCGGCGAAAGCCGCTCCCAAACGCTGCCCCACTTGCAGATCATAACGCCGGAGCTGTTTGAGGCCGCACAGCACATTCGTACCTCCCGTGCCAACTCCGCCGAACAGGAGCGGCGTGTACCGCTGAATACCCGTGGTCAGTCCTTGCTGGCCGGGAATGTCTTTTGCGGGCATTGTGGCTCCCGGCTGGCACTCACCACCAACGGCAAGGCTTACCCGTGTAAGGAAGATGCTCACCGCATTGTAAAGCGTGTACGGTATATCTGCTACGGCAAGACACGCAAGCAAACCGAATGTGACGGGCAGACTGGCTACACGGCTCATATTCTTGACGGTATCATTGATAAGGTGGTGCGGCAGATCTTTGAGCGGATGAAAGCAATCCCTAAAAGCGAGATCGTCAATATCCGCTACCGTGAAAAGATGGAAGAACGGAAGGCGCTTCTCAAAAGCGCTAAATCCGATTATGCCAAGGCTGCCGCCGAGCTTGATACGCTCCGGGCGGAGGTCATTAAATCCCTCCGGGGCGAAAGCGCTTTTCCGCAGGATTTGCTTGGTTCTTTGATTTCTGACTGTGAGACAAAATGTCTCGAAGTTCAGCACACTATGGAGGCGGCGCAGGCGGCCTACGACGAGGGACAGGCCATGCTGGACGCCTTAAACGCTCAGTATGACGATATTATTTCATGGGCGGATATGTACGACAGCGCCAGCACGGAGTCAAAGAAAATGATTGTGAGCTGCCTGATCCGGCGTGTGGAAGTGTATCGAGACTATCGGCTGCATATCGACTTCAACATTGACTTTGAGCAGTTCAGCGCTGGGCTGGACATTTCGGCAATCGCCGCATAAAAAAAGCCCGCTTCAAAAGGGAAGCGGACATAAAACAAAAAACTTGCTTTTTTCAAAGCAAGCATTTATTAAGAATACTCAGCGCACCCGATTGGTGGAGATAAGCGGGATCGAACCGCTGACCTCTTGACTGCCAGTCAAGCGCTCTCCAAGTAGTGATCTTCTATGCCCCCATTGCGAGAATACGGCGTGTGTACCCCCACAACAAGGAATCTGACGTGTTATGCAACATTCTCTAAACTAATCAAAAACTGCTCGATTGTGATGTTTAGTCTGATTGTAAGTTGGTAATCCCGGAAAACGTCCACGCGGTCAATCATATTTGCAACAATCACTTTTTTCATGGAAATGCTGCAATTATCATAGAGCTGCGCCCATTCCAGAATTTCATCATACTGTTTGGCAATCTGCTCTGCTGCGGCTTGACTCTTTGCTGCTTCTTCCTCGGCGTGTGCCATTGCGCGTCTCAGCTCTGCGCATTTTTCTTCTTGACCACGAATTGCCATATCCAGAATATTTGGTTCAAATGCACTTTCACCAGTAAGAGATTTTACAACTTCATCTTTCAGTGTTTGCAGATTTTGCTCGGCCTTTTCGTAGTCGCGTTTGACCTTTTGGAAAATAGCTTGCTGCGCGTCATGGTTTCCAGAATAACACGCGCGGATTGCATCTTCACGGCGCATACTGCCGATTCTGGCAAAAATACCGTGTAGAATCGTATCAATCATGGCGTCTAGTTTTCTGACTGTATAGCCGGTCTGACCGTCACAGTCGCCATGCGTGCGGCTTTTTGTTTGGCAGGTGTACCGCGTTCTTGTTGGGTCGGAGCCGTCTTTTCGGGGCCGTCCCTTTCCACTGGTGGTCACACAAAGTCGAGCGCCGCAGTGACCACAGAAAACAAAGCCGGACAAAAGTGCGTTACTGCAAGTAGCGACCGGCGTATGCGGCTTGTTCGCATACATATTTGCGCGGGCATCCAGATTTGCTTGCACCACATAGAATGATTCATCGTCAATAATACGAAGATGCTCTTGCACAGGCGAGCGTGTTGTGCCGCTGCGCATAATGCCGATATAAAGCGGATTGCGTAGAATCGCTTTAATCGTGGATGGATGCCAGTTCTTTCCCTCGCGGTTCTTAATGCCGTTCTTTGTTAAGTAGTTTGCGACTCGCTGAGAACCATATCCCTCATAACGTGCCTTTGTAAACATGATTCGTACAACGTCGGCTTCATCCTCACGAATGGCAAGATCATTAACTTCCTGTTTGCGTTTGTTGGTGCGCCCAGTTCGGATGTATTTATAGCCGTAAGCCAGACCGCCGCCGGTGTAGCAACCCTCGGAAGTTAGAATTGCCATACTGTTTGCCACACGCTCTGCGGTTTTCCGGCTTTCACCATCTGCCTGCCAGTAGCGGATATAGTTGGTTAGTTTGTCCACATGGCTTTCAAATTTCTGCTCACCTTCAACAGCGCTCCAGATGCGAACGTCGTGCTGTGCAAACCATTCTACAACGAATGGCGTTTCATCGGAGATTCGTCCGATACGGTCAAACATAAATACAAGCAGAATATCAAATTTGTGTTCCAGTGCGTAGCTCTTGATCGTCTGGATTTTGTCACGTTTTTCTGCTCTGACCTTATGGCCGGAAACGCCCTCCTCTTGCAGTTCGCATACCACCGTCCAGCCTTGCTGTTCTGCAAAGTCTCGACAACGGATTCGCTGCATCGGAATATCTGCTTGATTCTGCTCGTTATGGTATAGCTGCTTTCCAGTTGAAACACGGTAAAGGCAAAGGACACGCGTACCGGGGGCAATATAAGATGGAAGATCAATCCGCCATCCAGTTTGTTTGTCGAAGATATAACTTTGGAGATAATTTGTCTGATTCATAGTCAATCCATCCTTTCTGAAATCCGACGATGATGTATGATGAATTGACATATCTAAAATATTTGATTTTCAAGGTGCAATTCCGGATATTCCTAACAATATTATCTCATATATCATCATTTTTGTCAAATTTCTCGACACAAACAGTCGCGGAAGATAGGGACTTTAAGAGAATAGATTTCATTTGTCGGCAAAGCTCGTCATCACGCTGCTCTGCACAAATTGCTGTGACCATACAGCCGTTGACATTCAGATAAAGCGTATGGTTTGCCTTATCTACATGAAGAACTTCACACACGTCGGGCTGCAAACAAACCGCCTCCTCACGAATTAGTTTTGATATTTTTCTCATAGGTCGGGCAGACGGCAGCGGCAAACTGCTCCATAGGCATTGCACCTCCCTCCATGCTGATGGCGGGGCGTTCCATTCTGTGACGTATGGCTAACGCAAGTATCATTGTTCTTTGTATGCGGTCGTCGCACGATCCAGCCATGAATCGCTCTCCATGCCGGTGTTTCTCGCTCCGCGCCAGAATCGGTATCACCTCCCATTCCGCGCATCCCCGCGCACCCATAGGCTCGCACATACAAAACGTATCTGTTGACCCTATTCAGTTGTAAATCAGGCTTTTACCTGCGGTTGATTGTCAACCAGGGAAAACGCAGAACCTTCCGGCGCTGTGCTTTCCCTGACCGGCAATCCGGTGTTTTGGGTTGTTCTGAAGCAGCACGTTCGCAGCGCAGACATACCATGCGCCCCTCCGGGATGATCTCACCGCACATCACGCAGCGTTCCTCAGAAAAATACATCATAGAAATTCTCCTTTGTGGGGGAATGCGTCCCAAGTCGGGACAGATTAAGATTCAGACAGATGCCTGCCTCGTAGACTGGACAGGACATCTGTATAGTTAAGTAACCTGCCGCATAATCATAGACTTATTGAAGCCTTAGCACGCAAGTCTTGCCGTGTTACGCCTTAGCGCAAACGTTCAATGGTATGCGGTGATAGCTTATCCCTGACGGTCGGCCCATAGTTTTGCTGAGATCAGCGAAATCAGTTCTTTAGCCGTGGGCGGCTCTTCAATCCAATACGCACGCAGTTCACGTCTACGCCCGTTCTGCCAGATATCCTTGGCTGCACGATTCAACGCCCGCGAAACAGCTTCGTTGGTGTGTTTTCCTGTCCGAATCCGAACTTCATTGCAGATTACCTGCATCTTTGGCATATTCGGCTGGTATGCGATTGCAACATCAATCGCATGGCATAAGATGCAATAACAGTCCTTGCCGCGTGTCTCGACGATGGAGTATATAGCGTTCTGAACATCCTTCATGTTATACATTCCTTTCCCGTTCGAGCTGATATAAGCATAATACATTTTTCTGTGCTTTTCAGGTTTTCTGCCAAACTTTGACCCACTTGGACAAACTTTGACGGATTCAAGGTCGAAAGGCAAGAATGCGCAGCAGGTGTTCAGTCTATGGTCTACGATTATTATGCGGCAGAGGTGAATAAAGGAAGACCTCAAAATGTAATAGGAAATCGTTCTGAAGTCTTTGCCAAGAGGCGCAAAAACCCGGTTGCATAAAATACGCAACCGGGCTTCATTAAGAAGAAAAGCGATTGTGGTCTGCCCACAAAAGCAACAATATAGCTAGTTCGGACACAGTATTCCGTAAATCCTGCATGTATGTTCATTTGCATTGCCACCTTGCGCGTTTGATTATATCGGCTTTTGGATTGCTTTCAACGATTTCGGCATCAAAGCAGGTTTTTGCGGCACGAAAGCAGAAATTTTATCGTACAACAAAAATACTGGCTCGAAGAATGTGACTTTGCACTTCTTCGAGCCAGTGATTTACTATTGGTTACTTTTTGGGGATTTCCGCTGTGAACTGAAACCAGCCGTTTTCATAATTGTATGCGTACTCCGCGTGAAGACCGTCCAGGATGCGGCATACGCTGGGAAGACCATAGCCGTGTTCGCTTGCGGATGCTTTTGTTGTGGCAATGCCGTGTTCTGTAATGAGGACTGGAAGGCTGGTATTCCGGATGGAGAGAAAGGACCCGTCGTTTTCCAGTATTGTGCATCGGATTAGGCGTTCCGTATCTATGCGCCGGCACGCCTCAATCGCGTTGTCCAGCAAGTTCGACAGCAGAACGACCAGCTCGCTTGCAGATAGCTGGATGCCAGAAAGATCGTTGATACAAAACCGCATTTCAATCTGCGATTCAACTGCCATTTGGTATTTCTGATTCAGAATGGCATCAATAATTGGATGATGCGTATTTACGATTAAAATTCGGCTTGTTTGCGCTTGACTCAACTCCCGAACATATTTTGCCGCAGTTTCATAAGATTTCTGCGCAAGAAGATCCGAGATGGTACACAGATGATTTTGAAAATCGTGCGTCGTTTGTCGCTGCTGCCGGTACGCTTTGTCCAGAGCGAGAATACTGGCAGTCTGTATTTCCATCTGTTGAGATAAGATGTTATTTTGCTGCTTTACCTCTGTATCTTGCTCAATCAGAGAAACAACGTAGACGATTGCCACATTGGCAATGCCAAGAAAGATGCAGAAAAACGCTACTGGCTGTGTGAGGTCGCGCTGATCTCTGCAAATCAGGAATAACGCCATCAACATGAAAAGGCTTGTCAATGGAAAGAAACTGACAAGAAGCATCCATTTGGGGCGTAATGGATGAAGTTTGTGAAACGGATGCAGCCGCGTGACAAGCCACGCCAGAAAAACAGACAGAATTTTCCCGGCCGTCACCAGCACAGTATACATTCCTTTTTTCCAAACCAGTTCGTCCAAGCTGATTCTTAAAATGGTAGATGCACCAAAAAGGACGATTGCATCCATGGCTGCGACTATAATATAGTCTAGCAAGCCAATAAACAGGCGCAGCGCCAACCGCCCCTTAAACAGGAAAACGATCAAGCAAAGGCCAAAAATAAGCGCACACAGCCGAAGTACAAGCGCTGGTAATGGGAAACTCTGACTGAATAATAATAGCGTACACATACATAGTGCCATTAGAATCGTTCGCTTGCGATTATACCGATATGGTAAAAAAGCAGATGCAAACAGAAAAAAGGCGACACATTCCAGTGCAAACCAAAGCGCACTAATTATGTATTCCATGTCTGCGCACCTTTCCATAGCAGGTAGGCCCGTTTGATTTCACCGTAGTTCTTTCCACTGACGGGCAATACTGAATCAGTTTCAGTTACCACTTCGCCGCACTGGAGCTTTTTTATGTGGCGCATGTTTACCAGATAGCTTTTATGGATACGCAAAAAGCCAAGCGACTTGAGCTTTTCTTCAAAGCTTTGCAAGGAGGCATAGCAGCTGTAATGGTCAAAATTTCCGCAGAGCATATAGACATGAACCGTATGTTTTTCGGATTCAAGATAGAGAATATCATCGACTGCTAAATTGATGATTTCACCGTTATTTTGAATGGAAACGACCTCGCGCTTGGTTGTAAAGTGTTCCACAGCCTGCGAGAAATAGGTTTCCAGTTTTGCGTCCACATCTGTTTTCAGAAGATACCTGAAAGCGCGTAATTCATACCCCTCCGGCGCATATTCAACATAATTGGTGACAAAGATAATAATTGCATCATTTCTTTTCTGCCGAAGTCTCCGAGCCAACTCAATACCAGCACCGCGTCGATCTCCAAAATCAATGTCCAAAAAAGCAATGTCATAAGGCTGTAGTATAAAGCAACTCATATCGTCTCGTGTGTATGTCCCTATCTGAACATGAAGTTGCTGCTGCGCGGCATATTGCATGAGAAGACGCTCCATCTTTAATAAAAAGACTGGGTCATCATCGGCAAGTAAAATTCTAAGCATATGGATTCCTCTTTGCTTTTTTCCAAAGACTCCTATTTTTTGAAACGCTGAGTTCATAATACTGATTGCAGCCATCGAATCAACCCTCCTAGATTAGAATTCCAGCATAATTGCATTTATTATATCATAAAATACATAAATACTGAATACCATTGCAGTAAACTAAAGAAAACTGCGTGGTGAGGAATATCAATGTACGATTTTGGCTTGCGGCTAAGAGAATTGCGGAAATCAAGAGGTTTGACACAGAAAATGCTTGCAGAACGCATAAACAAGAGCGTTTCAGCCGTGAGTAGCTATGAATCCAACGTACAGTTACCACCGCTTGATGTTTCAAAGAGCATCGCTTTGGCGTTGGGAATCTCGATTGACTATTTGGTGGGAAACGAAGCGACGCCCGCTTATACAGCAAAGGACTTGACGGAACCTCAAGCGGAATTGTTGGATGAACTGATTTCGGAGTTTCGCTGTCCCACAAACCGATCTCCACAGCTATCTGAACAACAACTTCAAATACTAAAAAAGCTGATTACTGTATTTACAGATGTCAACTGACATGTGTTTATCATCAATCTACAAAAAGATTCCGCAAGGTTAAGCCTTGCGGAATCTTTTTGTGCTTTTTCAGGCATTGATATTCTTTTCGTGACGAAAAAAACATCATTCGTGCGCGATTTGTTGAAACATATTTTGATATTTGTATAATCAATAACGAAAGCAAATTGCAAATGTTTAAACAGAGGCCTTCCTGCAAATTAGCGCATAAACAGTGTGGCAGGGACATCACACCTCTGCCCCACACTACAATAGGAGAGTTAATATGAAAATAAGAACATCTTCCTCAAAAGCATACAAGACACAAGAATCTGCTCAATCGCAAGAACAGCCCAAACACGGTATAGAAATGAACCACATGAAAAAGACAATCTTCTCGCTTTTCCTTCTGCTCCTGCTTTTCCTGACCGCCTGCGATGCACGAAGCAACGCACTGGACGCGCAGAAAGAGGCACAGCCCCAAGCGGAAGTCTCTTTGCCAGTGGACATTTCCGGACTTCCGGAAGGACAGTGCTACCGCCAGATGCCGTACTTAAATCCCATCGGTATTTCGTATCCGGAAGGGCAATGCGTTTGGAACGATAAAGTTTATTCCTTTTCCAACGCACCGGCAAAGCTGGGGGTCACGGACGCGAACGGAAACAGTGAAGCATTGGAACTGCCGGACGCAGAATTTATCTACAGCGTGTGCGAAACCGGCGATACGCTTGCGCTGCTGGCGGGAGCCAATCCGTTGTTCTTTGCCGGGACGGATGATGAACAATCCGCGCAGGCATCCAGCGATGGCGGTCATGCAATCTACCTCTACGACGAAACCGGGCATTTGACCGGCAGTATCCCGCTGGCAGAGTGCAGCGCAGATGCGCCGTATGAGCTTGACAGCAACGGAACGGATTATTTTGTGCTGTTCAGTGACACGGTTGTTCGGATCGACGCTGACGGCACGGAGCTTGCAAAAAGCGGCGATATAGGTGGGAGGCTCTTGCAGCTCGTCTGCGCGGACGGTGCGGTCTTCGGGCGCGTGGAGGGCGATGCGATTTATCAGACGGAGAAGATCGTCCGCCTGAACGCGCAGACGCTGGAAACAGAAACGGAGCTTTCCTGCGACGGACTGGACATTCAGGGTATGGGAAAGGCGGCAGACGGGACGCTGCTCTTAATCAGCGGCGAGTATCTGCTGCACCCGAATTTTGATGCCGGTACGCTGACGGCGATTCTGCGCTGGGCAGACAACGCGAGCACGTCCGTCAACAATTACCGCTCTGTCATGGAAACAGAATCCGGCTTTTTTGCGTGGAACAGTGATGTAGAAGTCGCGTGCTTCTATGAAAAGCTGCCGGACGGCGAAACGCTTGAAGACCCGACGGTTATCACGCTCTTTGCAGGTGCAGGTTCGTATGAAATCGAGCTTGCGGCTGCCAGCTTCCAGAAACTGTATCCACAGTACTGTATAGATATAACTGCGGCGGAATCGGACGAGCAAACTGAGTTGGCCCTGACGGAGCTTGGCGCGGGCAAGGGCTATGATATGTATATGCTCTATGATTCCCAGTGGACGCAGATGGACGACTCCGTGTTCTTTGAAGACCTAACCAGGTGGATGGAAGCAGACAGAACAAAGCCGCTGGAGAGAATCCGCCCCAGTGTTTTGCAGCAGATGCAGAAAAACGGCGGCATTTACCGCCTGCCGCTTACCTACACCATTCTGACCTACGCCGCCGACCCCGAGCAGCTT
>ERZ773168.3570-NODE-3570-length-10890-cov-4.026396_pt1 | contig 10890 bp, 7 predicted proteins | sample MGYA00511261_ERZ773168 | MGnify/ENA primary metagenome ERZ773168 (study PRJEB29015, sample SAMEA2737855) | human gut metagenome | biome: human gut; feature: human-associated habitat; material: faeces | place: China | collected 2012 ... | reverse complement strand
TTGATATCTCTCTGAATCAGCCCAACAAGGAAACGGTTGCTGCCATGCTGGAAGCAGAAAGGATTGCAAAGGATCCGTCCGTGAAAGGCTATACCGATCTGGATGAGCTGTTTGCAGACCTGAAAGCATGAGAAAAACGAAATACATCGTCAAGCCCACTACGCAGTTCAAAAAGGACTTCAAGCTGGCTATGAAACGCAGCATGAAAATCGAACTGCTGGAAGAAGTGATTGCCATGCTTGCAATGGGCGAAACGCTTCCCGATAAGCACAAAGACCATGCTTTGACCGGGAACTGGGTGGGACACCGCGAGTGCCACATTCTTCCCGATTGGCTGCTGATCTACCGTATCGAAGATGAAGTGCTGGTGCTGACGTTAGCCCGTACCGGAACGCATAGCGATCTTTTCGGGAAATAACATCCGCCGCCGTATAGAAGTGATTCTGTACGACGGCTTTCTTATGTTCAGCGTTCGGGTTCGTTTCGTTTCTTTTCCTTTGCCTGAGCATCCTTTTCAAGCCGCTCGGCTGCCTTTTTCAGCTTTTCTATAGTGGAGCGACTTTTTGAAGTTGATGGTGTTGAAGAATCGAATCTGATACTTTTTCTTTTCCAGCAGATGTCCGCACTCGATGAGCAGGCTGCCTTTAGGGTCTGTTATGACATAGCTGGAATGGCATTGCATGAGATTGGGCTTCAAAAGGTAGCGGGTCTTGCCGCTGCCCGAACCGCCGATGACCAGCACGTTTTTGTTCCGCGCCGTCCTGGGGTCTTTGGGGCGGCTGTTCATGGTCAGCCGTTCCGTCTGTGTCAGCAGGATGTTGTTTTTGAAAACGGGGTCGATAAACGGCTCGATGTCCTTGCGCGTTCCCCAGCGCGCCGAGCCATACTCACGTCCTTTGCGGAACTTCTTCGCGTCCTTGCTTTTGAGATACACGGCAAGCCGGAGCAGCAGCCCTGCAAGCAGACCGACGAGCAGATCGGCAGGATGGAAACTCGGCAGCGACGAAGCAAAAGCGGAGGCAAAGCCATCGCCCAGGTGCAGCAGCTTTTCGGAAAGATTTGTGCCTTCCGCCATGCGCCACGCCTGCCCCAGCTTGGTGGCGTATAAGCCGATCATGCAGTAAGGCAGATTCAGCGCAAGTTTCTTTTTCGCCGCTTCGGAAATCGTGAGCGTGTGTTTCTTACGCTTGCTCATCGGCTCGGCTCCCTGTTTCGGATTTTCCCGATGGTCTTTGCCGCCTGTTCCTTCGCTTTTTCCAGCCGTTGGAGAACGGAAGGACGTTCGGACTGCGTTCGGGCTTTTGTACTGGCCAGCTCCTTGAGCGCAGCGGTTAAAGCGTCCGAATCGCGGGCTTTGAAGAACACCAGAACGCGCGGCTTGTCGCCGTCCACTTTGCGGATTGCATAGTCTACGCCGTATCTGCGGGTGATCCGCTGGAACTCCTTCAAGTCCTGCCCGGACAGCTCAATGTTGCTTACGCCCTGATTCTGCCCGACCAGCTGCCTGACCGTCTGTTTGCCGCGGTGTTTCACACCGGGCGCAGACGGATTTTGACGGTGCGCCAGCAGCTTGAGCGCGGCGGACTTGAGGGTGCGGAGGCTGAATTTGGTGCCGTTAATCATCAGGGTCGCGCTTTTCTGCTCGATTTCTTCCTGCATGGAAACCTCCTTTTTCGTTTAATGGGTATGAAAAAAGCGGCCAGCTTCAACTGACCGCCAGTGTGTGGATAAGGATTATTTCTGAATGAGTTTCAGCACATCGTCTTCGGAAAGCTCGGTCGCCTGCGCAATCTGCTTGATGGAAAGACCCATTTTGGACAGACGCAGCGCCGTTTCGCGCTTTTCCTCCTTGACACCTTTGACAACGCCTTCGGCAATTCCATCGTTAATCAAGCCTTGAATAGCTTCACACATATTGACCACCTCCGAATGATCGTCAATCTTGAATTTAGTGTTGGTCATGGTGCGAATGACCATCGCGGCGTCCCTGTCCAGGCGCGCAAAGCGGTCATCCGTTTGAAGCAGCTCCCGCATTTCCTGCTTATCCTTCTGTACCTTGATGCAGTGCAGCACCTCGCGCAGACTGCTGTGGAGCTTATCAAAATCTTCGCTTTCCATCGCCATCGGGTCGATGAGGAAAACCTTGTAGTCGGGCAGCAGCGCAAGCACTTCTTCCGGCTGCTCGGTCAGCATCTCGTGGAAGGTCAGCGGGCCGTCCCACTTCTTGTCGCCGAAGTTAATGACCAGCGTAATGACGGGAATGAGCCGGTCGTCCTTCGTCAGCCCGGAAAGGTACTCGTCCGCGTTTTCAGCATCGCGGTTCTGCCGATGCTTTGCCGCCAGCTCGCGCACCTGCTTTTCATATTGCAGCACGTCGTAGAGCATGTTGCGGATGGGCATGGCGTAATGCACCCGCGACTGGTTCTCGATGCCCAGAACGAGATAGGTACAGGTCTTGTCTTTTTTGACGGAAAGCGTCTTGAGGACATCCCTGTATTTCTGCGTGGTTTCGGGCTTTCCCTGCTCCTGCGGCGCAAAAGGAATGGCGATCTGCGTCGTATCCATTTCGCTGAGCTGGTCGGGACGAATGACCTGCCTGCCGGAATAGATCAGGTAGTTGAAAGCGTCGGCGAAGATTTCGCCTTTGGACATGTACTGTTTGGTTACGGTATCCTGCAAAGCCATCGTACAATTCCCTCCTGATGCTTCTATTTTATCACAAAATTCATCGTAATTCAACCGCGCATCCAATCCTTTACGCATCGATTGAAATCGGAAATCCGCTCCAAAATCCACTCGGCGGCATACGGCAAAGCAAAGACGCAGAAGCTCCCTGCAAACATGGCTGCGGCTTCTCTGAACGTGACCTTGCCGAACAGCAGACAGCAGCAGGCGATGAAGAAAATCAGCGCCGCCAGCTTATTGGTGATGAACTGCGAAATGCCCAGCGCAAAGATGCCGAGCCATTCCATCAGCGTCAGCAGGGCGATCAGGGGCAGGCCAACCAGTTTCATCAGGAACGTCATATTCTGCACCTCCGTATCGTTATCGGTGTTTCTTTTTGAGCAGCCGCATCAGACCGAGCAGGACGGAAGCCGCCATCATCAGCAGACCGACGACCATCGACGGCGCAATCGGGAAGTCAACGCCGGTCTGAATGACGGGCGTGTTGGTGATGCGTGCGAGCTTCTGCGGCGGGACGTAGGATTCGTCGATGGTGAACGTGATTGCCTCGTCGGTCCTGGCATAGCCGTCCAGCGGGCGGGTTTCGCGGATCAGATAGCTGCCCGGCACGAGGTTGTCGGCGCGTACAATGCCGTTTTCATCAGAAACCAGCTCGCGGATAAACGTCCCCTTGTCGTCATACAGACCGAAGCGAACGCCGAAAAGCGGTTTGCGGCGGTGATCCGTTTTCTCAAACTCGTAATGGTTCGGGATGTTGACCAGCGTAACCGTCTGGTCGTTCTTCCAGTTATAACCGACATGGAAGGGATAGTCGTCCATCAGGTTGAAGCCTTCCGGCGCTTCATCCTCGCGGAGAATCCAATCGCCGACTGTGAAGCCGGTGATTTCAAACTCGCCCTTTTCGTCGCTGACGGCGTGGGCGACGACCGTTCCATTCTGCGCGTCGATGAGAGAGAACGCAACGCCTGCCAGCGGGTTTCCTGCCGTATCGACCTTCTTGAAGGTCAGCTTCATGCGCTCGTTGGGAATGACGGCAATCGGCTCGGTCGGATTGACGAACGTGCCGTCAAGGGTCAATGACACCTGCACGCCGCTGGGCAGGTAGCCCGGAAGCGGCTTGCTTTCAACGACAGTATAGCTGCCATACGGGATTTTTTCAAACATGGCGATGCCGTCTGCATCGGTCAGCGCTGTAGCGACGACTGCGCCGCGCTCATCTTTCAGCGAGAACGCCACGCCCGCCAGCGGTTCTTTATGTTCGCCGACCTTTTTCAGCATGAAGCGCGTGAAATCGTCACGCAAAACGGTATCCCCGGAAACATGCCCGTCTTCGTCCACCGTGAACGAGCAGGTCGTTTCATTCAGCGCGTACCCTTCGGGTGCAAGCACCTCTTTGAAGGTGTAGCGCCCCGGCGTAACAGGGATATCGGGGATTTCGCCGTTTTCATCGGTAACAGCGCGGTAAATGACTTCTCCCTGCTCGTTCCTGACCTCGATCTCTGCGCCCGGAACGGTTTCCGCGCCGGTGATATCGGTTTTGGTCAGCGTGACTTTGGTGTAAATCAGCTCGTTACGCACCGTTCCATCCAGTGAAACGCGGATGACAGGCGCATCGTCCGCCTGATTTTCGGGGGAAATCCGTACATCGAAGCGGTTCGAATTGAGTTTCCAGCCTTTCGGCCCGTCCAGCTCCCGGATGGTATATGCGCCGTGTGGCAGATTGCCGGAGAAGGTCAATTTGCCGTGCATATCGGTCATGCCGACGGCGATAAGCGTATCGGCGGGCAGCATACCGTCCGCATAATGGATGTCGTCGGCATTGTACAGACCGAATACGAAGCCCAGACCATAGGTCGTGGTCAGCTCCTGACGGATGTATCCGTCTGCGTCCGTATAGGGCTTGAGGATTTCTTTTTCCTTTTCGAGCTGAATTTCGGCGGACAGATATTCGTTATGCGCTTTGGCAGTGACGGTTACCAGAGGCGTGTGTCCGTCGATGGATTTCAATTCGACTTCATACACCTCATCGCTGAGTGCGTAGCCTTCGGGTGCGGCGACCTCGATCAGCTTGTACTTACCCAGCGGCAGCTCCTTCGACCCATCTGCGCCCGTTCCGCTGGTCGTGATGGTGTCCACCCATTCATCTTTTTGATACCAGATTGTTCCATCGCCGCCGACGATTTCTTCCGCGGCGCGCACCTCAAAGACCGCTCCTGCAAGGCAGCGTTCTTCAAAGACAGGAGACTGATATTCAAAGCCCATTTTGGTTTGAGTTTCAAAGCCGACGAGCTGCAAGCCCTTCTTTTCAAGGCGGATCTGTCCCATGACGGCTTCATTGGGAATCTCGATGTCCAGCTCATACACCTGGTCGGCGGTATCGCCCGTCTTGCCGACGAACACGGGCAGGCTTTCCGTCCGAATCAGATATCCTTCGGGAGCTTGAATCTCCTCAATGGAATACAGACCCCAGCCGACTTCTTCGGGCAGCGTCACGCAGCCGGATTCATCGGTGGTAAACGTGTCGAGTGTTTGCTTTTTCGGGTAGTAGACGGTCTGCGTCACGGTGTTGCCGTCTGTGTCCTTGAGCTTGAAAGACGCGCCCGCCAGCATGATAACTTTGCCGGTTCTCGCATCCGTTTTGATGAGCCGCAGGCGGTAGAGAATCGGGCGGTCATTGAGCGTCAGGATGGGCGGCTGAATGGGATTTTCCTCGCCGGTGATTTCAAAGAGGATCGGCTTTTTGATTTCAAACCCGTCTTTGCCGACCGTCTGCTCCAGCACATATACGCCATACGGGAGCAGTTTGGTTTTGGCATAGCCGCTTTTGTCGGTGATGAGATGGTCACGCTCAAATTCGCGCGCGTTTTCATACGAACCCGCTTTCCGCAGGTAAACGTGAAACTCTGCGCCCTCCTCCGGGGTTTCGGTGTGCTGGTTGTCGGTTTTGTTGTCGCCCAGCACCTTGACGATGGCCTGTGCGCCGAGCTTGATCTCGTTCAGCTTGAGCGCGTCGTAGGTGACGACGGCTTTCCTGAACTGTGCGGCGGCACTGGCGGTATCGACCAGCACATGTTCGTCGCTGGGCAGATAACCGACAGGCGGCGCAATCTCGACGATCTCATACAGCCCAGGCCACAGCTCGTCGGTGGTCGCTGCTGCATCCTCGCCGGAGGTCTGGATGGCGTCGATGACCGTCGCGCCCCTGAGCCAGATCACGTTGCCCTGACGGTCAAGGATATGAAAGTTCTGCGCTTTGTACGGCTCGGCTTCTTTGCGCTCCGTTTCCTGCCCCGTCAGGTCGATAACGAGGTTGTGCAGCCTAATCTCTTCCTGCGGCAATGATTTTTCCGTCCTACTCTGCGGCTCTTGCCGTATGTCAGACTGCTCCGAATCATCGGATATCGTTTGCGTGAACTCGGATTGTTGAAACAGAAAATCGTTTCTTGTATCTTCGGCAAGCATCTGCTCAAACGTGTCCCGCCGCTCCACCCTTGAAATCGGATAAAGCAGCGTCGGGTCGCGCAAATTTACGTGCGTATCTGTAATTTCTTCGATGAGGAACGCCGTATCCCCCAGATAGACCGTATCGCCTACCTGATAGGACGGCTCATCCCGCCTGCCGTCCAGCTCTTTGACGACTTCATATCCGCCTTGTTCGGCAGTCTCGGCAAAATAGATGCCGTGTCCGTTTTCAGTCAACGCTTTTGCCGCAACGCTCCACCGTCCGAAGGGCATCCCCGTAACCGATATCGTCCCCATGCCGGGGATATCCCGCTCAAACAGCCTTGTGTCCATCAGCGGTGCGGCAGTTTGAGCATCTTCCCCATAAAAGAGAAGGGTGTCATCCACTCTTACGCCGACCAGCCGTCGGGGATGTTCATCCTTCAACCTTTTATACGCTTCCACATCCGGCGTAAAGCTGATTTCCGGCTCTTTTCGGTCTGGCGCGTCGGATTTCAGATAATGCCCATCGTGAATGAGCCTGTCAATCCGTTCGGCAACCTGATTCCATTTCAGCAGCACATCGGGACAGTTGCTTTTCCTGAGCTGAATCCCCTTTGCGTCGTGGCTTTCCGAACTCCCATGTTCACCCGATACGCCGGGCATTTTTCCGCCTATCCCGTACTCGTTTTTCAGAAATTCCAGCTTTTCATTGGTGCTGTGAGGTGCTGAAAAGAACTGGTAAATTCGGCTGCCCGCGCCCGCAATCGGAGCACTTTGGGTCAGCACCGCGTCGATTTCATCCTGCGTCATAAAGCCGTGAACATCGGGCAGCAGCATCTCGCCTTCGGGCAGCTCCTTCCGTGCCAATGCCAAATCCCTGAGACGTGGGAGAATGTCTTTCGGCAGAAGAAAATGAAAGCGCATCAGATCGGGCTGTATCGCGACCGCATCCGCAAAGACCTCCATCTGCCGGATCAACCCGTGCAGAAATTCGGGCTGCTCCATTTTCTCGGAAAGATGATTGACGCAATCCGGGAAAATCAGCGGCGTATCTGTCATCAGGGAGAGATACCCGTTTTCTCTTGCGGCGCTGTCGCGGTACATATAGATCAGTCGCTCGGCGGTTTTTCGGCGAATGGTTCCGGGAGCTTCCACGTTTTCGAGCTGTGTGCCGAATTGCCCGGCTTCAATCAGCTCGCCGACGCGCTTTGCGGCATCTGTCCACGATATGACCTGCGCATTGTTGGCATACCGCGCACGATCTCCGGCGGCCATTTGGATTCCGCTTGGGTCGAACCAGACCGAAAAGCGCCGCCCGTCCAATTCAAAGCCGCTGCCGTCGTGGTAAAGGGTCTTCATTCGCAGCGCGATTTCCTCATTCGTTTTGCCGATCATCGCGTCAAACGCCAGCTCCATACGGGTATCCTCGCCATTGCCGCCGAACCGAAGTGCCGTATCAAGCGCTTTGGATATAAAAGAAGGAGCGGAAACCGCTCGGTCATCCGCTCCTTCGCCATATTCAGTTATCGTTTCAAAAAGGCTCGTCTGCCCCGGATTTAAGCGTACACCAGCTCGTTCAGTACGATTTCCTCTGCCTGCGCTTTCAGGCTGTTCATCGCGCCGACCCACGCCATCGGGTCGCGTTCCTTCAGTGCTTCGTTCACGCCCTGCGCCGCCGCCATCTCGCTGACCATGCGGTTCACCCGCTCGCCCGCCGTCCGGTCGATTTCCGTCAGATGCGCCGTCAGTTCGCCCGTCAGGAGCAGGCTGTTGAACAGCATTCTCCTGTGCTCTTGCAGATACGCCTTGCGCATCCTGCCGTACCTGCCCAGCGTCGCCTGCCCGTCCGGGATTTTCAGGTCGGGAATCTGATAACCGTTCACCGTTTTGTAATTCAGCATGTGGCCTGCTCCTTTCAACGCTCCGCGCTTCCCGCTCGATGCTTCTCAATACTTCCTCGGAGATTTCGCTGACCGCCGTTCCGAGTGCCGTCAACGCCTGCGGCGTGTTCCATTCAAGGATGGTCGCGAAATCTTCCGGCTCGAACCGATGTTCTTCCGCCAATCCGCAGCGGCTGAAGAGCATATACTGAACGCCCGTCGTCGCCGTATTGCGGAAAGCCAGTTCGAGGTTGAGTTCATCATACTCCATGAGGAGTGAACCGTCAACGATGTCGCGCAGCTCGTCCTGATGCTCCTGCCAGTAATCCATCGCTTTCTGCATGGCGATTTCTTCGAGCTGTCCCGCAAGCCCGCGATTGGCAGAACTGCCGTATTCCTTTTCCAGCATAGCGGCGATGGGCATGCTGTTTTCTTCGCGAATCGCCCATGTAAAAGGCGTTCGAGCGTTTTGCCGGGTACCGGTATCCGATATGTCAAAAACGTAGCGGTAGCGCGGCACGTCGCCGGTCATATCCAGCAGCGCAATGCCTTTTGCGCCTCGCCGGACATACCGCCGCATGGTGTTCGTCCACAGCTCAAACGACGCGCAGGCGGTCGCGTCCGGGCGCTGGGCGTAGATCATCATCTGGTCGTAAAAACCATATTTGTACAGGGTGGAAGCCGTTTGCAGAAACGAGCGCCACGTTTCCCCATCGGCGGCGATCTCGCGCGCGGTCTGCGCGGCAAGCTCCACATAATTTTCCAGTTTTGCCATCTCATTGCTCCTGCATTTCTTTCTATTTCCGTTTCGTTTTTCTTTTTGGGAACGCCGCTTTTCGCCAGTTATCCCCAATTCATCAACAGGTTTCGTCGGGTTTTCAACATGGATGTCCACAGCTTATCCACACGAATCCCGTTTGGACATAGAAGAAGGCGGACGCTCGCGCATCCGCCCCTCGGCACATTTTCGTTTCTTTCTTTCGTTGTCCTCATATTCCCGCCATGCCGCATCCGCCGCCTTGCTCTGTCCGCACGGCTTTTCCATCATCAGCCGCTCGAACGGACTGTTCGTAAAGTATCGCAATTCATCCCCCTTTTCAGGCACAAAAAAAGCAGCCCTTTTTCAGACTGCCGAGTTCAGTTTTCCTGCTTCAAATGCCTTCTGCGCAATTCTTTCAGTGCAGCTCGTGCATCAATGGTATTTCCTTTTTCCGAAAATTCCTGTTCTGCTTCCAAAATTATCTGATCTTCCTGCTCCTGTTGCATACCATCCCCTCCTACCCAGATTATAGCAGATTTCCGATGCGCTTCACAGTCTTATTTTTCTTCGTTATCCTCCCCGATTTCCTCCTCGTCGTCATCATCATCGAGTTCCGTGTTGTAGCGCGGCTGCGCGTCTCTCTTCTTTCCCAGCACGACGAACGCCGCAGTGCCGCCCGCAATCAGCACCACCAGCAGCACGAGCGCCATCATCGCCGTCGAATCGGTCGTTTTCTCCGCTTCCGGCTTAGGTTCGGCGGTCGGCTTCGGCGTAGGCGTTGCCGTGGGTTCGGGCGTGGGCTGTTCATCCTTGCTCACCACACCGAAAAGGTCGCGGTCATCCACAAGGTTGAGGAAGTAGGTTTCGTACTGCTCGCCGTCCTTGTCCAGCGGCTTGTCGTAGTCGATCACGAGGTAATACGTTTCGCCCTTGCGCGTCTGCACCGTGATGAACTGCTTGTTCGTCGCCTTGGAATACAGCAAATCCACCGTTTTCATGTTGCCGCCCATCGAAAAGGGCTTTCCCTCGGTCGGCTCGCCCGTTTCCGCACCGCCCGCAAGCTGTGCCAGCAGCGCATAGAGCGCGTCGATATCCGGGGCTGCTGTCGTCTGCGGCTGCATGGTTGCCTGCGGCACGTCCGTGGGCATCGGCGTTGCGGTCGGCTTCGGCGTGGTCTTTGCGCCGCCGGAGGACGGTTTCTTTGTCGCGGAGGGCTTGCTGTCATTGCCGCTCGAACCGCTGTCATCCCTGCCGTAGAAGGGATTTTTCACATATACTTTCTGCGACACATTGCCCGCCAGATCGACGGCGTAAATGGCAATCTGCTGCCTGCCGTCCGCGTATTCGCGGATGTTCGCGTCCAGCGTCGTTCCGCTATATTTGAGCTTATGCCCGTTGACGTACACCGCCGCCACGCCGGAGGTGGAATCGGTCGCTTCGATGCAGATCACCTCGCCGCTCACACCCGCCTTGACAGTCGGCGGCGTGTTGTCAAAGCAGGAAATCGCTTCGCTTTTCGCCTGCACATTGCCCGCACGATCGGTAATGGACACATGGATCGTCGCGTTTTCCCGCAGCTCCACCGCATAGCCCGCGCTCTGATCGTCGCCGTCCACGACGGTCTGCCAGCCGTTTTCCGTCGCCACGACGATTCGGATGTTCGCCCAGCCCGTGCCGTTCACATCCACGATGTTGATTTTCGCCGTCGCCTTGTCCTTCTGCCATTTTGCCGGGGACACAACCGTGATTTTGTACGCGCCCTCCGGCATCGGTTCGGCGGTCGGTTCGGTCGTGGGCTGCTGCGTCGGCTCTGTCGTAGGCTCAGCCGAAGGTTCAGCCGTCGGTTCGGTCGTGGGCTGCGCCGTGGGTTCAGTCGTCGGCTGTTCCGTCGGCTCGGCAGTCGGTTCATCTGTCGGCTCTGTCGTAGGCTCGTTCGATGGCTCAGCCGTCGGTTCGTCCGTGGGCTGCGCCGTGGGTTCTTCCGTCGCTTCTCCCGTTTCCGTCTGCCCATCGGGTTCTGCCTCTTCCTGCGCAGGATGATCAGCATCCCTGCTTTCGCTCATGTTTTCGTCCTGCACAGCTTCCTGTACGACCGTTTCGCCCGCCACGCTTTCCGCCTTA
>ERZ773168.3568-NODE-3568-length-10903-cov-3.580476_pt1 | contig 10903 bp, 9 predicted proteins | sample MGYA00511261_ERZ773168 | MGnify/ENA primary metagenome ERZ773168 (study PRJEB29015, sample SAMEA2737855) | human gut metagenome | biome: human gut; feature: human-associated habitat; material: faeces | place: China | collected 2012 ... | reverse complement strand
GGTGTAATGTGTCATCTAAAATAGGAGATTTACCTGCAAGGTATAGAATCTATTGATTATAAAATTCTATTCTGTAAATAAAAAAACTGGTAGTTAAAAGATGAACGAAAATAATGATTTTGTGCTGAGCAGATTAGAACAGAGATAGAGTATAAAATGATAAATTATTATATCGGGGTACATTATTACAAAATATAATATTATAAAAATAAAATGTTTTTAGTACAAGAATTATTAGAAATATAGTATAATTTTATATCTAATAAAATAAGGGATGTTTTTAAATGACTACAAAGTAAAAACAAGTAAGTATATATTGGAGAGGTATAAATGGCTTAAAATAAGAAACAGTATTTAATCAATAAAGTTTAAGATTATGGTATATTTTGCATATTATGCAAATTAGAATACGATATTTTTCATCGTGCATAATATTATGATTTTACTGGAAAGCAATATGCACCAAAATAGTAAAATTAAGATTATATAACTGTAAAATATCAAAGTGATTCATAGTTATTAATAAAATACTGAAAATATAGAAATATGATATGGTGGAAAAAATATACGCAAGATTTGTGCCTACGCATAAAATTAAGATGCAAGTAAAAATATTGTGTTTATTGAAAGCAGCGTGAGAGTGAAGCTTAATATGTAACCAATTAAAATAAGTATAAAATTGAATATGCAATGTTTCACGTGAAACATTGCATATTCAATTTTGTCAGTGTTTATATGGTGAAAATTATTGTACGATAATATTTAGAAGAGTAAATAAAAATGAAATTATAGCACGTTAATATTTCAATAGAGTAAATAAAAATGAAATTATAGCACGTTAATATTTTAATAGAGTATACATAAATAAAATAATTACACAATAGTATTCTGATCAAGTATACATAAATGAAAGTATTCCACCCAATATTATAAAAGGTAAAATATATTTTAGTTGTTAAATACGAAATCAATACACAGATGTTTCACGTGAAACATTATTTGTTGGATATTTTATCTGTTATATAAAAGTATAGAAGATTTCATGTTGAGTAAGCTATGCATCAAACAAAGAATCTCCAGAAACAATAAAAAATATATAATTATTCAAATGTGAAATAAATATAAGAAGTAAAAATACACAAAATGTTTCACGTGAAACATTTTTTTATAGAAATGCATATATATAAGTGCTATAATGAAACCAATAAAGAAGGAAATGAGGATTATAATGAGCAGAATTATAGCAATCGCCAACCAAAAGGGCGGTGTAGGTAAGACAACAACGGCGATTAACATTGCTTCCTGCTTAGCTGAAGCAGGAAAAAAAGTTTTAACAATTGATCTTGATCCGCAGGGAAATATGACAAGCGGATTAGGTGTAAATAAAAATGAACTGGAAAACACGGTATATGAATTAATGCTTGATGAATGTTCTATCAAGGAAAGTATGGTTGATACTGTAGTGGATGGAATGAAGATTATACCGTCCAATGTGAATCTTGCGGGGGCGGAGATTGAATTGTTAGGCATTGAAGATAAAGAATACATTTTGAAAAATGCTGTAGATTACGTTCGTGATGATTATGATTTTATCATTATTGATTGTCCACCATCATTGAATATGTTAACAATTAATGCTATGACCACAGCAGATTCTGTACTTGTTCCAATCCAGTGTGAATATTATGCTTTGGAAGGACTCAGTCAGTTGATACATACCATTGATCTTGTTCAGCAGAGATTAAATCCGGAACTTCACATTGATGGTATTGTGTTTACTATGTATGATGTAAGAACAAATTTGTCAAATCAGGTTGTAGAAAACGTAAGAACAAATCTTGATACCAAAATTTATGATACATTAATACCTAGAAATATCCGTCTTGCAGAGGCACCGTCACACGGACTGCCTATCAATATGTATGATACAAAGTCAGCAGGAGCGGAAAGCTATCGCATGTTAGCAAAAGAAGTTATGGAAAGGAAGAATGTATAAAAGTATGGCAACAAAAAAACGTGGTCTGGGACAGGGAATTGATTCATTGATTCCAAATAAAGTAAATGCAAATAAAGAAACTGAAACGGTAAAAGTAAATGCTGGTTCTGAAAAAAATGAGACAGATGGAATCTTTGTTAATATCAATAAAGTGGAACCAAACAGAGAACAGCCTAGAAAAAACTTTGACGAGGATTCATTGGTGGATTTATCAGAATCCATTAAGCAGGTGGGAGTGCTTCAGCCGTTACTTGTATTGGATAAAAAGGATTATTATGAAATTATTGCTGGGGAACGACGTTGGAGAGCCGCAAAACTTGCGGGATTAAAAGAAGTTCCGGTCATTGTCAGAGAACTGACAGATCAGGAAATTGTTGAAATTTCTCTGATTGAAAATATTCAGAGAGAGGATTTAAATCCGATCGAAGAAGCACAGGCTTATAAGAGACTGCTGACAGAGTTTCATTTAAAGCAGGATGAAGTAGCGGAGCGGGTTTCCAAGAGCAGAACTGCCGTTACAAACTCCATGCGTCTGCTCAAGTTGTGCGATGAAGTACAGAAGATGGTAGTGGACGACATGATCAGCACTGGACATGCAAGAGCGCTGATCAGCATTGAAGATCCGGAAGAACAGTATCTGATCGCACAGAAAATCTTTGATGAAAAGCTGAGTGTCCGCGAGGTGGAAAAGCTGGTAAAAGATCTGCACAAGCCGCCGAAGCCGCCGAAGGAAGAAAATAAGACGCTGCAGGCAATTTATCAGGAGATCTCCGAACGGTTGAAGCAGAGTCTGAGTACAAAGGTATCTGTGAGCGCAAAACAGAACGGCGCGGGTAAGATAGAAATTGAATTTTATAATCATGAAGATCTGGAACGCCTGCTGGAGCGGATCACGGGTTAAAGTTGTGAGACGGTAAGATAAATTACCGAAATACCGTAAGAAAGGAAAGAAAAACAATGACAAGCCCGTTGATGGAATATCTCGGAATAGCAGGATTGGATATTGCGTGGCTGTTTATCGGAATTTTTGTTGTATTGCTGATTCTTCTGATTTTAATCATTGTACAGTTTGCAAAGTACAAAAAGCTGAAGAAAAAGTACGACAAATTTATGAAAGGCAAAGACGGAAAGAGTCTGGAAAAGGATATTATCGCGCTGTTTGAGGATAATAAATTTATCAAAAGTGAGAGCGAGAAGAATCGAAAGGATATCCGCAATATCCTGAAAAAACTGGAATTCTGTTATCAGAAGGCTGGACTGGTAAAATACGATGCCTATAACCAGATGGGCGGTAATCTGAGCTTTTGCCTGTGCATGCTGAATGAGAGAAACAGCGGATTTATTTTAAATTCCGTACACAGCAGTGACGGCTGCTATACCTACACGAAGGAAATCAAAAACGGCGAATGTGAAATCGCCCTTGGTGAAGAAGAAAGAAAAGCGCTGAATATGGCGATTGGATTTTAAGGAGGAAGAGTCATGATCGATATCAAATTTTTAAGAGAAAATCCGGAAGTGGTAAAAGAAAATATCCGGAAAAAATTCCAGGATGAAAAGCTTCCGCTGGTAGATGAAGTAATCGAGCTGGATGCACAGAGCAGAACTGCACAGAAAGAAGCAGATGATCTGCGCGCCAACAGAAATAAGATTTCCAAAGAAATCGGTAAACTGATGGGGCAGGGTAAGAAAGAAGAAGCCATGGCGATGAAGGAACAGGTCAATGCAGATGCAAAGAGACTTTCTGAGCTGGAAGCACAGGAAGAAGAGCTGCAGGAAAGAATCCTGAAAATCATGATGACCATCCCCAACATTATCGATCCTTCTGTTCCGATCGGTAAAAACGATACCGAGAACGTAGAGGTTCAGAGATATGGCGAGCCGGTTGTTCCGGATTTCGAAATTCCTTATCATACTGAGATCATGGAGAGCTTTGACGGTATTGACTTAGACAGCGCAAGAAAGGTTGCGGGAAACGGTTTCTACTATCTGATGGGCGATATCGCAAGACTGCATTCCGCGGTTATCGCATATGCAAGAGATTTCATGATTAACAGAGGCTTTACCTACTGTGTACCTCCTTTCATGATCAGAAGCAATGTTGTAACAGGCGTTATGAGCTTTGCGGAAATGGACGCTATGATGTACAAGATCGAAGGCGAAGATCTTTACCTGATCGGTACTTCCGAGCATTCCATGATCGGTAAATTTATCGACACAATTATTCCGGAAGAAGAGCTGCCTAAGACTCTGACCAGCTATTCTCCTTGCTTCCGTAAGGAAAAAGGCGCACACGGTCTGGAAGAGAGAGGCGTATACAGAATCCATCAGTTCGAAAAGCAGGAAATGATCGTTGTGTGCAAGCCTGAAGATTCCAAGATGTGGTTTGACAAGCTGTGGCAGAACACTGTAGATCTGTTCAGAAGCATGGATATTCCGGTAAGAACCCTGGAATGCTGCTCCGGTGACCTGGCTGACCTGAAAGTGAAATCTGTAGACGTAGAAGCATGGTCCCCGAGACAGAAGAAGTATTTCGAAGTCGGCAGCTGCTCCAACCTGGGCGATGCGCAGGCAAGAAGACTGAAGATCCGTGTAAATGGTGAAAACGGAAAATACTTTGCACATACACTGAATAATACAGTAGTAGCGCCTCCGAGAATGCTGATTGCTTTCCTGGAGAATAACCTGCAGGCAGACGGCTCTGTCAGAATCCCTGAAGTGCTGCAGCCTTATATGGGCGGAATGAAAGAAATTCGCAAAAAATAATTATGTAAACTAAAATAAACAAAAAGTGAGGTGAGATTCTTGCACAAATTTTTGAGAGCAGTGGGATTCAGTCAGTATACAGAAAAGAAACAGGTTCAAAAGCTGATCCGGGATATCATTATTCATGCGGATGAGCGCAGCTATACAACCGTTGGAAAAAAGACGCTGGTTGCAGAATTTGACAGGAATTTCGCCGAAGACATCGGAATAGCAGTGTGCGGAGAATTTGATGAGGACGATACGTACAGTTTCGATTATTATCTTCCGTACCTGCGCTCCGATCTTGTCAGTACAGCAGAGGATATCTCAATCGAGCGCCACGCAGCGAAGGAGTCCTATGCGGGAATTTGCGACGATCCGAAGGTTGGTGTTTCCCTGATTTTTTACCTGCAAAATATGATTTCTTATCTGAAATTGCAGGGAGAGGGCAAGATCCCGGCAAAGGGCACTTCTCTGAACCTTTCCGCACTTTCCTGTCAGGGAACGATCATGATGCCGATTCAGAAGACGGAATGGCAGAAAAAGAAGATCGCCAAGGACGCGGTGCAGAGAAACCGTCTGATTCAGGCTGCGCGTGGCGGCGATGAAGAAGCGATGGAAAGCCTGACGTTAGAAGATATGGACACCTACACGTCCATTTCCAGAAAGATTCAAAAAGCCGATATTTTCAGTTTTGTAGATACGTATTTCATGCCGTATGGCGTGGAATGTGACCAGTATTCTGTTCTGGGTGAAATCACGGATATGAAGCTTGTAACCAACGGACTGACGGGCGAAAAGGTACATATTCTGACCCTGTGTTGCAATGACCTGAATTTAAAGGTTGCAATCAACAGCATTGATCTGCTGGGCGAACCTGCTGTCGGACGCCGCTTCAAGGGCAGCGTGTGGTTGCAGGGACAGGTGAATTTCCCGGAAGAGTCGTAGAAGAGTTCACGGACAGCGTAAAGTATTTGACTTGTACAGATAATTTCTGTATAATAGATTTGTTTATGGAACTGTTTTTGGGTGACGAATCGAATAGGTGTTACTTCTAAGAAGCAACCATGATTAAAGCCGTGAAACCTAAAAAAGCGGAAGCCATGGTTATACCCGATAAAAGCAAAATGGGGATAAGTCAGAGTTCGATTCCAGCTGGACTGCTGAAAATGTCAAAGTAAAAAGAAACGAAAAATCGTCATTCAAAAGAATGAATTGAAAGAAATGGAAACCGTATCCAAAGTGGCTGAAAAGCCCATAAATACGGCATTTGTTCTCATAGTTAAATGGATATAACAAGTGCCTCCTAAGCACTAGTTGTGGGTTCAATTCCCGCTGGGAACATACGAAAAAACGGTAATGATAGCATAAGTCATTACCGCTTTTTCTTTTTTAAAAGCAAATCCGGGTGACAAGTTGCCACCCGGAATGGTAAACGCACCATAGCAAGTACCTTGACAATCTTAAGCCGCTTTTGCGGCCTGATATAAATTTTATTTTCGAATGCTTTCCGGAAGCGCTGGTGACCAGGGGAGCAGTTCTTCCAAAAAGCTTCAGGCTGTGTCTTCCATGTGCTCCGAGATCACGGTCAGCAAATACTTAAAGTATTCGTATGGCTTCAGGTTGTTGGACTTTACTGTTTCTGCAATACTGTAGATCACAGCGAAGGTCTTTGCCCCGTTTATAGTATCAATGACCTGCCAGTTCTTCTTTTTATGTGCTTAAGAACATAAAAAGAAGAACTGGATGTTCCATAACACTGCAAGAGGAGCCGAAGCAAGTGCCCTTGTCTACAGCATTCCAGAGACAGCCAAACTGAATAACCTGCGCCCGTACTATTACTTCAGACATATCCTGACAGGCTGCCGAAGCTGTGCGATAAAAAAGGAAATATAGATCCGCCAAAACTGAACTTTCTGATGCCCTGGTCAGCAGAACTTCCGGAGGAATGCCGAAAACCACGCACGTTCCAGATCGCGATTCTGGCCAAGTATTTTGGTATTCCGTATTACGTCACCGGCATCCCCGATCAGGATAAGCGCAGTAAGGATGACATCGTCATCGAGATGCGGGACCCCCAGCAGGTCCTCAGCTATCGGGGCATTCCCAACACCGTGCCGGAGGTCAAGGCCATCTATCCCTCCTTCGACGTGGTGCCGCCTCACCTCATTTCCGGCGTGGTCACGGATAAAGGTGTCTATGTGCCCTATCTGCTGGATCACTATTTTGATTCTGATGTAAAGACATTCTATTAAGACCGGAAGGAGAGACTTGCTATGCTGATGCAGGAAGAACGGGAACTGGTCGTTGAATACGGCAAAAAGATGAGCGCCGCCCGGCTGAGCACCGGAACCAGCGGCAATATCAGTATTTACAACGCTGAAAAAGGCCTGGTGGCTTTGAGCCCCTCCGGCATGGATTATTTTTCCACCACCCCGGAGGATGTTGTGATCCTGGATCTGGACGGCAAGGTGGTGGACGGTAAGCGGAAGCCCTCCAGCGAGTGGGCTCTGCACACAACGTTCTATAAGCATAAGCCCCACGCAAGAGCCGTTGTCCACACCCACTCCGTCTACTGCACGACGCTGGCCGTGCTGGGTGAGCCCATCCGGGCGGTACACTATGTGATCGGTGACGCAGGCGCAGCGGAAGTTCCCTGTGCCCCCTATCAGCTGTTTGGCACGGAGGCGCTGGCGGAAGCGGCTATGGAGGTCTGCGGCAAGAGCGATGGTGTTCTGCTGGGGAATCACGGTCTTGTCTGCTGCGGCAAGGACATCAAGGGCGCATACGGCCTTGCCTGTAACCTTGAGTATGTGGCGGAGATCCAGTGTCGGGCCATGAGCATCGGCAAGCCCAACGTTCTGACGGAGGAGCAGATGGCGGAGGTCATGGTGAAATTCCAGTCCTACGGCCAGCCGGACAGCAAAAAGAGCGGTTATTGAGAAGGGAGTATCGCAATGCGGAACTTTGATTTTTACAGCCCTACCTACTTCGTGTTCGGAAAGGACCGGGAGACGGAGACCGGCAGGTATGTCAAGCGCTTCGGCGGCAGCCGGGTGCTGGTGGTCTACGGCGGGCAGTCTGCCAAACACTCCGGCCTGCTGGACCGGATCATGGCCTGCCTGAAGGAAGAAAACCTGTACGCCGTGGAGCTGGGGGGCGTCAAGCCCAATCCCCGCAGCGGCCTTGTCTATGAGGGCATCGAGCTGTGCCGCCGGGAGAAGATCGACTTCGTTCTGGCTGTTGGCGGCGGCAGTGTCATCGACACCGCCAAGGCCATCGCCATCGGCGTGCCTTATGACGGTGATTTCTGGGACTTTTTCTCCGGGAAGATGCCGGAGCAGGCTCTGCCCGTGGGCACCGTCCTGACCATTGCCGCCTCCGGCAGCGAAGGCTCCCCGGATTCCATCATCACCAACGAGAAAACTCTGGAGAAGAACGGCGCGGAAGCCGACTGCCTCCGGCCCTGCTTCTCCGTGCTGGACCCTGCCCTCACGGAAAGCCTGCCCGCTTATCAGACGGCCTGCGGCATCACGGACATCATGGCACACACCTTTGAGCGCTATTTCACCAATACGCCGGACGTGGAGGTCACGGACCGGATGCTGGAGGGCGTTCTGCTGGCCATGCTCCATGAGGGCCGCCGGGTCATGGAGGACCCTCACAACTACGAGGCGCGGGCGAATATCATGTGGGCCGGTATGGTGTGCCACAATGACATTATGGGCGTGGGCCGTCAGCAGGACTGGAACAGCCACCATTTGGAGCACGTGCTCTCCGCTAAGTATGACTGCGCCCACGGCGCGGGTCTGGCGGTCATCATGCCGGCATGGATGCACTACTGCGCGGAGCACGGCGGCGAAAAGCGCCTGGCTCAGATGGCCGTCCGGGTCTTTGGCTGCCAGATGGACTTCGACGATCCCAAGCGCACGGCGCTGGAGGGTATCGAGGCCTTCCGGGCATTCCTCCGGTCCATCGGGATGCCCCTGACCTTTGCCGAGATCGGCGCCGATCCGGCGGACATTCCGAAGCTGGTGGAGATGAACCACATCGGCGACGGCAAGACCGGCGGCTATATCGGCCTGGACAAGCAGGCTCATTTCGATATCTACAATCTGGCCGCCGGAAACTGCGTTCCCGAAAAATAAGTCAATAACCCCCACCAAATCTAACGATTTGGAGGGGGCTTGCGAGAAATCGTAAGCCCTGATTGACTACCCTAAGTGTTTCGAGCACTACGTTACTCAAGAATGTAAGAATAGGCACCGGCGGGCGTGAATCCGAACCTGCCGCACTGCGGTGTGTGATTAAAAGCTCTGAGGGTAAGGAGCGGTGTTGCACACGAAAACCTTGAGATAACATTGGGTACGGATACCTGACGGCCGAAAGGCCGCGTGGCTTTTTCGTTAGCCACAATCAAAGAAGAAGGAGGAAGGCATCATGCCAAACAAAGTGTATGTACTAGACAAGCACGGGCGTCCGCTGATGCCCTGCTCCCCGGCAAAAGCCCGTCATCTGCTGGATGAAGGGAAAGCCAAAATAAAGAAGAGGACGCCCTTTACCATCCAGCTGGTCTACGGAAGCAGCGGCTACACCCAAGAAGTCATTCTGGGCGTAGACGCTGGAAGTAAGACCATTGGAGTGTCTGCATCGACAAAGAAGGAAGAACTCTTTGCGGCCAATGTGATACCCCGGAATGACGTGGTGGATTTACTATCCACCCGTCGAGAGTCTCGTAGAGCGAGAAGAAACCGCAAGACCCGTTATCGCAAGCCGCGCTTCGATAACCGAGTCCGCAGCAAGCACAAGGGATGGTTGGCGCCTTCTGTGGAGGTCAAAATCCAAGAGCACATCACCTCAATCAAGAGGGCTTGCCGCATCCTGCCCGTCAGCAAGGTGGTCGTAGAAACCGCCGAGTTCGACTTGCAGCTGCTGAAAGCCATTGCGGATGGAAAGCCCGTTCCGCAAGGTGAGGATTACCAGAAGGGCGAGATGTATGGTCACTACAATGTACGGCAATACGTGCTTTGGAGAGATGATTACACCTGTCAGTGCTGCGGAGCACACGCAACCAAGAAAAAAGAGGTCCGGCTTCACGTCCACCATCTGGAGAGCCGAAAAACCGGCGGAGATGCATCCGGCAATCTCGTCACCCTTTGCGAGAGCTGTCACGAGAAACTCCACAAGGGGTTGATTACGGAGGATGACTTCAAAAAGCGTAAGCGGAAGTCAACCAGAGATGCCACATTCATGGGCATCATGCGGGCAACGTTGCTGCAAAGGCTTCGTTCCGAGTTGCCTATCCCCGTTGTAGAAACCAGAGGCTACATCACAAAGGCAACACGAGAGAAGCTACTGGTGCTTCCCAAGAGCCACACCAACGACGCTCTGGCTATCGCACAAGGTAAGCATGGGTTCAACGTCGGCTATCTCCCGGGAATCGCACAAATCGATAAGATTTACACGATTCGCCCGGTGAGACATCACAACCGCCAGCTGCACAAGGCGACTATCCTCAAGGGAGGCATCCGTAAATCCAATCAAGCAGAAAAGTACGTATTTGGGTATCGTCTTTTTGACAAAGTCCAATTTAACGGACAGGACTGCTTCATTTGGGGAAGAAGAACTACCGGAATCTTTACCATTAAAACGATAAACGGGAAAATGATAAAGGACGGTATTTCTTTCAAGAAATTAAAACTCGTAGAAAAGTCCACGAGTTATTTAATTGCTTGATTTTAATACACGAAAGGAGGGAACGGCAATTCCTCACCGCCCAATGCTTCACATTGGACGGTGTACCCTTGCCGCAACAATGGATCTCACAGAGCGCAAGATCACGAAAATTGCACGGGAGGCCAGCAAGCTGGCCGTCCGGACGCTGAAGGAGGACGGTATCGGCACAGCGGAATACGATTTCATCCATCTGGTGCGCCACCATCCCGGCATCACGCAGGCGGAGGTCCGGGAGCAGCTCCGGGTAGACAAGGGAGCCGCCGCCCGCCGTGCGGCCAGTCTGGAGGCCAAGGGCTACCTGCGCCGGGAAGCCAACCCCGCCGACGGCCGCAGCCGCTGCCTCTACGCCACCGCGCAGGCCGAGCGGCTGAAAAGCTCCAAGGCCGCCGTCGAGACGCAGTTTTACGGCTGGCTGCTCGACCCGCTCAC
>ERZ773168.3541-NODE-3541-length-10944-cov-2.656350_pt1 | contig 10944 bp, 6 predicted proteins | sample MGYA00511261_ERZ773168 | MGnify/ENA primary metagenome ERZ773168 (study PRJEB29015, sample SAMEA2737855) | human gut metagenome | biome: human gut; feature: human-associated habitat; material: faeces | place: China | collected 2012 ... | reverse complement strand
CCCAGATATTATACGCGGAGATCCCCACTGCTCCTGCTGCCAGAAGGATCCCCAGCCCCATCAGAGCCTTGGAACAGTCTTTTTTTTTTCGACCGATCCACCATCCAAGAAACAGCAATACGGCTCCTACTGCGGAAAGTGCCAGAATCGGCCAGCGCAGCTGTCCTGTCTGGGGCAGCTTCTCCGGTGTTTTCTGCTCCAGAGTGATTTGTGGTGTAACGATGATCTCTGTCTTTTTCGGCGGTTTTTTTACCTCCGGCGTAGTGGGCTCCTCGGATTCTTCCGGCGGATATACCGGATCCGGAATCCTTTCGGCCTTGGGATTCACCGACATGTCATATAGCAGCTGGGCGTTCAGATTCGTCGGGATTGAAATCAGAGACGGATCGGTTCTGTATTTCTGCATCTGACCCGGAACCAGCAGATACAGACCGGTCTGCAGCCCTGTCCAGCTGAGCTTTCCGTTTGCATCAGTCTTTTTCGTATCCCCGGAAATGTGATTTGCTCTCTGATACTCCAAAAGCGCTGTCGAAGCATCCTTAGACTGCTGTGCCGTCAGGTTTTTCAGCTGCACGTTACTGCCCTCAAAGCCGCCTGTCAGCTCCAGCACCGTATATCCTCCCCGATCCACCATTGCTGCAACCTGATACAGGGTAAACTCTGCATTTGCAACGGGTTCGTCCTGCATGGTGTCAAAGAGAATTTCGATGGAGCCTTTTTTGTCCGTATCCACATCCTGCATAAAGTTGGACGAGCTGCTCTGACTCTGCTGTGCACAGACGTCCTGCTTCCAGCCGCTGCAAAGGGTCAGCACCATGGCCAGCGCAAGCAGCCAGCCCTTTCCCCCTTGTCTGATCCGGATTTTTCTTCCTTTCATTTTCTTCCTCACTTTCTGCTGCAGCTGCAGCATCTCCAATCTATTGCACCCGCTCCCCATGGATCAAAAGACGATGGGAATTGACTCCATAGGGCGTACAGGTAACCAGTGTGACCTGATCCTTTCCGGGCTCTACTGCCAAATCGTTTAACTCCTCCGGAAGCACCACCTCTGTCTGAGTCACCTCATAAACCAGCACACGATCCATCACCGTGATCTGAAAGGTATCTCCTGCCTCCAGCTGATCCAGATCGGTAAAAAGCTTTGCCGAGGGAAGCCCCCGATGACCAAAGAGAACCGCATGGGTCGTTTCTCCGCCAACCGGCAGGGAGGTTCCCTCCAGATGACCGACTCCGTCTTCCAGCGCCTCCTCCGATACTCCGTGATAAATGGGAAGCTTCAGCTTTATTTTTTCGATTTCCAGATATCCCATCACACCGCTGTCCTCTGCCAAAAGCAGCTCCTCATAGGATTTTCCGTCAATCAAAAGTGCTTCCTTTTCTGCCTCTCCCAGCATATCGAAGCTGATGCCAAGCTCTGCCAGTTTCTGATTATACCGGTCGGCTTCTTCCAGCAGGGCAGCCCGCTTTTTTTGCTCCATCTGCGCCTGTGCTTCCTGATAGGCTGCGATCCGCCTGCGCTGTTTTGCCTGTTCTATCCAGTTACTGACGGAGGGATATAACAGGACACCCAGCCCTACCAGACCAAGAAGGATGGCAAGGACTGTCAAAATTTTTCGTTTCATGCACTTCTCCCTTCCGCTTTACCAAAAACAAAAGATCAGGCTTCCCGCCAGACGCTTTGCCGGCGACAGCTCCTTTGATACAGCTTCTGCAAGCGTTTCATAGCAATCCAGTACAAACTGACACTCTTTTTTTGTCAGCCCCTGATCACTATAGCATGCCTTCAGTACGATATTTGCCAGCTTCTGCGCTGTCTTCTCCGAAAATACCGGATACTTCTTTCCAAGCTGCTTTGCAAAGCGCTCCTCCTGACAGCTGCATACACTTTTTTTGTTGAATTTCTGCAGAGCGGCAAAGCTTCGATAAATCCTTTGGATCTGCTCTCCCAGCGCTTCTCCCTTTCTGCCTCTTCTCCGTCGTTTACAGAGGATATGCCGCCGGATGACTGCTGCGATCCCACAGGCAGCTATCGTCAAAGCCACCGCCGCCAGTGCTTTTTTCACCACCCGGAATATTCTGCTGCCGATCCCGGGGGTCTCAGCCTCTGGCGTGTCTTCCTGATAAAAGGCTTCCCCTGGGGTGTCCGGGCTGTCTGCTTCCTTCTCCTTCTGGCCCGAAGCTCCATCGCTTTCTGTTACCAGGGCGGCAAAGCCCGGCGTCGCCTCCACTACGGTCCATCCGATTCCTTCCCGGTAGACCTCTGCCCAAGCATGGGCGTTATCATCCTCCAAAACAGCCTGATAGCTGCCGTCCTCCTGTCCCTGAAAGAGACTTGCCGGCGCTGCATAGCCCACCACATATCGTGCCGGCATCCCGCAGGCACGCAGCAGCATGGTGGCCGCCGCTGCAAAATGAACGGAATTTCCTTTTTTGGATTCCTTTAAAAACCATTCTACAAAGTCCTTCCCCTCGGGCACAGCCTCCGGTTCCCGGACAAATTCATAATTTCCTGCCAGCTCAGAAACCACTGCAATTTTGATCTTTTCCCAGTTTTTTTCTGCTTCTTTTGGATCTGCACTTTCTTTTGTTTCCAGATCCAGATCAAATTTCTCCTGCAAAAAACTGAGATTTTCCGGCAGGCTGCTGCAATGTGCCTGCACATAGGCGGCATAGGCGCTTTCCGCCTGATCCAGAGTGCTTTCCTGCTGCTTTGTTTCGTTCCAGTTCTCTAAGGTTTCCTCCAGCTGCTTTCTGGGGTAACAGGAAAAAATATCCTGCTGGACGCTCTGACCTGCCAGCGCGCCGTCACCCCCCAGCACCTGATAATAATCATTGAAAAAGGCTCCATAGGGAACATAGGTATAACTCGGATTTGCCGCCAGATTTTCCACCTGCAGGGTCACAGCAGAGGAGGCTGCATTTGCCGAAAGCTCCGGCTTTGCATCGTCTCCCTCTCCGGTAAACACCACGTTTTCCGCATAATAGGTTCGCAGAAAGGGCAGATTTTCCACCCCAAGGGATACATTTCCATCCAGCTTCCACAAGGATGCCGCCTGCACAAAGCTCTCCCCGTCTGCCTCCTCAAAGGCTGTCCCGGTGTAATCCGTGCCGATAAAGCCCTTTAAATACACTGTCTCTGAGGGTTTTTCCGAAACCGTGACCTTCAGGGCCTGTACCTTTCCAAAATAAAAACCATCCTGATCTGTCAGTGTGCCATCCGATACCCCTCCGCCGACTCCCTCAACGGAAAGCTTCAGCCTCCCTCCGGAAACCGCCGGAAGCAGCTGCCAGACTGCCTGCAGCACACCGTTTTGTGTCTTCATCCCTGCCTCCTGTGCCTGGAGCAGGGTATTGGTCAGGGGCCGCACCAGCACAAACGCCAACAGCGACAGCACTACAGCCTGCAAAAGCAGCCAGACATTGACACTGCTTTTCATCTGCTCTGTCATCTGCCTTGCTTGACGGGCACTGTCCTGATCCCTTTGATCCGCCCGACTGACAGCGGCGGCACTGAGCATTCCAAGGGTTCCCAACAGGATCATAAAAAAGCTGAAAAAAGAGGGTGTCCCTCCGGCAATTCCGATTCCTGCCAGCACCGGAAATTCTCCTGCCAGAACCACTGCCGGATTGGTCCGATAACAGATCCCGGCAGATAACAGCCCCGCCAGCAAAAACAGGATAAACCCGAAAAATACCGTCATCTGCATCGCAGATGCCGACGCCTGATACAGGGCAAGGGTACCGTCATAAGCCTCATTTAACCGAGTGCGTACCCCGTTTACAGCAGACATATACCCGGCGATTACATCCTTTTGCAGCAACAACAGCAAAAGGCTTACGCCGATCAGAGTTCCCAAAATTGCAAGGAGCCGATACACCCCTTCCAGGGGCAGTCTGGAAAACCCGATCCAGAACAGCACCGAGACAATCAGAAGCATCCAAAAAACAGGGACCAAATATCGGATTCCAAAGCCACTGAGAAATGCGCTGCAAAGACCGCCGGTGAGGCAGAGCAGACAGATCAGCATACCAGCCAGCCGCCACAGCTTTTTGACCAGCATACCGCCGGGTTCTTCTTCCTGCAGAATCCGACAGGTAATCCTGCCTACCGCTTCTTTATCCAGCTGTCCCGGCTCCTGCCCTTTCTTCATTGCCTCTCACCTGCCTGACTGTTCCTTCTGCATCTATTTTCCAGAGCTGCCCGCCGACTACCGGCTCTGTTACACCGCTGCCTCTGCCCTTTTCCAAAAGATCCTCTGCCGGATACTTATTTTTCCCGGCAGATTGCTTTTGGCTCTGCTTTCCATTCTGCTCCAGCTCTTCCTTTGTGGCGATAAGACAAAGCCGTTTGAGAAAGACCCACAGCTCCTGGACTCTGGAAATCTGCATCCTGCACAGCTGCTCCTGCTCCTGCCAGAATACTTCATATTCCTGTTCTGCCGCCAAAAGCCTCCAGCAAAAATCCGCTGTCTGCTCCAACAGCCGTTCCAATTTACAATGATCCCACTTTTCCTGAGGCGGATGATACAAATCCACCTGCAGCAAAAGCACCTCCCGCTTTGGCAGGCTGAATTCCCGCACCAGCATTTCTCCGGTCTTTGCAGTCAGCTTCCAATGCACTCTCTGCAGCGGATCTCCATCCCGATAGGCACGAACCTCGAATACCTCCGAGCCATCGTCTCCGCCCTTTTTTTGGGAATGCTGATCCGAATCCTCGCCGGAGGCAAGCTGTGCCGGCGGGATCCATTCCTCCGCCTGATGTACCAGGGGCACGGACAACACCTGCACTTTTTTATCTGTGGTCAAAAGCTTCTTTGACCATAACCGAAGCCAGTCCCGCACGGATGCCGACTGAATCCAAAACTCATAAACACCGGAATACCTCACCGGAATGCAAAATTCCAGCACACCGGTCCTTTTTCCACCTGCCAATCCCATGCTTTCCACGGTGCCCGTGCTGTTATCCAGAAGATCCCGCCAGCCGACGGTAACCGCCACACAGGAGGCCGGAAGCAGGGAAGCATTTTTCAGCTTTACCCGAAGGACGATGGGCTCTTTTTTCCCCACCGTCTCTTCCCCGGGCTCCGGCACAATTTCTACCCTTCCAGCCAGGATCTGAACCAGAATCCACATGGAAAACGCCAACAGCAGCTCAAAACCCAGCAAAAACGGGGCAAAGCCCTCGGGAGCAGCTACTCCCCAGACGGCAGTCAGAACCACCGCCCCTATATAAATTGCTTTTTCCTTCAAGGCTTCACCCTTTCTCCGGAGCAGGCGCCGGGGTCTCCTTTAAGATCCGCTCCAGCACAGCTGCTGCACGGACTCTATCCATTCCGGAGCTTGATACAGGCTGTACCCTGTGGGCCGCAACATCCTGAAATTCTGCCGCAACATCCGCCGGAATCACAAAGCTGCGGCCTTTCCGATAGGCTCTCGCCTGAGCCATTTTCAAAAGCGCCAGAGAGCCTCTGGGACTCAGCCCAATCTCCAGTGCGTCATTGTTTCTGGTGGCCTGAGCCAGACGCACGATATAGTCATATACCTGATCGTGTACAAACACTTCTTCGACTTCTTTTTTCATTTCCATCAGCTCCTGACTGCTGATGACGGGACGTACATCTTCCAGCCCGTTTCCGCCCCGGCGGCTTTTTAAAATATCCATTTCCTCTGCGGCATCGGGATATCCGATCCCAAAGCAGATCAGGAACCGGTCCAGCTGGGATTGGGGCAACAGCTGGGTTCCGGCAGAGCCGACAGGGTTCTGGGTAGCAATGACCAGAAAGGGAGACGGTACCGGTCTGGTCACGCCGTCTACGGTTACGCTGCCCTCCTCCATTACCTCCAGAAGCGCCGCCTGGGTCTTGGGAGAGGTACGGTTGATCTCATCCGCCAGAAGAATATTGCACATGGCTGCGCCGGGACGGTAAAAGAAGCCATCCTTTTCCCTGTTATATACGGTAAAGCCTGTAATATCAGTCGGTAAAACATCCGGTGTAAACTGCACTCTGTTCTGCGCCACATTCATTGCCTTGGCAAAGGCCAGCGCCAGGGTTGTTTTTCCCACTCCCGGAACATCCTCCACCAGCACATGTCCGCCGGCAAGAATGGCGGTCATGAGCTTTTCCACGCACTCTGTTTTTCCGATAAATGCTTTTTTTACTTCTTCAATTACTTTCTGCGCCTTGTTTTCCTGCATGACTGACTCCTTTTGCCTTTCTTTCGTTTTTCCCGGACATCTCCACGGCTTCTTTGCCGTTTCACGATCAGCAGGAAAATAGATCCCTCCACACCTGCCACGATCAGCAGGGATACAACCAGCCACGGCCATACATCCACGATCCGCTTCGTGATGGTCTGGGACTGTACTTCATGCACTGCATTCTGTTCTGCCAGCTCCTCCGGCGGGATGTACTCGGTCCGCTCGCCACGAACCAGCAGCCGGTGGGTGTTGATGGCATAGGGAGTACAGGTGACAAGGGTACAATAATCCTTTCCTTCCACGATCCCGATGTCCTGGGTTTCCTCCGGAAGCACAACCTTGATCTGGTCTACCTTATAAGCAAGCACCTCGTCCAATACATGGAGATAGAACACATCGCCCTCCTCCAGCTTGTCCAGATCCGTGAACAAAACCGCACTGGGCAGTCCACGATGACCGGTCAGCACGGAATGGGTGCTTGTACCGCCGATCGGATAGGAGGACTCCGCCAGATGACCGACGCCCTTCTGCAGCACATCTTCACCGGTTCCGCTGTATATGGGAAGATATACGTCAATTTTCGGAATTTCGATAAAACCAATGCTCTCGCCCACATCCACCAGATCGAGGTAGCTGATTCCATCCTCTCCCTGCATGGCACTGGCTTCCACCGCTGCATTGAGCTGTTCATTATATTTACGGACTGCTTCCTTGGCAGCGTCGATCTGTTCCTGATCCATCTCTGCAACCTGCTCATCATAGGCGGCGATCGCCTGACTTGCATGGGACTGGGCGATCAGGTTGCTGACAAAGGGATACAGAGTCAGACACAGACCTGAAAAAAACAATATCGCGATAAACCATGCTCTTTTTTTATCCATGACAGTAACCTCCGGACATTTTATAAGGAAAGGCACAGATCAAAGGCCTGCGGCAGCCGCCGCTTTTGCATTTTCTCTGCGCCGTTTTTTCGTGGACATCCAAGGGCACGGGAGAGCGCCCGGATGTCCTTTTCAGGAAGGGAATGGGAAAACACAACACGGAAAAGAAAATCCCAAATTTTTCTTTCCCGATTACCGCAGCCGCAGCCGGTTTCTAAGACCGACGGCGATCACCGCAGTATCGCTCCGTTCAGGGGGAAAGGGGGTTCTGAAGGAGCGATGCACAGGGCGGGACGTGACCCCCGTCCTGTGCCGGAATCTGTTTGCGCCACACGAAACGCGATACAGACCCGTTGCTGATAAAATTGCAGCTGTACTTCACAACAGCTTCGCAGCATCCATAGAAGAGATAACAAAAGGGTTATCTGTCTGAATTACTCTGCTTTTTTCTTCTTGCCGGTGATCAGCAGGATCACTGCTGCTGCCATCATGGCAATACCAGCGAAGGTAAATACGAAGGTACCGATACCACCGGTGGTGGGAAGGGTGAAGCCTTTGCTGTTCTTGACAACGGTTGTGTATACACCAGCGTCTGTCGTTCCATTCGTTATAGTAGTTGTTGTCGTTGTTTTTCCATCCTTTGTTTCAGTTTTAGTAGTTGATGTTAAGCTATATGACGTCACAATATTAACTTCAACCGGTGCTTTTAACAGATTATAACCATCCTTTGTCTTTGTCTCAACAAGATAATAAGTACCTTTAGCAAGGCCGGATACAAAGATTTTACCATTGTCATCTGTTGTTAAAGCGGCGGATTTGTTTACTTTTTCAAATCTTCCAGTTAATCCTTTTACAGGATTCAGTTCTCCAGAGGTGTCAGTATCTTTCAATTTTCTGTAGAGATCAAAGGTTACTCCCTGCAACTTCGTATTTTCATTAGTTGCATCTACTTTTTCTACAGCAATCTTAAATGTATAAATAATTATCTCATCTGTGATTTCGTCTGTTCCAGGAGTTCCAGTCTCAGTATCCGGGAAAATTTTATTGGAGTATTCCAATTTAATTTTGTTGTCATTACGATCAGCACCACCAGCTCCTACAACTGCACCTTCATCTAATGTCATATTAAAGGCGATGTAGATTTTGCTTCCTGCATAGGATGCAAGGTCAGCGGGAGTAAATACGATTTTCCAGCCGTTGCTAGCAGTATCAACAGTATACTTCCCACTCAAAATGTTTGTAGTACAAGTCTCTTCCGAGTAAATCCCTAATGAACCATTTACATATGTCTGATGTGTAGGTGTATCCGTTAAGATAAAGGTTTTCAGCTCTGCAATATTCTCTGGAATGTCTACTGTTACTCTGTAAGGAATTGTATCACCAACATTGTAGTCCGAATTATTTTTCCAATCGCCACTCGTTCTGTCTTTTACTTCCTTTTTTACATCAGGTTTGTAGTTTGTAACCGAAATCGGCTCTTGGGTTGTATCCACGTATTTATCGTTTATAAGAATAGAGCCTGCTGTATATTCATTTCCATCTGAATCTGTCCCCTTTTCTTTAGCTACTGTAAATTTATATTCCGTCTTCAGATCTGCAATATAACCTGTATTGTCAGGAACTTTTACCTCTACAAATCTGTAGTCTCCAGGTGCCAAATCTTCAACAGTGATTTTTCCATCTGTTCCTGTTGTTAAAATTCCACTTAATCCAATATCTACACATTTATTATTTTTAGTAACCTGTGTCCATGTTGTACCATCAGCGCTCTTTACTTCCAGCTTAAACTGAACACCCTCTAATTTCGTTGGAGTTTTTGAGCCAATTTGTCCCTTTTTCTGCAAGGTAACTCCACCGTATGTACTTTTATTTTTCGGATACACATGTACATCATACAGCCAATCATCTTCATCTGCATTTGTCATAGGAATAGACACCAGAAAATCTCCTACTTTTCCTGTAATCTGGGCAGGAGCGTCTGTTTCCTGAACCAAATATAAACCCAAAGATAAGTTATTGAATTTTGCTTCTCCGTTTTCATCAGTAATCTGTACTATAGGGGTGCCGATCGAAGTCATTGTTTTTGCTTGTTCTACCGTCGGAAATGCTTTTGCATCTGTCCCATAATAATCATTTAATTCTGCAATTTTAGTGATTTTAAATGTTACACCAGCTAACGGCTCCGCGCCTGTCGGAGGAGTTTGATTATCTGCACCAGTTCCTGTTACCCCATCTGTTCCATTGTATTCATACTTATGAATCGTAATCGAACCTGTTTTATTCACATCAAAATCAATCGTCGGCATTTTTTCCGTCGTGCCAGTCGTGGGGCCAGCCGCAAATGCCGTCATTGTCATCATCGACAATGTCATTCCCAGGGTCAGAAGCCCTGTCAGAAGCTTTTTCATTCTCTTCATTATTTCCATTCTCCTTTTTTTATCCGGCTGTCCTTTTGTGTTTAGGACAGCCGAATTATTTTTACTTCTTCTGCTTTGTACGTTTCGCTCCGTACTTTGTTTCTAAGGTTTTCGCCTTATGCAACTGCCGGACATAAGCCCCTGCTCCAACAGCCTGTGTTTCATACCTCCGGGGGTATTATCTCTTCTTCCGAAGCTTATCGTCCCCCTTTCTGCATCGCAGCGTGAAGTATGTACCCATAAGGATCGCCTGCGCCATCAGCGCAATGCCTCCCAAAGTAACCAATCCAAACCCTGATCCTCCTGTTGCAGGAAGGATCAGCTGCTTTGTGTTGTAGATGGTGAGAGGAATTACATTGTCTCCCTCTATAGTTATTGGCTCCCAGTGGTCATCTGTTTCCTTCTCCATCTTCCATTTCACCCGATTCGATGCATCAATCTCAATTAAGATCGAATCACCCAGCAGGTTATAGCCCTCTGCAGCCTTTGTTTCTATCAGTCTGTAGGTTCCCTGACTGAGCTTTTCAAAGGTGGCAATGCCGTCCTCGTTAGTACTTTTCGGACTACCGGCTTGTTCAAACCAATTTTCAGTCGAATCCTTCTTTTCCAGCTTAAACTCTACTCCGGAAAGCAAACCTCCCCCTTCCGTTGTGTTTTTACCCATTTTCGTAATTTTCAGGTTCAGCTCTTCCAAATAGGTATTGGTCACTGTCATATTCACCGTTGGCTGCTTGCCATCGGCAGTTGCAAACGCTGCAAGTTCAATGCCTGTTTTTGTCGGATCTGTTGCTGTTGTTGTGGTCGGATCTGCCGTGGAACCTGTTGTTTTGCCTGTCGAAGCATCCATGGAATAGGTCACTCGATAGGTTTTTCCACCCACAGTGTATGTCCCGTCGGAAGCAATCTCGTTTCCTTCAGCATCCACTTCCATAACCCGATAGATCCACTGGACTTTAGGGTCTGCTGCGCTGTTCACATATTGTTCCAGATTCGTAAAGGTATAAGACCAGCCACTATAATTGGGCGTCATTTCAACCCAATTTTTCCCTGAGATATTGCCGGAATAGTCAACCGCTTTCCAATTAGCAGCTTCTTGACCGCTCTCTTTTCTCTGCAGCTGCAGGTAAATACTCTTCGGAAGCTGGCTCAGATCCGTAATCTCAGTGCCATCTGTCTTTTCCCATTTTTTGGTTACAGCGATGTTTCCGGTCGGTTTGTTATTATTTTGAAATTCTACAACAGGATTTGTTGCATCCGCTGTAATGGTTCCGTTTACGGAGCCTTTATCTACTTTAAAGGATGTATCATCTTTAAATTTTGTTCCATCGTTACTGATCAAAACCTTCTTCAGGGTAGTTCCATCTGTCGGTTTTACTTCTGTAATCTCATAATCTGTTCCGATGGGAATTCCTGAAATCGTATGGAATTTTCCCTCCTTTAAGGTAAA
>ERZ773168.3540-NODE-3540-length-10949-cov-2.807509_pt1 | contig 10949 bp, 10 predicted proteins | sample MGYA00511261_ERZ773168 | MGnify/ENA primary metagenome ERZ773168 (study PRJEB29015, sample SAMEA2737855) | human gut metagenome | biome: human gut; feature: human-associated habitat; material: faeces | place: China | collected 2012 ... | reverse complement strand
CGCGGCACCGAGCACGTATCGCCGATCTCGGCATGGCTTAATTGGCAAGTTCCATTACCGAGTATATTGAATGTCATTGCTGAAGAGGACCGCAGCGCATGCATCTTCTCCTTTAGCTCCTGACCCGCACCGCCGCCATACTCTTCGATGTGTCGATCGTCCATAGGGCGAACTAGATTTCGATTGGCCCCCTCATCGGGCGTAGCTAAATAAAATTGCAGAGGCGATCTATCTCTCCCCACAGCATCGCTTCTCCAGGTCGCATCGGAATCAACTGTTTTCAAATAGACCCTTTTCAGATAATCAAGCAGCCTGTATTCAAAGTCGTTCATGCGTTTTGCTCCTCGCTCGTTAAGACGTCCTCTTCCGCGCCCTGATACAAAGCCAATGACCGCTTAAGGTATCCCACAAATTCCTCGCGGACTCGTTTTGGCTTGGCAACAACCATGCTTTCACCAAACCCCAAAAGCCATGAGTAGAACATCGGCGTAAGTGCCACCTTTACACGCACCAAGGCGTAATCCATCGGATCGCCCTCGTCGGGTCTGATGGCAATATCCGTACCGAAGCGATCGACAACCGCCCCGACAAATCGACGAGCAACGCACAGCTCTACGGTTGTCACCTCCGCCTCATAGGGACCAAACGAGATGATGCCCTGGTCATCCGCTCGGTAATTTGCGATCTTCTCATGACGAACCGCTGCATCGCACGCCACGGAAGCATCGAGCATGCGGTCTAGCCGGTAATAAGCGATGTCTTTGTATCTCTCTTCGAAAGCCACTAGATAGTAAAACCCCATCGCATACACCACATCAATAGGAGTTGTGCTGTGCTCATTGCCTCCGAAATGCTCAAAGAGACCGCCATCAGTGTCCCGCGTCGCATAGCGAAAAGCTATCTTCTTGCGCTTGCTCAGCGCCTCACGGACGATCTCCAGGTTCTCCAGCGCGTGCTCGGAGCTCATCTTCACCCGTTTCGGTGTTGCCAGCTTGCGATCAAGCCGCTCTCGTTGGAATCGCGACACGAGGCGCCCTATCCCGTCCACTATCTCAAACGTTTTCCTCGCGTCAAGGCAGGGCGAGCTCTGCACAGCATCTACGACCATTTCCCATTGATTCATGCTGAGCAACGGATCTATCAGCCGATAGGTAACGCACTCGGAGCGACGCCGCACAACATTGAGCCCGAACTCTTGAAGAGTCTCGATGTCCCGTTGAACCGATTTGCGCTCTCCCTCCACACCCCGCATCGCCAACCACTCAACAAGCTGGTCAACGGTTATGCCATGATCAGCATCCGTCTCTTCGAATAGGGCGCGCATGACCATGAGAAGCTTCAATTTGGCATCGGGACGATTAGCCACTGACGTTCCCTTCTTGCGCGGCGGGTTTGTTTCCTCGCCTTTTGGCAGCCTCTCGGCGCCTTAGATCTTCAAGAATCGTTCGCGGAGTCCGGCGCTCGCGAAGAATGCGATCGACCATAGCGTTCCTCTCCGCCTCGTAAACATTGAGTCGTCTGCAACTGTGACGCAGTTTATCACGATCGAGAAGAAGGCGGCTCGCTCCCTCCTGCGTAACGTGGAATTCATCCAACGACAGGCCGTCCGAAGCGGGAAACAACTCGTCGAGCATCGGCTCAAGGGCCATCCTGTCTGTTTTCAGATAAAGGCCTTCAATGTCGAGCAGCACCTCAATTCTGGGAATCTGGCCATCTCCAACATCCCCCCAAACCCACAGAGGCTCCAGATCGAAAGAGCCGTGCACGACCCCATTCTTGTCGTATGCACGCATCCGAAACGACAGCTGACGGCTGACCGGAACATCAACCAGCCCATCACACCAATTTGCTTCTCGTTTAATACGGCGGCGCCCATCCACAGTAAATCCTCCATCGCGCTGCGGCAGCGTCAACCACAGAGCCACCTCTCTTTGGCCGCGCATCTCGACATCGTCGAATCTTGGCTCAAATGAGTCGAGGGAAAAGAACTTCTCTCGCCACTTAACAAGGAATCTCACTTGCGGTGCGCGGTTCGTGAGCCAATATCGAAAGACAATCATGCCCGTCGTGCTATTGCAACCGTACATACGACAGACCCTCTCGATCCCACGCAGTGGATTCATGTCAACGATACCGAGAATGCGGCAAAACTCATTTTCGAAAGATGACCGAAGCAGCCTCTCATCGAATACCTCACCAGTGCTGATCATCGACGAAAGGCGAGCGGCCGTCATCTGCTGCAAATCCACCTGTCCCATAAGCTATCCTTCTTTCTGCATCTTTGAACAAGACGCATACTGAAGGAAACCCGGCTCCCGTTCTGGACATCAATGGGAAGATGTAGGGTCGAAAAACGGCTTTGGAGAGAATACTCGTACGCTCAGCACCCCGCCGACCAGAAGATGAGACCGCGGTTCGTCGGCGGCCTAGCAGTCGAAGATAATGATCAACTAACGGGAGGCGAGCCACTCTCCTGCCACCTGGTTTAAAGGCACAGGAAGACTTTTGAAGTCATCGCTCTCAAGCCAATCGAGGGTGCCATCTTCAACGAGATCATATAGCGCAGTCGACTCACTCCGTTCGCTGTTAAAAGAGACGAGTCCAACCAAAAGCGAAGGTATTTCCGCTTCCGACTCCATGAGCTCATAGGAGGGGACGGAGATCTCGCCCATTTTGGTGCGGAACACTTCGCCCTTGACACCGATGATGTCGCCGATGTCCAGCTTTTTGAAGGCGGCGTAAGGCTCATCGCCCAGCAGGTCACGCTTGACGAAGATCTGGATATCGCCCTTCTGGTCGCGCAGGTGGGCAAAGCTGGCCTTGCCCATGATGCGTTTGGACATCATACGACCAGCCAGCGAGACGATCTTGCCGGTCTCGGCTTCGGCGGGCAGGTCGGCAAACTCGGCTTTCAAATCAGCGGAGTAAGAATCCTGCGGATATTTGGTGATGACAAAGGGGTCGCTGCCGGCGGCGCGCAGGTCGGCCAGCTTCTGGCGGCGAACGGCTGCCTGCTGGCTGATGTCCTGTTCGGTCTGGGGCTTATTCTGCTCCATGTGAGATCGTCCTTTCGTGTTTTTAAATCATGAATATGCGGCGGTTTCCGCTTACTTGGAGCGGGTGACGGTCAGCAGCTTGTAGGTGACGATGCTGCCGTTGGGCAGGGTGACGTCGACTTCGTCGCCGGGCTTATGGCCGATCAGGGCGGCGCCGACGGGGCTCTCGTCGCTGATGCGGTTCAGGTTCATGTCAGCCTCGGTGGAACCGGTGATGTCGTAGGATTCCGGCTCCTCGCCTTCCTCCTGGATGGTGACGTTCATACCGATGGAAACGGTATCGCCGGACAGCTCGCTGTCGTCGATGACGCGGGCAACTTTCAGGGTAGCCTCCAGGTCAGCGATGCGGGCCTCGACAACGGCCTGCTCTTCCTTAGCGGCGTCGTACTCGGCGTTCTCGCTCAAGTCGCCGTAGCCACGTGCAACCTTGATCTTATCAGCAACCTCTTTACGTTTAACGGTGCGCAGTTCGTCCAGGTCATGGACCAGTTTATCATAGCCCTCACGGGTAACAACGACTTCTTTCGCCATGGTAGTTTCTCCTAACGTGTAAATAGTAAAAGTTGTGCGGCCCAATACGAGCCGCACTAGCTGTAATATTATAAACGGTTCAGCGCCGTTTTGTCAAGTGCATTTTGCCGGATACGAGGCAGTTTCAGCTTATTTATCCAGCTGCAGCAGGCCCACCTTGCGGTAGACTTTGTTGACGGTGCGGTTTGCCAGGCGGGAGGCACGCTCGGCACCGGACTTGAGCACCTCATCAACATACGCTTTATCGGCAAGAATCTTGCCGTACTCGGCCTGCACGGGGGCCAGCGCGTCGGCGGTGACCTCGGCGACAGCCATCTTGAAGTCGCCGTAGCCCTTGCCCTCAAACTCGGCGGCGATCTCGTCCATGCTCTTGCCGGTGAAGGTGCCGTAGATGGTCATGAGGTTGGAAACGCCGGGCTTATTTTCGCGGTCAAAGCGGACGCAGCCGTCGGAATCGGTGACGGCGCGCTTGCATTTGCGCACGATGGCGTCCTTATCGTCAGTCATCAGGATGAAGGAGTTGACGTTGGTATCGGACTTGCTCATCTTCTTGGCCGGCTCGGCCAGGGACATGATCTTGGCGCCGGAGGCCGGGACATAGCCCTCGGGCAGGATGAAGGTATCGCCGTAGATGCCGTTGAAGCGGCCGGCAATGTCGCGGGCGATCTCCAGATGCTGGGTCTGGTCCTGGCCCACGGGGACGAGGTCGGCGTTATAGATCAGAATGTCGGCTGCCATCAGGACGGGGTAGGTGAACAGGCCGCCATTGACGTTATCGGGGTGTTTGGCGCTCTTGTCCTTGAACTGGGTCATGCGGGACAGCTCACCGAACTGGGTGTTGCAGGCCAGCACCCAGGACAGCTGGGTGTGGGCAGGCACGTGGCTCTGGACGAAGAGGACATGCTCCTTGGGATCGATGCCGACGGCCAGCAGCAGGGCGGACAGCTCGCGGGTGCGGCGGCGCAGCTCAGCGGGGTTCTGGCGGACGGTCAGCGAGTGGAGGTCAGCGACCATATACAGGCAGTCGTAGTCCGACTGCAGCATGGCCCAGTTGCGCACCGCGCCGATATAGTTGCCCAGGGTGGGCGTGCCGGTGGGCTGGATGCCCGAAAGGATGCGTTTACGTTTTTCTTCTGCCATCGTTACATATCTCCTATCAAAACAAAGCACCGCCCGCGCACGAAGATTCGCGCTGGGGCGGTGTCCGTTGTGTGTTTCGTGTGATACTAGTATTCAACCACAAACGGGGCGGTTTGTCAATAAATTTGGGCGGATGCAGTGGTTTTTTAGGCTTGGTTTAGGTTGGCGGGATATTGTATGGATGTTTCCTTTGCGGGGAGCCGAAAATGACATTCAGAATCATCTTCTATTCTTTATTTTTCTTGGGCAGGGTCCCCCCTGCTGCTTCCCTTGTTTTAACGGCAGTATCCCATTATAAAAGGCCCTGCCGCAGGGTAGGCAGAGCCGGGGTGGCGCACTATTTACTAAAACAAAATCAACGCTTAATATCGTAATTCATATTCATCAAATTACGGATGCTCTCTACATCGTCGGTGATGTTGGCATCGCCGTGGATGGTGTGCTTGATGGCGCTGGAAGCGACCGCGAAGTTCACCATGTCCATGGGTTTGTAGTCGTGCATCATAGCGTAGATCAGGCCGCTGGCAAAGGCATCGCCGCCGCCGACGCGGTCCAGGATGTTGAAGGTGTAGAGCTTGGACTCGAAGGTGTGACCCTCATACCACATGAAGGCTTTCAGGCTGTTCTCGCTGCCGGAATGTACGTACCGCACATGGCGGGCAATGCACTTCATGTTGGGGTAACGGTCGATGAAATGCTGGAAAATCTCGTCCTGCTGCTCGTAGCTGGGCTGCAGGGGCACGCCGTCCTTCCAGTCGCCCTTGGCGTGGTTTTCCTCGTCTTTCCACAGGTGATACGGCTCGATGCCGAACAGCACGTCCACGTAGGGCAGGCACTGGGTGCAGTAGTCGCGGGCTTCCTCCCAGGTCCACAGGGTGGAGCGGAAGTTGCCGTCGAAGCTGACGGTCAGTCCCATCTCCTTGGCCTCGCGCAGGCAGCGCAGGATGAAATCGGCGCAGTTCTTGTTCAGCGCCGGGGTGATGCCGGACAGGTGCAGCCAGTCAAAGCCCTCAAACAGCTCCTGCAGATTGACCTTGGTCAGGTCGTACTCGGTCAGGGCGCTGTGCATGCGGTCATAGATGACCTTGCTGGGGCGGATGCCGTAGCCGGTCTCGAGGTAATAGGTGCCCAGGCGGCAGCTGGGGGTCTCCTCCTTGGTGGAGAGGATCATCGGCGTACAGTGCACGTCGTTGCAGCGCAGCCAGCGGATGGCGCTTTTACCCAGGGAGTTGTTGGGCACCACGCTGAAGAAGGTGGAGTCCACGCCCAGGTTGGCCAGGGCCAGGGCAATGTTGGCCTCGCTGCCGCCGTAGCTGGCCTCGAAGCTGGATGCCATACGGATCTTTTCATAATTCGGCGGGGTCAGGCGCAGCATGACTTCGCCAATGGTAATAAATTTCTGCGGACTATTATTGCCAAGCAGGATCGGGTTGGCATGTTCCATGGATTGCCTCCTGTTTTTATCGGGGATTAAAGCTAAATTCCCAATTTTCTGTCATTTTATATTGTAAGGCATTACCAAAAGAAAATCAACAGAATACGCCCTGTTTAAAAAATATCAACTATTTCTTTAAAAGGCTTCCACCTTATATACGGTCGCGCCGCTGGCACGGGCGGCTTCAAGGCCGGGGCCGGAATCCTCGAAGATCATCGTTTCCGCCGGGGTAACGCCGAAATGCGCCATGGCTTTCAGGTAGCCCTCGGGGTCGGGCTTGCTGCGGACAACATCCTCGCCGGTGATAAAGACGCTGAACCAATCTGCGCAGTGGAAATACTCCAGCACCTCGGTGGCGTTTTTGCGGCTGCCGGTGGTCACACAGGCCAGGTCGTGGCCAGCGGCTTTCATCGCCTGCAAAATCGCCAGTAAGCTGGTGTTGGGGCGCACCATGGGCAGGCAGCTGCTGTACAGCTCCTTTTTGCGGTCGTGCACCCGCTCCACGGCTTCGGGGGCGGGGTCGCCGCCCATCAGCGGGCGTAAAAACTGCTTATAATAGCCGCCGTTGCAGTATTGGGCGTAGTATTCATCGGTGACGGTAAAGCCCTGCTCCTCCAGCGCAGCGCGGTAGGACGCGGCGTTGGCGGGGACGGTGTCCAGCAGTGTGCCGTCTAGGTCGACGCAGATCAGCATACGTTCTCTCCTTTTGCAAAGTTGGCAACATCGTTGGCCACCATGACCAGCCCGGCGTAGAACATCGGCGCGCGCTTGCGGTCTTTGGCCAGTTTGTAGGGCATCAGCCGCAGCCAGTGGATGACCTCATGCATGAGGATGCTTTCCACCTGGGCGGCGGGGTAACGGCTCTGCAGGTCGGTCATTAAAGCACGATACAGCGCATCATAGGCGGCCGAGCGGGTCAGCGCGAAGTCGATGCGGCTGCCCTGCACGGTGACCCGCGGGGTCTTCATCATGAATTCGTAGCTGCCGTGCAGGCTTTGCAGCAGTTTGCCGTAATCCAGGAAGGGACTTTCGTGCAGATTGCCGGTGTTGGGGTCGATGAGATACCAGCCGCCGTTCGCGCCCGGGTTCAGGCGGCAGATGATGTTTTCAATGGTCAGGTCGCCGTGGATGGTGCCCACGGGGTCAGCAGCGAACAAAGTTTTCAACCGTTCGCGGTCGAAAAGCCAGGCCAGCTGGTGCAGGTTTTTGTACTCGACGCCGTTGACCCAGATGGTGTCGGCAGCCATCAGCTCCCGCAGGGAGCGGGCATCCCGCAGTTTTTGCAGGTTGGCGTCCACCTTTTTATCGATGTACTGCTCGATTTTTTCCATATCCGCCGGACGGGCGGTGGGACGGTAGAGCTTTTCTTCCAGCGTGTCCAGCACCTCCCGCAGGATGGCGGTGCTTTTCTCCACAGGGTTGGAGTGCAGGTAGCGGAACAGGCCGACAGCCTGCGGGTCGTAGACCATGTCGTACCAGCAGCAGCCGTCCTCGGTGCTGCTTTGCAGGATGTCGCACAGGGGCAGGCGGTCTTGCTGGGCGCGCAGCCAGGCCAGCTGTTCGGCCAGCTTGTCGCCGTCCGCGCCAAAGGCATATTTACGGTAGAACGTCTTTTCTGCGTCCATGCAGAGCATGGTGGTGGCGTTGGAACCGGCGGAATAGTCCTGCAAAATGGTGATGCCCTGGTTCATTTTTAGGAAGCCATTGACCCACTCTTTGTTTTGCAGGCCGAAATACTGGCTTAAAAACGCCGCACGGTCCTGCGGGTCGGCCTGGGGCAGCAGGTTGAGGTAGCTCTCCCCTGCCGGGGCGGCCTGGGTGGCCTGATTGACGGCACCGCGCACTTTTTCCGGCAGCAGCGTGACCAGCCACATGGCCAGCAGCGGCAGTGCAAACCAGCACAGCAGCAGGATGCGGGCGGCGGGGGCAGCCGCGCCCATTGCCCCGCCGGGCAGCAAAGCGCTGAGGTCGGCGGCGTTGCGGCCAAAAAGCAGGTCGAACACATCCACCAGCGCCATGGGCTGACCGGCCGCGGTGAGGGCCGCTGCCAGCGCCGTGTAGGAGCCGAGGTAGGCCGCCCACATGAGCACCGTATTAACGACAAGACGTCCAATCTTGATGCGGCCCAGGTCCTTGAAGGTGTTGATGAGGCTCCAAAAGAACATCATGCCGTCCAATTTCAGCGTATCATTGAACAGCCCGCAGAAGGCAAGGCAACCTTTTTTGAGCAGGTCCCGCAGGGCCACCACCAGCACAAGGCCCAGCGCCAGCACCAGCGAGAACACCAGATAATACCGCGCTGCACCGCGCACAGCGGCCCCGCCCTGCCCCAGCAGCGAAAAGGCGATAAAGCCCAGCGCCACGAACCAGACATCAAGGAACCGGTCCATAATGACGGTGGCCAGTGCAAAGCCGACCCCGCTCTTCATCCGCCGCCCGGGGAATACCGCGCGGAACACATCCCCCAGATGGAACGGCAGCACAAAGTTCAGCGCATAGCCGCCGGCCATGCCGCGCAGCATCTGCCCGCGCAGCGGCCGCTCATAGATGCGGATAAACTGCTCCCACCGCAGCAGGCGGAACGCATGGCCCACCAGCACCAGCACCAGCGCCAACACAAAATATAGTCCGATCATCAGTCCGTGACCCTCTCCCGCTTCTTTTTATCTTTCATCACCGCATAGATGATCCCCGCCGCAGACAGAATCACAGCCGGACACAAACCCTTCTTTGTCACCCCAGCGCGTCAAATCCGGCGCGGTTCTCCGGCTTTTCTGCGGTGCGGTATTCGTCCGGTGTGCCGAAGGGCAGGTGCAGATCACACGCAAAGCCTGCGATCCGTGCGCCCTGCGCTGCCAGCACATTGTAGATGCCGGATACAAAAAACTCCTTATACTCACAGTTTTTCAGATATGCGGCGCAGGCATCGGCGTAGGTGCGCTTATCCTTAAAATAATACGCGCCGCAGATGGCGTCATGGCTGACGACCTGCTTTTCCACCGTATGGCAGACATTGCCGTCCGCGCCGTACTGCAGGTAGCTGTAGGCCGGGGAATCGCTCTCAAAGGTCAGCAGCGCCCCCGCAGGTCCGTCGGCAAAGCGGCCCTTTTTGCAGAACGCATTGAACGCGCTGCAGATAAACAGGTGGTCGCAGTCATTGAAAAGGATCGGCTCACCGTCGGGCAGGCCCTCGCAGCCCTTCAGCGCCGTGACAGCCGCCCCCTCGGTCACCTCCGGCAGGGCAATGATGCGTGCCTCAGGCCAGTAGGTCCGTATCTTTTCGTCAATCGCAAAGTCGCGGATATGCTCCTGCAGCACAACAAAGGTGATGTCGGCGCAGTCCACATATTTCTCAATACTGCGCGCCGCCCAGTAAAAGAACGGCTTTCCGTTAATTTCAATCAATGGCTTCGGGCAGACAAATCCGTTTTCAAAAAAGCGGCTCCCCCGACCGGCCATGGGTAAGATTAAGTGCAGCTTATTCATGTAAGTACCTGCTTTTTAACTGATAAGTATGGTGGTTTGTTTTTGCCCCGCAGGGCAAAAACTCCACATCTTCTATTATCTCTTATCTATTATCTTTTATCTTTTTCCGCCAGCATCTTCGTTTCCGCCTCGATGACCCGGCTCAGGCCTGTCTCGATGTCCACCTGCGGCTGCCAGCCGTAGGCCTCGCGGGCGTGGGTGTTGTCGCACTGGCTGAACTTGTTCACCTCATGGTCAAGGATCTCCGGTTTGATGCCGTAGGCCCCGCCGTACAGCTCGGGATATTTGGCCCAGTAATGGCTGCTCGGGCAGTATTTGGCCTCGATGCTCTTGCCCATCAGGCGGCTGGCAATGGCATACAGCTCCTTAACGGAATAGCTGCGGTTGCTGGAGACATTCACCGCGTCAAAGCCCTTCCGGGGCTGCTCCACCACGCGCAGCGCCAGCGCGATCAGGTCATCGACATAGATATAATCGCGGCGCTGGTTGCCGTCAGAGTGGAACTCCGGCGTGCGGTCGTAGTATAGCTCGCGGATCATGTAGCCCACAAACGGCGGCTGCTTGCGCAGGCAGTCGATGTGGGGGCCGTAGACATTGGCAAAGCGCAGGCAAGTCACGGTCATGCCGTAGGTGTCGGCAAAGCTCTGGGCAAACCGCTCGCCGCAGTATTTTGTGTTGGGGTAGATCAGCGTCGGCGGGTTGAACTTCGAATCCACGGTCGGGAACTCGGTCTCGTTCTCATACATAGCGTTGGTGGAGGCCTGCACCAGCTGCCGGATGCCGGTGCGGCGGCCTGCCTCCAGCAGGTTCACAAGGCCCAGCGTATTGACCTCGATGGCCTGCACCGGGTCGCTCTGGCAGTCCGGCAGGGGGGCGATACCTGCGATGTTGTACACGACATCGAACTTTTCTTCCTCAAACAGCTGGAGCATCCCGGCCTTGTCGCGGATATCCATCTTCCGCACCTCGGCACCGAAATCATGGTCGTCAAACTTCAGGTTGTCCAGATTGCCGTAGGAGAAATTATCGATACCCACGACCTCATCGCCGCGCTGCCACAGCCTGTGCCAAAGCTGACCGCCGATAAACCCGGCTGCACCCGTTACCAGAACCTTCATTGCAAAAACCTCCTTACAGGTTGGACGCTACGACCTCGTAGCTGTAATCCTCAATGATGTTGTCGCGCCACTCGCGCTCAACAAACGCCTTCGGCCCTGCCAGATACTTCCCGCAGAGCTTGAGCAGACTGATGCCGAAGCTCGTCAGCTTATTGTTGCTGACCTGATCCTCCTCCCGCCAGC
>ERZ773168.3539-NODE-3539-length-10952-cov-3.881894_pt1 | contig 10952 bp, 7 predicted proteins | sample MGYA00511261_ERZ773168 | MGnify/ENA primary metagenome ERZ773168 (study PRJEB29015, sample SAMEA2737855) | human gut metagenome | biome: human gut; feature: human-associated habitat; material: faeces | place: China | collected 2012 ... | reverse complement strand
CGGTCTTGCCGTTCTTGGAAAAGTTCATCAGCAGCAGGGCAACGGCGGCGCAGACCACGGCAGTGACGGTGGAGATAGAAATGATTTGCGAGTAGACATCCTGCATGATCTCGCTGGCCTTTGTCCAGACGGTGGTTGCGGTTGTGGCTGCTGCGGCGGAATTATCCTCGCCGGTTGCAAAAGTTGGCATTGCGGTCAGTACGCTGCACATGGCAGCGCAAAGGGCTGCTTTTATGCGCTTATGAGAGCATGAACGTGTGTTTTTCTTAGTCATTGAGACCTCCAGTGTACAAAAATGCTTTAAGAATCGCCAAAAGTAGGCCATTACCATGATAACAAATTGGCTGTGCAGGAAAAAAGGCTTTCGCTCTGCTGATTTTGTGCGGATGTTGTGCAGGGTCAATCGGGAGTCAGCAGATTGGTGATTTTTTCGCACTCTTGGGAGGTGTAGCCCCACAAAATCGAACAGAGAACTTCGATGGCTTCATCCCGGTGGACATAGTAGGTGCGCAGAGAAATGGAGATTCCCTTGGTTTCGAGCGACTGCAAAATTGCACCCGCATTCTCGCACTGCTGCGGGGAGAGATAGGCGTAGTATAAAATCCAGTAATAGAACTCGCTCTTTTTATGCTTGCGGCGCATCAGGTCAATTGCGGTGTCGGTAAGTTGCATCATCTTTTTACTGCGCACCAAGGCATAGGTATAGTTTTCTGGCGGGTTGCCTCCATCCTTGACCTCACTAGCAACAAGTGGGGAATCGGTGAATAGCTCATACGTGGTCTTGAACTCCTTCTGTAAGTTAAGATCAGAAACTTCCATAATCCACGAAATATCACGGTATTTGTTCAAGAAAGTCCGTGTGTTGTGGTAGTGCGTAGATACATCAGATTTCCGTATTTTAAATAACATAAAAACCCCATGTTTTTCGAAAGAATGATTCAATTACTAATTAAAGAGAAAGAACAATTTTTACACATGACTTGAAGAGAAAAACTCCGTATTGAAATCACACATTATGATTTCAATACGGAGTTTTATTTTGAGATTAAGAGTCTTTGTTTACAGAGGAAACAAAGTAAGGATTAAACTATCATTAGAGCGCACCAATTGCATGTTTGACCACAGATAGAGCAAAAAGCGACAACTCAACTAACCGTGCGGTTGCAATAGCAAAAATGAGCTTACCTGACAAACTAATAAAAATGATTGAATGCTTCTTATTTATATAAGATAGGCGTTGGATATATTACGCTACTAGAAAGGTAGGAAGTTATAAAGAAAAGCAAGAAGCTACTTTTGAAAGTGGCACAAAAGGGTTTCCCTAATATCGTTCCATGAGTTCCATCTTAACCTTTATCCCTCCGCATATTCGCTTGGCGTTTTCCCATAAAAATCTTTGAATTTCCGCGAGAAGAAGTAGGGGTCATCAAAACCTACGGCGGCAGCTACTTCCTTGATATAGACCTGCTTATTACTGCGGATCATCTCACCGGCGCGTTTCATGCGCACCTCGTTGATGTACTGGAACAGGCCGATGCCGGTCTCTTTGGAGAACAGGCGGCTCAGATATTCCCGGTTCAGCCCTACATAGTCGGCGATGCTGTCAAGCGTCAGCTTGTCCATATAATGCGCGTTTACATAGATGATGACGGCCTGCACCTCTTTTTTGAATTTGCTCAAGGCAATTTTGCTAAGTCCCATGCGTTCCTGCAAAATCAAGCAGAGCAGTTGTTCAAGAGCCTCCGCGGTGGGGGCTTTTTCTATTTCTTTAAAGGTTTGCTCCAGTGTCTCCTGCGGAATCATATTCTCGCCGGGACGCTCCAGCAACAGATGGCAGGCTTCACGGACGCGCTGCGGCGGCATACAGAGTGCCGCACAATTCTGGAAGAAAGTATGAACAGCAATCTGCATCTGCAATTCATCGGCATTTTGCGCTGCTGCTGCGGTGGCCTTGGACAGTTCTGCCTGAGAGACATGGAAGGGTTGGGCGGTAACTGTGTGTGCCGTTGCCTTTATGGGAGCACTGCACCCCACATAAAAGGCGAGCGCCTTAGAATCCTCACACAGCTGGTAGCCCTGGCGGAGTTCAGCCAGTGAAATGGGCTTGTCGTGGTAGATGATGACCGGGGCATCCAGAAAATATGTTGTGACCTGCCGTTGCAAGCGGGCAAGTTTCTTATCCAGAGTACGCCCGGAGGCTACAAGGCTTTCATTGCTGATCAGCCCACAGATTTCATCCTCATGGGTGTGCAGAAATACTTTGCCGCTGATTTCATCGAAAACCTCGGTAATTAAGTCGGTCACAGCATCCAGCGCGGGCATAGGATGAGTTTTTGCGGGAATTAAAGTGACGGTAAACAGCCGGATAGGAAAGGACAGCGGTTCCGGCAGCATGGAAAATGGATTAGAAGCAGGGGAGGGTTCAGCAGTGGACGTTACCCATTGGGCGCAGTGAATCAGGGCATTTTCCTTTTTCTGCGCTTCAATGGCAAAGGATCGGTGGTCCTCCTCCGTCTGGCGCTGCTGCTGGACACGAAGCAAATTGGCCATCTTTTCCAGATGCTCACCGATGCTTTCCCCGTTCATATTGATTTTCAGAAAGTAGTCATAAGCGCCGTCCGTCAGAGCCGCGCGCACGGAATCGAAATCGGAATAGTTGCTCAATACCAGAATCGGGCCGATAAAGCTGCGCTTTTTCAATTCATGAATGAGCGCAAGCCCATCCATGCCGGGCATTTTCAAGTCCGTGATAACCGCATCAATGTGCTGTGTCTCTACAATGTGCAGCGCTTCCTGCCCATTACTGGCTGTTGCCGCCAGCAGGAATCCGTTCTTGCCCCACTCCACGGCGGACTGGAAAGCAACCTTAATCAGTGGCTCATCATCTACAAGCAATAAATTATACATTGTGTTACCTCAACGAATGGCTTCATTTGGAATACGGAGAATACATTGTGTGCCGGTGCCGGGGGCACTTTCAATCGTAAGACCGTATTCATTTCCGTAGTGCAGACGCATACGCTCATCTACGTTGCTCAATCCAATGCCGGAGAAGCGCTCAGAATTTTTCTCCTTGATGGCACTGGGGTCAAAACCGCAGCCGGTATCGGAGATATGAATGGTAAGCAGATTCTCGCTCACGGTGGCACGGACGGTGATGGTGACGAAATCGTCTTCGTCCGCCGTGCCGTGCAGGATGGAGTTCTCTACAAGCGGCTGCAAAATAAAGCGCGGCACAGTCCAGTATCCGGCAGCATCTTCAATTTGGTATTCCATCTCAAAGCGCCCTGCGTAGCGCAGCTGCTGAATGTCGCAGTAGTTTTTCAAGTTGCGCAGCTCATCGTCAAACGGAATCAGTTCATCCTTTTTAATAAGGGTGCTTTGCAGCAGGGAAGAGAGGGCATCAATGCCGTGGCTGACCGGGGTGACGTGATTAAGTGTGGCAATCCACTTTAAGGTGTTCAGGGTATTGAACAGGAAGTGCGGGTTGATTTGATATTGCAGGGTCTGCAATTCCAACTCGCGCATTTTGCGCTGATCATCGCTCCAGCGCTGCGCCAGCAGACCAATTTCGTTGACCATGTTGTCGATGGTGCGCGCCAGAAATCCGAGCTCGTCGGGGCTGGGATCATTGATTTTCAGCCCGATTTCCTCATCGCTTTTCGCATTGCAGGCGGCAACCATATTATCAATGGGGTACATGACGCTGCGGTAGACAAGCAGTGTCAGGAACAAACTGACAACGACCAGCACTGCGGCCAGCGCAATAAGCATCATATTGATGGTTCTTGTGCCGTTGGTAATGTAGGCCTGCGGAATCGTGGCCGCCAGATACACATTATAGGTTGTGTTGTATTTGAAAATTGTCAGTGTATCTACGCCGTTCAGCTCACATAAAAAGTTGTTTTCACCCGCCTGCCGAAGCGCCGTGATCTGCTGGAAAATCGGGTCATCGGCCAAATTTTCTCCCAGCAGTTCCGCGTTCTGAGAAGATACCACATTGCCGGCGGCATCAATCAGCAGGAAGTTGGACCCCTCGCCAAAGGAAACATCAGTAAATATGTAGCGGCTCAGCTGGGATTCGTCAATGTACAGCATGATATACCCCAGCGGCGTGCTGGTGTGGTGCATATCATAGATTTTACGGCCAATGACAATTTTATCGTTGGCGCGGTAAGTGTGGATGTATTGCAGACTATCCTGTGGAGAAGCGGCTTCAATATTATCCAGCAATTCATTAAAACGCTGGGGTGTAATATCGTCATAGCCCAAATCGTAGATGACGGTGCGGTCATTGGAAACGACGCGGATGTTTTTAAGGTGTGTGCTCTGAAAAGGAATTGTGACGATCATTTCACCAATACCGTTCACAATATCACTCGTAAGGGGGTGCCCATTATTGACAGATGCGACACCATTCTGTACAGTATCAGATACGGAGATGGAACCTATGTAGTCGCTATAAATGCCAAGCTGGGTAGACATATTATTATTGAGTAGTTCGATAGATTGTAAGGCAGCCTGTTTGACCTTTTCGTTCATGGATTGGGTGTATGCATGGTAAGAAAAAATACCAATCGTGATGACGGGAACAAGAGAAATAATCAAAAATGTCACAAACAGACGGGTGCGAAGTTTGATTCGTCGCAACACATTGGGGAAAAACTCACGCGTTTTTTGTGCATTTGGTGACATATATAGGCCTCCGTTTGTGCAAAGTGACTACAATCTATCCATACATTACCTGAATTATAAGGGCAACGACAGAAAAAGTCAATAAAATCCATCTTTAAGTAAAGGGAATACATTTATCAAATCCGGCTTGCCCGATATAATAAGAGTGCAATCAGGGAACGGCAGATGAGCCGCATCCCAAACAAAGAAGGAATAATTTTTAGGAGGAAAACCATGAAAAAAGCAATCAGCATGATGCTTGCCACTGCAATGGCAGCTACCTGTCTGGCAGGCTGCGGCGGCGCAGCATCTTCCAGCGCAGCAGCATCCAGCGAGGCCGTCTCTTCCGAAGCAACGTCCGCCGCTACCAGCGAAGCCTCTACCGGAGAAAAGACTTTTGAAAACACAGAACTGAACATCGCAGTGTTCGAGGGCGGTTACGGTTCTGACTACTGGGACGAAATCATCAAACGCTTCGAGGCTGCTTATCCCGGCGTCACTGTCAATATGCAGATCAGCCCGAAGATCGGCGACATCATCCGCCCGCAGATCGTGGCAGGCAATGTTCCCGACTTCATCTCGATGAACGACAACGACTCCACCGGCCTGATTTCCTCTATGGTCAAGGAGCATGCGCTGATGGATCTGTCCGATGTCTTTGAGGAGGGCGGCATTGATGATGACACCCCGCTGAAGGATCAGGTCATCGATGGCCTGCTGGATTCCGCCAAGTGCTCTCCTTACGGCGACGGCAAGATCTACATTGCCCCGTTTGATGCCAGCCCGATGGGTCTGGTTTACAACAAGACCCTGTTCGAAGAGAACGGCTGGGAAACGCCTGTGACCTGGGATGACTTCTTTGAACTGGGCGACAAGGCCAAGGAAAAGGGTATCGCGCTGTTTACCTATCAGGGCATCTACCCCGGCTACCTTGAGAGCATGCTGTGGCCCGCACTGGCTTCTGCCACCGGCATCGACAACATGAAGGCAATCGCCTCCTACACGCCCGGCTCCCTCAGCTCTGATGAGGCCCTCAAGGTCTTCCAGAACATGGCAAAGATCGGCAGCGATGGCTACCTGATGGATGGCACTGTTGCTCTGAACCATACCCAGAGCCAGACTGACATGATGATGAACAAGGCTCTGTTCATCCCCAACGGCAACTGGATGGAAGGCGAAATGGCCGATGCTCCCCGTGCTGACGGCTTTGAGTTTGGCCTGACCTGCGCACCCGTTCTGGATGACGGCGAGACCCGCTATGTTATGAGCTCCGTTGAGCAGTTTGAGATTCCTGCCAACGCCAAGAACCCCGAACTGGCAAAAGAGTTCCTGCGTTTCCTGTACACTGAGGAGTCCGTTAAGCTGTGCAGAAAAAGCCAACGGCATCTACGCTCTGAAGAAGGCCAACGAGATGGTCAAGGGCATCGTTACCGATGGTGTCTACAACATGAACGACATCTATCAGGAAGGCACCTTCATGGTCTTCGGTTGGGATGCAATGCCCGACACCAGCAAGGTCGTTATCGCTGATTCCGTTTTCAATGTTGCCAGTGACGTTATGAATGGTGACATGACTGCTGAGCAGTGGCGTGACGGCATCGAGGCCGCTTTCGAGGAGATTGCTGCTTCCAAGTAAGCTGAGTTGCTGAATTTCCACTGACCAAAATAGGATCGACCCTGCCGAGTAAACGCCATGCGAACTTGGCAGGGTTCTTTTTAAGGGGGAAACTCGTTTGAAAAACCGCCAAAATCGCCAAAAAAAGGCGCAGCCGCTTCCGGTACTGTTTATCTGCATCAGCGTTCTGCCTGCCGTGATCCTAACCCTTATGTTCACGATCTGGCCTACGGTGCAGGCATTATATCTTTCTTTTACCAATGCGACCTCTCTGGGTCTTAACAACAAATTTGTGGGACTGGATAACTATATCTATATGTTCCACGACAAATCTTTCATTCAAGCACTTAAAAATACAGCAAAGCTGATGGCGGTTGTTCCCGTTATCACAATTTTCTGTAGTCTGGTGCTGGCATTCGTTTTGAACCAGTGCAAGCTGAAAGAAATGGTCTTGTATCGCACGATCTTCTATTTCCCGAACATCGTTTCTCTGACCGTTGTAGGTATTATCTGGAGTTTTGTGTTCCACCCGAATGTGGGCATCGTCAATAAGATTCTCGGTGCTGTCGGGCTGGAGAGCTTGCAGCGTTCCTGGCTGGGCGACAGCAAGACTGCGCTTTGGTGCATCGCGTTCACGCTGCTGTGGCAGGCTGCCGGTTACTACATGGTCATGCACATCGCGGCTATGGATGGCATTTCGCCGGAAATCTACGAGTCCGCAACGCTGGACGGTGCCAGCGCATGGCGCAAGCTCGTCAGTATTACGATGCCCCTGATGAAAGATATTATCGGCATCACCTTTGTTCTGGCACTTTCCGGCACCATCAACCTGAGTTTTGTGCTTTCGCAGGTCATGACTGGCGGCGGTCCTAACGGTGCATCCAGCGTTCTGCTGCAATATATGTACACGCAGGGCTTTGTCAACGGCAACTTTGGCTATGCCATGGCTATCACGGTCTTTACGCTCGCCATCTCCGTGGCGCTGTCCATGCTGTCCCGCAAATTGACCGATGCTTCCGAAGGAGGTCAGTAATATGACGCAAAATGAAAAAAGCAAAATCAGAGCAAAGGTCATCAAGTGGGTGACGCGCCTGTTCCTGATTTTGGTTGCCATTATCATGCTGTACCCTCTGGCGTGGAACGTCGTTTCTTCGTTCAAAACCAGTACAGAGTTTCTGACGGACCCCTTTGCATGGCCGCAGGGACTTGCATGGGATAACTACGCCCGCGCTTATGAAAAGTCTGACCTTGCTGCCAACATCGGCAACTCGATTTATGTCGTGCTGGAAACACTGGTCATTATTGTGATCTGCGTTGTGCCGTGTTCTTACTGCCTTGTGCGGTATAAGTTCCCCGGCGCGAAGCTGATTTTGAACATCTACATGGCGGCCATCTTCATTCAGGCCACTTATATTATGATTCCGCTGTTCTTGCAGATGAACAAGCTGAACCTACTCAACAGCCTGACGGCGCTGGGTGTACTGTATGCAACGATGCAGTTCCCGTTTGCTATCTTCCTACTGACCGGCTTCCTGCGCAGCATCCCGCGTGATTATGAGGAGGCAGCCATGATCGACGGCTGCGGTCCGTTCCGTATTTTGACGAGCATTATCATTCCCATGTGCAAGCCCGGCATCGTGACGGTCTGCATGATCTCCGCTATGGCAGCATGGAACGAGTACCCGGTGGCTCTCGTTATGGTTACCGATCCGACCAAGGCTACGCTGCCTGTCGGCCTTGCCAACCTGTATGAGATCCAGCGCTACGCTACCGACTGGGGCGCGCTGTTCGCAGCCCTCGTGCTGGCACTGATTCCCACTGTCATCCTCTTCATCGTCGGCCAGAAGCAGCTCGTGCAGGGCTTGAGCGTCGGCGGCGTTAAGGGCTAAACAAAATCGAATAGGTTAGGAGAACCGATATGCTGCCCCAAAAACATTGCAACATCAATTTAACCGGCCCAATACCCCGCTGGGATGAAGCAATTCCACTGGGGAACGGCATACTCGGTTCTCTTTTTTGGGGGCCGATGGAGCACCTGCGCATTTCCGTGGACATTGCCGGACTGTGGCTACGTCGCCGCCCGGAGGAAAAACTCGATAAAGAATTTACTTATGCAAAACTGGTAGAGCTTGCACGGAAAGGCGATGTGGCAGAAACACGCCGTATCTTTGATACGCCCTATGCCCGCCCGACGCCTACAAAAATCCCCGCGGGACACTTGTTCTTGGATGGACTGCCGCAGGGCAGCTATCAGGCAAGCCTTGATTTGGGCACAGCGGTGGCATCCTTTTTGCAAAAGGGTACAACCATTCTGCGCGCCTTCCTCTGTATGGGGCGGCCTGTTGGGGTACTGATGCTGCCGGAGGCGTACCGGGATGCAGAGCTCACGGTGGAGCGCCCCTCTTTCGGGAATGGCACGCAGGCAGCCGAAGCGGGCAACAGCGTGTCTCCCGGCAGCTTGCAGCAGCTCGCCCTGCCGGATGCCAACCTCGAAACAGAGGACGGCATGATTGGCTTTTCCCAAAAGGTCGATGATCGGACTGCCTATTCGCTGCTCTGTAAAAAATGTGGTGCAACGCTGTATTATACCGCTGTGCAGGCAGAGAGCGTAGAAAAGGCAAGCCGACTGGCGAAGCTGGAACTATGTGCAGCGGAAGATATGGGTGCAGAGAAGCTGCTGCAACAGCATAAACGCTGGTGGAAGCAATACTGGGGCAAAAGCAGTTTGCAGCTGCCGGATGAAACACTCGAACAACTCTGGTACCGCGCCAACTATTTTTTAGCAGCGGGTTCCGAGCCGGGCAATGCCCCGATGCCGCTGCAAGGGGTATGGTGCGCGGATGACGATCAGCTCCCACCGTGGAAAGGTGATTACCACAACGACCTCAACACCCAATTCACCTACTGTCACTATCTGACTGCCAACCACCCGGAGCAGGGAAAGGTATTTCTCGACTATCTCTGGTCACTGCGTCCGCAGGCAGCAAAATTTGCCCGTGCATTTTACGGTACGGCAGGGGTGTGCCTGCCCAGTGTCATGGACATTGACGGCGGAGCGCTCGGCGGCTGGCCGATGTATTCCCTGTCACCGACCAATCAAATCTGGCTCTGCCAGATGTTTTATGAATACTACCGCCTGACGGGGGATAAAGAGTTTCTGCGCACCCGCGTGGAGCCTTACTTTACCGCCACGGCAGCCTGCCTGGAAGAACTCCTCCAAGAAGGCCCGGACGGAAAGCTGGTTTTACCGGTCTCGTCCTCACCGGAAATTCACGATGATGAGGCAGCCTCATGGCTGACTCCTAACAGCAACTATGATTTGGCGCTGCTGCACTATCTGTTCCACACTCTGGTACAGATCGAGTACCAGCTTGGCAACCCCCGCGGCTATTGGCATGCAATAGAGTCCAAACTTGCTCCGTTGAGCGTAGATACAGAAACCGGGCTGATGCTTTCACCTGATGAAACCTTGCAGGAAACGCACCGCCATTTTTCCCACGCTATGGCGATCGAGCCGCTGTGTATGCTGCGCTATGAAAACCCGCAGGATCGAAGCGTAATAGATGCAACGGTAGACCATCTTGTACAACTCGGCAGCGGGCAGTGGGTAGGGTTTTCCTTCGGTTGGATGGCACTTTTGCAGATTGCCCGCAACAATGGAAATGGCGCTTTGTATGAGCTGCATCGCTTCGCGGAGTATTTCTTGAGCCCGAACGGATTTCATTTGAACGGCGACTACAAAAACAGCGGCGTTTGTGATTTCCACTATCGCCCCTTTACGCTGGAAGCGGATTTTCTGGCGGCACACGCAGTACAGAAAATGCTGTTGCGTTCCGAAAAGAATCATATCGAGGTTTTACCGGCGTGCCCGCAGGGCTGGAAAAATGAACCTGTTGCATTTCAGAATTTGCGGGCAGAAAATGGTCTGCTGATTTCTTATCAGCGGACAGCAGACGGCAAGCACAGCCTTACCGTAAAAGCAACACAGGACGGAAGCTGGTATCTTTGCAACACGCATTGCTGGGTCACCTTGCAGGCCGGACAAGCTCAATCTTACCAATGGACGGAGGAAAACAAGAAATGAATACCAAAGGTCGTGTAACGATTCCCACCGATATGGACGCAGTACCCGAAACCCTTGACCTGCTCAAGCGCTGGGGCGCGGATGCCATCCGCGACTGCGACGGCACCGAATTCCCGCAGGAGCTGAAGGACACCGGAGCCAAGATCTACGCCACCTACTACACCACCCGCAAGGACAACGCTTGGGCTAAGGCAAACCCCGATGAAACGCAGCAGTGCTACATTATGACCCCGTTCTATACCGCTGCGGACGGTGCGCTGACCATCCCCCTGATGACGGGCATCAGCCGCGAGCTGATGAAGGTCAACGACCACGACGACATTGCCCGCTGGTGGGAAGTCATCGACCGCACGACGGGCGAGCCATTGGATGCCGCTGCGTGGCATTATGACGCAGCAACCGAGAGCGTTGTCATCGACGCCCCCGCCGCTTACCACGAGTACACGGTCAGCTTTTTGGCGTACCTGATTTGGGATCCCGTGCACATGTACAACTCGGTCATCAATGACTGGAAGGATGTCGAGCACCAGATCCCGTTCGATGTGCGCCAGCCCAAGACCCACGCCTACACCCTGCGCC
>ERZ773168.3537-NODE-3537-length-10964-cov-3.290219_pt1 | contig 10964 bp, 12 predicted proteins | sample MGYA00511261_ERZ773168 | MGnify/ENA primary metagenome ERZ773168 (study PRJEB29015, sample SAMEA2737855) | human gut metagenome | biome: human gut; feature: human-associated habitat; material: faeces | place: China | collected 2012 ... | reverse complement strand
AATGTGATCGCAAGTGGCCGATCTGACTTCTGTTCATATAATCCGTAAACAGGCATCCCCGGATACAGAATATCAGCACTTCCATCCAGTTCAAATGCTGATTCGCCTTCATCCAACTCTCCATTCCTGTTTTTATCATTATAAATATTGATATATGTACTCTGTGATGTCGATTTGTCAGATTTGCGAATAATAACAGAATTACCATTCAGATCAATTCCCATTGTACTTCCTGCATCATTTTTTACATAGGTAACTCCCTTTGACGGATCTGCTGCCTCATATTCCTGATCCGATCCGCTATCGCCCTGCACATCTGTCGCTGCCTGTACAGAAAGCCCCTGCGTCATACAGAGTCCTGCCATCATCGCCAGTGCCGCTACATATCCTCTCATGTTTCGTTTTCTCATTCTGTCCTCCATTCACCGCTGTCTGGAACCGCATCGCGCCAATTCCTATATATACATTGATATACTATAAATTGCCAGTTATCCAACCCCTTGGGATAACTGGCAATGTCATTATGTTTCCGGTTGTGATACCTTGGGCATATTTTTGTGTAATCTTCTAAATTATTGCACAAATCCGTATTATTTTTGTGAGAAACTATCCAAATTTATCACACCATATATATTGTAGCACATTAGCTTTATAAATACTATTCACAATTTTGCAACATATTTTTAGCTATTTTTACCAATTTTAACAAATTATTTGTATATTTTGTACTATACGCTTCTGCAACCCGAAAATTATTCTCATATATGTGCATCCATTTCTCCATATTCATCCTGTCATAAAACAAAAAAATAACCGGAAAGCTGAAAACCGGTATCATTTAATACCACATTTTTTCACCTTCCGGTTACATTCATATCATATCCCGGCATGCCCATAAATGTGCACTCCGAAATATCAGATATTTACTTTTTAATCATCTTCTTCTGTTTGTAAGTAACAGCAAACGAACAAGCTGAAGGATTGCAGTTACCATTGCGGCTACATAAGTAAGAGCTGCAGCAGTTAACACTCTCTTGGCCCCACCAAGTTCTTCTTCTGTCATAAATCCGCCATTTCTTAAAATAGCAATTGCTCTGCCTGATGCATTAAACTCAACCGGCAGGGTTACAAACTGGAATACAACGACCAATGAAAATAACAGAATTCCCAGTGTGATACATACATCCAGTCTTGGGATCAGTAAACCGATCAGGATCAACGGCCATGATAATGTAGAACCAATGCTTACAACCGGCACGATCGCTGAACGAAAACCAAGCGGCGCATATCCTTCCGCATGCTGGATCGCATGACCACACTCATGTGCTGCTACACCAATTGCCGCTATCGATCTGGAACCATATACATTCTGTGACAGATTCAAGGTATGATCCTTTGGATTATAGTTATCCGTTAATTCTCCGGCAATCGGGCGGATCGTTACATCTGTGATTCCGGCATTTCTGAGAATCATCGCTGCTACCTGTTCTGCAGTAAATCCTGATCTGGTCGATACCTTCTCATACTTCTTATATGCTGATTTCACCTGAGCAGATGCGATCAGTGACAGAACAACTCCGATCAGAACTAATATATACGTTGGGTCAAAATAAAAATAAGGCATATCACTCATCTCTTTCTTAATATATAATATCTGTAATAGTCTTTCCCTTTATATTCTCCCATTTCAAACGGAATACACCAAAGGATTATTTTTTTCTTCTCTTTGACTTTTTATCAGTCTGTTCCCCATACATTTCTCTGTACATTTCTTCTCTCGGATCGACCTCTTCATTTTTTCTGTCTGCCAAAAGAATCCTTCCGATAAATCCAAGTCCTCCAAAGATCAACACCAGAATAACCAGCCAGTCAAATAAAGTCATGGTCGTCAAATGTATATTTGTTGTCAGAATGACCATGATGACGATCAACAGTCCTGCAAGTGCCGAAAAAACCTTTGATGCAAAGGAATCTGTCATAAACATCCAGACAATTCCTATGATCAATGGAATCACTACCATTCCTGAACTGATTCTTGCTCCCCAGATGGACATCCCTCCAAATGAAGAAAAGAAACTGGACGATACGATTACTTTCTGTGATAAGATAAATAACCCTGCCACCAGCATCACGATCCCGGCAACAAATGTCATCAGCTCATGTTTTGGCTTCTTCATATACTCCTCCATTTCTACCACTGTATGTGAATCAATCTGTTATGCTGTAAACTTTACTGCCGTTCCGGAAACAAGGATCTCCGCACCACCGGCAACAATTGTTGTTGAAGCAAATCTGACATTTACGATTGCATCTGCGCCCATGCTCATAGCCTGGTTGATCATATATGAAATTGCTTTATCCTTTGCTTCTGCCATCATCTGTGTATATGCCTGCATCTCTCCTCCTACCATATTACGGAAGGATGCTCCGATATCTTTTCCGATATTCTTACACATAACACAACAGCCTGTTACTAATGAGAGTACCTGATACTCTCTTCCTGGTATATTCTCTGTATTTACTACTACCATTTTCTTTTCCTCCTGCGTTTTCCATAACCTTTTGTTTCTCCTGCTCCCTGCAGGCTTCTTTATCATACCACGAATGAACGCGACCTGTAAATCACTTTATACTACACGTTAGCATCATTAAAACATGCATTTTTTATGTTTTCTTTTCACAATTCATTGACATCCTGAACATAGAATAAACACATTTATCCAGTAATATAAATACCATCAAAGGAAAACAAAACCAAGAGGACATCACCGGAAATGCGGTCAGAGCAAGCGTTTCCGACTGAATGTCCTCAGATCTAAAAAGTGCATACCTGAATATCAGATACACACTTTATAATTATTGCTTACTTTCATTTTTCATAGATTCCCTTCCTTCGCCCCGTAGCAATACCTGCTGCGGGGCTTTTGTTTATCTCATGTCTTATATAGCATCTGCCATATTCCGAACATTCCGGAAGACTTCTATTTTTATTTTATTTTCTTAACCTTAACGCTCTTTGCAGCTCCGGCTTTTTTGAAAGCTGATTTATATGCCTTTACCTTTTTCTTTGGCACGCTGATCGTTGCTTTTTTATTTATCTTTGTAAATGCTGATTTTCCGATGGTCGTTTTCTTTAATTTACTGCTCTTGACCGTGATTGTTTTCAGCTTCTTATCACCATAAAATGCCTTGCTTCCAATCTTGCTTACCTGCTTTGGAATCGTGAGTTTCTTGATCGCTGTACACTTGGCAAATGCTTTATCACCAATTTTTGTAAGCTTCGCATCCAATGTAACCTTGGCAAGCTTCTTGCATCCGTAAAATGCACTCTTGCCAATTGATTTTACATTTTTACCAAGCTTTACGGTTTTCAGCTTCTTGCAATTCTTGAATGCACTTCCGCCAACAGAAGTAACCTTGAACTTATAGCCCTGATACATAACTGTTGCAGGTATTGTTGCCTTTGTTACGGATTTCTTTGCTCCATACAGCGTCACAGTACCCTTCTTGGCATCTGATTTTGTAATCTTATAACGCAATTTCCCAACTTTGAACTTTGTTCCAACTGCCGCAGGCTTTTCTGCCTTGATAAATTTCTGGGAATACTGATTCTTTGAAGTATCAATACCATCCTGCTTTGCTCCTGCAAAACTGTTGTTTGAAATATGGGATACATTCTTTGGAATCACCATCTCTTGGATATTATTGCAATTCTTAAATGCATTATCTCCGATATTCTTAAGACTGTCCGGAAGTTTTATCGTATTCAGATTATGACATCCATCAAATGTACCATTCGCAATCTTTGTTACACCCTCCGGGACATCGATCACATGAAGATTATCACAGGTCTTAAATGCTCCTGTACCAATTTCCTTTAATGTCTTGCCAAGGAACTTTACTTCATTCAGATTGTTGCAGCCATAAAATACATATGCTCCTACCTTCTCCAGGGTCTTTGGTGTTATCAGTTCATGAAGATTATCACATTCATAAAATGCATAATCCGGAATTATACGGATCTTTGTCTTTGAAATATCGATCTTAATATTGACACAATATGCAAAGGAATATTTTCCAATCGATGTTACACTTGCAGGAAGTGTGATCTGCAGATTGGAATTTCTTGCAAATGCATATGCTCCAATAATCGCTGTATTAGATGTTTTTGCAAACTCGATCTGGTTCAGATTGCCGCACTGATAAAATGCATAATCACTAATCACCTTTATTGTTGTCGGTATCTGAAAACCTCCATTTAAAGCAGCGGTTTCAAATGCATATGGTGCGATCGTCGTTACCGGAACAGGGATCTTATACAATCCCTTTCCTGTATAATGAAATGCCGGAGCAAAACGATACGCCTGCTTTCCATCCTTACTGAGAAGCAGTTCACCTTGATTCTTATTCTGGATCTGTGCCTGGTTTGGATTATTTGTATTCCATGTATATGTCTTAAAATAAGCGTTTGTATCTGCTGCTGCAAATCTGCCGATTGACCGGCAGCCGGCAAATGCCCCTGTACCAAGCTTTTTCAGATTGGAAGGAATAGCGATAACTCCCATCTCAGCATATGGAACAACAACACCCTGTGCCGTTGCAGTTCCTGCTGCATCCGTTGCCGTAGCTGTATCATTTGCATCTGCTTTCTTGTAGCTGTACAGTGTACTAAGGCTCTGGCAATTCTCAAATGCCCGGTCACCGATCGTTACAATCGTATCCGGAACTGCGATCAGGGAAACCTTCTCACATCCCTTAAATACATTATTGCTAATTCCTGTTACTGTCCTGCCGTTGATCGTTGCCGGTACAATGATCTGTTCCGCATTCTTGTTTCCTTTGTATGCGGTGATCGTACCATTTGCATCACATACAAATGATGCTGCTGCACTATATGTATACATCTGTCCTGCATTATCAGCTTTTGATAAAGAGCCCGCACCCATCAGTGCCAGTATGCAAATACACATTGCTGCAGCAAGCATCAGCCATAATTGTTTACTTCTTGTCTGCTTCATAGCATAACCTCCCTAAAAAATACTGTTTCTATTTTATCATGCCATTCCACAGAAAGATAGTTTATTTCGATTTACCCTTATGAAATACTTTTATTTTTTGATAGTTGCTTTTACAACACCCTTTACAACCTTATATTTTTTATTGCCCAGTTTTACAGTGCCTGTAACCTTCTTTGCAATCTTTCTTCCTCCAATGTAAGTGTGATCGTTGGATTCTTCCACTGTGTCCATCTAGAATTTTTATCCATTTTTAGACAAACGAAAAAAAGCCTAAAACCTTTCAGTTTCAAGCTTTTTGAATAATGCCGGCGACCGGCACTTTCTTAATTTTTTCCAACTATGAAAATAATTGAAAAATCTAGGTTTTAAGCCATTTTCTAGCACTTCTTATTGTATCAAATATGAAAGTAAATGAAATATTTTTGCCCCTAAATTGCCCCTAAAATCAAACAGCTGGTAATGTCAATATCTGCCCAACATGAATCGTGGTGCCGGTGATCTTCGACAGGCTCATGATCTCAACATACCGGTCACCATTCTTCAGATACTTTGCAGCAATATCCCATAAGGTATCACCTTTCTTGACGGTGTATGTCTTTGTCTTCTTTGCTGCCTCATTCGCTGATGCGTTCGTGCCTGGAATGCTGAGAACTAAGCCCGGATGGATTGTTACGCTCGTTAATGAGTTAAGGCTCATGATCTCTCTATATCGTGAACCGTCACCGAGATACCTTGCGGCAATTCCCCATAAGGTGTCGCCTTTCTTTACTTCTACAGTCTGGTATCCGGTATCATTATCTTTTATATCTGCTTTAACATTGTCGACATATGACGGCACGCCATATCCGATGATGTACTTATCATCAATCCGATATGTACGCTCATGCACAGCATCTGATGTATTACCCTCAACAGTTTTTATATAAGGAGGACATACCTTTGTAACTATTCCGACGTGTGACGGATCCATCAGCTTGTGAGCTTTTGAAAAAAATACCGGAATACCAGGTACCGGTGTGTATGTACCGCCGTAAGCTTTTGCTCTTCCATCTGCCCTGCTTGATGAACCACTTCATCCCAGCGGTGCAGCTTGCAAATCTTGTAACCACATCCTTTGCCACACCACACATATACATTACCCAAGTTACGAAAATGGCACACCATGCCACATCCATACCGAATTTTGCCCCGGTCAGCCCATTGTATACATTAATGTACTTATCATCACCATCCGGCTCACATGTTCCGATCTGGCTCTTTGCTGTATTTACGATCTTATCAATTATACTCATGTTTTATTCCTCGCTTTCTGATTTTTTCTGCAGAATGTCAATAGCTTTCGTGATCACCGCTGGCAACGGAATCCCCATTAAACCTGCATTTTCAGCCAATGAGATTAATTCATTTGCCATGAATGCTATGATCACCGCATCCCTGATATAGTTTGTTTCTATCACTAGATCAAGCCTGTATGCTACCAGCACAAATACAAGCGTCATGCACTTACGGCATAACCCTTTCCATCCCGCCTTGCTTTCAAGCGAGCCTGTAGCTGTCTTATTGCTTTTGTGGAATACTCCTGCCACCACCAATCCTGATACATAATCAAGCCCCATAAATATTAAAAGGGATACCAACCCGGCATCCCAGCCGCCAAACAATGCTGCTATTCCGGAGCCAGCTGCTCCGATCATTGTACATATAAACTGTTTCATGTTTTCATTCTCCTTTCTATGATCCGATCATTCCGTCACCGGGATTTATAATACTTCCACCAGATTCTATCTTGATTTTTGCAAGATTAATAAATCCGTCATGCAGAGATGCTACAAGCGGATCAAGTACCTTTCTTACATCCGCTATTGTTGACACTTTTGTTTCATCCGGCAGTAACGGCAATGACATTACACCTGCTATATTTGTGAACTCTGCACTGTATTTGTTATCAACATTCTGTAACTTTAATACATCTGCAACCACTGTGTTGATGTTTTCCTTAACATTATTAATGTCATTAGTATGTTTGTCAGATAAGTTCTTTACAGAAGCCTTTACGGATTCTATATCTGCGTTTACAGCATTCAGTTCATTTCTATTATCATCTATACCTTGTGAAAGTTCGGTATCTTTTTTTGACAATGATAATATGTCACTTTTTACTCCATTAATAGCAGATGTTCTTGCCTGTTTCTCCTTATCAACAGCATTTTTTATATGATCATCCGTCTCTTCCTTTGTGTAAACCGATGACAGCCTTGAATATAATATCTCAAAAAGAGGTTTTACTGTTCCTATATTAATACCATTGATATTAATCTCATACAGTGGGAAGGTATCTTCTGCTGCTCCCCAATATATACTCCCTGTCGGATATTCTGGTGTTGCTGCTGTCCCTGCAGATGGTGTACCTTTAATTACTTCAAGTGTTACATTTTCAATGCCAGTGTCTTTATTGTACTTTGCTACAATAAGATCTTTTCGGTTGTATCCTTGACTGCCGCTGTCAATCATAAGATCGTCATAATCTCCTGCAGGGATCCGAGCATGACACCCTTTCATAACCAGATCCCCACAGGATACTCTTGCAGTATTGACATCGACCATAGTCAACTTGAACATATCTCCAACTGGCAGCACATAGTTATCTTTTCCAATGATTCCAAGATTCAACGCTCGGTCATCATCTGCCGTTACATGAGTTAATCCGGTTTTTCCTGTTACTATTTTCATTACTTATCCTTTCCGTGTAGCATCACCTACACTATATGATATATCAACTGTATCATCATCTAACTTGACTATTATATTTGTGATACTGCTTATTACATAGGAATCTGTCACGCTTTCATATCCGCCAATTATATCACCTATATGTTGCTCAGTATCACTGCTTGTAACTGCAAATGCATCAGCTCCTATTAATTCCTGCAATCTATCTGTTCCACCAGAGACAAGGTCCTCATCAGATTCTGCAGATGTATTCTCATAAGTACTCACATATTCCTCAATTCCATATAGACGTTGAGATGTGCTTATATTCCCATTTGCATCAGCATATAAATGCACTACAGTTCTATCCTGAAGTTCTCCTTTACCAAGACATATAAGATGATTTACACCTCTATATGTCTTCTCAATAGTGAAATTAATATCGTTCTGGTTGTATTCTATCCGGTCGGAATAATCAACTAACGGCACATATGATACATGAACTATTCCATTTTTAACGATTAAATACAAATTCATACCTATAGCTTTACCAAGCTTAACTAACCCGGTATATAGATCTATGTATCGGTCAAACCGAAATGTTTTTACTGTGTATCCAATACGTTCAGCAGCAAATACCGATGACAGTCCACATAAATTTATAAGATCCTGAATAATGCTTCCAGCATCCCCTGATACAATCCGGTAGGCTGCCCCAGACGGAGGCTCTATGATCTTACTCATAAGTACTCCTCTGAAACTTCTGCCTGAATATCTGATCTCATTATTCTCCGTTATCACTTTTACGGAATCTACAACACCACCATACTCCGTATCATTGACATACCACCAATAGCCTCCACGCATGACATTATTCTTAATACCAACTGTGATCTCAAAATTCTTCTCATTTGCAATATCAAGATCAATATTATAATGATGCAGGCAACCTTCATCATTAAGATTTCGGTCTGTATAGATCACATCCAAATCGGTTCACTCCTTTCAGCTTTCAAAAGCAAATCAAAATTAAAATCCGCATTCCAATATATAGCCTGTTCTCCGGATTTAATTTTGTGAAATATATCATTCTTTCTGTCTCTGAACCGGAATATATTTACAGTTGCTCCATTCAATTTATATAACCTTATAGTCTGCCGTTTTGAATCAATCTCTACTCTTTCACCAGCCTGAATAGTATAGTTTAACGCATATATATGACCACCTATTGATATAGCCGGATTCTGCGCATATCCATAGATGGTCATTATAAATTCTGCCTCATTAAAATTACTATTTGCAAACTGTGTAGCATTCCCTGGTGAAGCGGAATAATCATATTCATAACCATATGAATATCCACGTCCACTATCGTCTGATTCTATCGTTTCATATCGATACTGAAACAATTCCTCTTTCACCCATGTATCTGCAACTGTTACAACCTTTAAAGATAACTTTGTATATGGTCCTACCAAATACTCTGACTTATCACTTGCGTAAATAAAACATTCAAGGTAATAATTGCCAATATACAGTTTTCCAGGCACTTCATTGATGATATCCTGTTCAAACAGTTCAAACATATCATTCTTTACATTCCTGCATATCCTCGGAGTCGGGCAACAAATAGTGATCGGAAGCGTCTTTTCTGTAATTTTCTTTCGAAAATTCTCTACACTTTTCCGATCACTATCATAGACCCACTGATAGTCTCGAAGGTCATTTTCGTTTGCAAAGATATATTTCTTTCCAAATTCAAGAACATTCCCCTGACTATTTACATATTTTATATTCTCAAGCATATGTTCTTACCATCCTTCCAAATTCTCTACCATCAATCTTAAGCTTCGTACCTTCTGTAAGTGCTCTTACCATGTATTCATACATATTTTCATCAATATGTCTTACTACATCAAGAATCAAATACAGAACCTTTGATGACTCTGATTCATTGTCTACTGTTCTTCCTGTTGCCGCTGCCATCTGATCTGCTACCTTACTGATCCATTCTGTATTCTTCTCAAGCGGCACAACAGCCTCAGCTCCATTACCTTCAAGAATACCGACCTGACCTTTCTTAAGTACACCACCTTCCGCAAGCTGTTGTGCATTTAATTTATCAAGCTTATTAATTGATACTCCAGGAATCGCATTAATAACGGATATACAAGCATTGATTGCAGATATAAAACCATTAATGATCTTTGTCGCTGTACCTAATATGCCATTGATAGCTGCTGTAACAGCTCCCTTGATGCCATCTGCGATAGCTGTTCCGACCTTGGAAAAGATGTTCTTAATCTTCTGCCATGTATCTGAAAAGAACTTAACCATCGGTGAAAATGCATTCTTGATACCAGCCCAACAGTGTATTAACAAGGGATAATATAGTAGGCAAAATAGCTTGCAAAGTTTCGAATATAGACTGTAATGCAGATGTAAGTGTCTGCCCCAGTTCTCCACCTATACCCGGCAACAAGGTTTCAAGTATGCCAGGAAGGTTATTCACCAATTCGGACAGCAACGATGTTGCGCCCTGTATAAGTGATGGCAGTATCTGTTCTATAAGTGGCGGTATATATGGCGCCAATTTCTGTGCAAGACTTGATATACCTGTAACTATCCTTGGCAGTGTGTCTGCTATTCGTGGTACAAGGTTATCAGCTACAGCCATCACAGAATCAACAAGGTTATTGATCAGCACTCCCATGTCCTGTGATGGGTCGGCCATTCCTGTGAGCAGATTCGTCCATGCGGACTTCATCATGCCGATGGATCCCTGTATTGTAGTGGCTGCCTCTTTTGCGGTTGTGCCTGTTATCCCCATATCAGTCTGTACAACATGAATAGCCTCAATCATCTTATCGAATGACACACTATTGACATTATCTGCTGTCACAGTCATGGTGTCACCGAGTACACCAGAATCGTTGATAAGCCTTGCCATCTCGGATGCAGTACCACCATAACCAAGCTTCAAGTTGTCAAGCATGGTGTAGTTTTGCTTAGCAAAGCCCTGATATGCATTCTGTATAGATGCCATATCAGTTCCCATCTTGTTGGCATTATCCGACATGTCTGTTATGGCCAAATTGGCAGTTTCAGCCGCCTTTTCTGTGTCACCATCCAATCCTTGCAACAATGACGCTGAAAAGCTCGTTACAGTGTCCATATACTCGTTTGCATCCAGTTCTTTAAGCAGTTCATCTACCGCAGCCTTCAACTGTGTATCCT
>ERZ773168.3536-NODE-3536-length-10964-cov-3.747273_pt1 | contig 10964 bp, 10 predicted proteins | sample MGYA00511261_ERZ773168 | MGnify/ENA primary metagenome ERZ773168 (study PRJEB29015, sample SAMEA2737855) | human gut metagenome | biome: human gut; feature: human-associated habitat; material: faeces | place: China | collected 2012 ... | reverse complement strand
CTTCGTAGATGAATATTGCAAATCCAAACTCCCGAAGATCAAAGTCTATCCCCCTCAGGCCTCTTTCCTTGTATGGTTGGATTGCCGTGACCTGAAACTAAGCCAGCCTGAACTGGTAAGCTTGTTCCAAGATAAAGCCGGCCTGTTGCTGAACGACGGAAGCATGTTCGGTCCCGGAGGTGAAGGGCATATGCGTTTGAATATCGGCTGTCCGCGTTCCGTCCTGTCTTCCGCACTGGATGCTTTGAAAAAAGCGATAGATAAGAAATAAAGCCGTTTGCCTATTTAATTATCCAGAGATTGGGCAGACAAGTCGGAAATTATGCGTAAATTTGTTGCCATTTTATTTATCATAAATACAATTACAAATGAAAATTACAGCAAATAAGTTCGTTGCAGTTACTTACGATCTGAACGTAGGCGAAGGCGAAGAACGCGAATTGATGGAAAGAGCAACAGCTGAAACACCTCTGAAATTCATCTTTGGTACAGGCGCTATGCTCCCCGCTTTTGAAGACGCTCTGAAAGGACTGGAAGTAGGCGACAAATTTAATTTTTCTATAACTCCGGCTGATGCATACGGCGAATATGTGGAGGAACACGTACTGGATCTTCCAAAGAATATTTTCGAGGTAGACGGCAAGTTCGACTCGGAAATGATCAAAGAAGGCAACACGGTACCGATGATGGATTCGAACGGCAATCGTATGAACGGTTCTGTCTTGGAAGTAAAAGAAGATGTTGTCGTTATGGACTTCAACCATCCGCTGGCTGGCGAAACATTGCATTTCAATGGTGAAGTTATCGATGTACACGAACCGACAGCTGAAGAAATCGCAGCCCTCACAGCTCCGGCAGGTGGATGCGGTTGTGGATGTGACGACTGTGGAAGCGGTTGTGGCGACCATAACCACGAAAGTGGATGCGGATGTGGCGGATGCCATTAAAGAATTGACAATTGACAATTTTAGCAAGGGTGAATACATTTGGAAACATATACAGACTGACCTCTTTCGGAGAGTCGCACGGTCCCGGAATCGGAGGCGTAATAGACGGATGCCCTGCCGGTATCGAACTAGATACGGCATTTATCCAAAGTGAACTGAACCGCCGTAAACCGGGACAGTCCAAAATCACAACCCCACGCAAGGAAGACGACGAAGTACAGTTCCTTTCCGGTATTTACGAAGGAAAAACGACAGGGACTCCGATCGGTTTCGTCATCTGGAACAAGAACCAGCACTCGGCGGACTACGATAATATGAAGAATGTTTATCGTCCTTCCCATGCAGATTACACCTACCAGACCAAATACGGAATCCGCGACCCGCGCGGAGGTGGACGTTCGTCTGCACGTGAAACGATCGCCCGTTGCGTAGCCGGAGCAATTGCCAAACTGGTTCTTCGCCAGAAAGGTATCCGGATACAAGCATTTACCTCACAGGTCGGGAACATCAAACTTAACGGCTCATACACGGATTACGACTTGGACAAGGCAGAAGAAACGGCCGTACGTTGTCCGGATCCGGAGACCGCCGAAAAAATGGAGGCTTTGATCGCCGAAGTGAAATCCAAAGGAGATACGATCGGCGGCATCATCACCTGCGTAGCACAGGGAGTTCCCATTGGTCTGGGCGAACCGGTATTCGGAAAGTTGCATGCGGCATTGGGACATGCGATGTTGACAATCAATGCCGTAAAAGGTTTCGAATACGGTGACGGTTTCGAAGCGGCCTTATATCGTGGCTCGGAACGGAACGACCGTTTCTTCAACGACAACGGACACATCAACACCCGTACGAATCATTCCGGTGGCATACAGGGAGGTATCTCGAACGGGCAGGATATTTATTTCCGTGTTGCCTTCAAATCGGTCGCCACCATCCTGATGGAACAGGAAACCGTCAATACGGAAGGTGAAGACACGATCTTGAAAGCCCGTGGGCGCCATGATCCGTGTGTTTTACCTCGAGCTGTCCCTATCGTCGAATCAATGACGGCAATGACACTGTTGGATTTTCTGCTTATGCAGAAAATCCGAAATTGAGAATTGACAATTGACAATTAAATGTATCAGACAATTATCAGATTGTATTTTTAATTGTCAATTGCCAATTATTCATGGTGATAGGGTTCATTATTCAGAATTGTCATCGCCCTATAGAGCTGCTCGATAAAGATCAGGCGAATCATCTGGTGGGAGAAAGTCATTTTGCTTAAGGATATTTTCTCGGCGGCGGCTTTATAAACAGCATCGCTGAAACCATACGGGCCACCGACAACAAAAACCAGGCGCTTCGGGACTGTATGCGTCTTTCTTTCTATATAGGTGGAAAACTGCACCGATGTAAATTCTTTTCCTTTTTCATCCAACAAAACCAAATAGTCACCCGGCTGTAATGCTTTCAGAATCAAATCTCCTTCCCTCTCTTTTTGTTGGGATTCGGAAAGATTTTTGACGTTCTTAATATCAGGGATCACTTCCATTTCAAAAGGGATATAATGAACCAGACGGTTCTTATACTCATTGATCGCTTCCACAAAATAGCCGGCATCCGTCTTGCCGATCACAATCAGCGCAATTTTCATTCGTTTACATTTTAGAGATTGAGGACGCTAAATTACAGGAAAAAATACATACCTTTGCACGATAATACTCACAAAAAGAGGAAAAAGCTTATGAAACGATTATTTCTGACGTTGGCATTGGTTCTCTCGGTTCTGAGCGTAATGGCTGCCGATATACTTCCTATATCAAATGCTTTTAAAGGAGGCAACGCCTCGTCGCTCAGCGGATCAATGGACAAGGAAGTCGATATGGCCCTACCGGGTTCATCCAAAAAGTGCAACGCAAACGACGCTGTTTCAATGCTGAACACCTTCTTCGGAGGGAACAAGCCGACAGGATTTACAGTCGTCCACCATGCTGATAAAAAAGAAAATGGCTTCTTTGTTGCCAAACTGTCTACTTCATCCGGTGAATATCGCGTAAACGTGACATACCGTGCAGAAGGAAACAAAGCGATAATACAGTCTATCAGAATTGAATAAAAAGATCTTACAAACAATAACATGAACGTACAAGAAACAAAAGAACAACTGATTGCAGAACTGATCCGCCTGGCATTCGCAGAAGATATAGGTGATGGCGACCATACGACTTTATGTTGTATTCCGGCTACGGAAATGGGTAAGAGCCAACTGATCGTGAAAGAAGACGGCGTATTGGCCGGGGTCGAAATGGCTGAACGTATTTTCCACACATTCGATCCGGATCTGAAAATGACGACATTCATCCACGACGGAGCCGAAGTGAAGAAAGGCGATATCGCTTTCATTGTCGAAGGTAAGGTACAGTCTTTGCTGCAAACGGAACGCCTGATGCTCAATGTCATGCAACGCATGAGTGGTATTGCAACCACGACACGCAAATATGTCAAAGCATTGGAAGGAACGAAAACACGCGTACTGGATACGCGTAAGACGACTCCGGGCCTGCGCATGGTCGAAAAAGAAGCAGTTAAAATCGGTGGAGGTGTCAACCATCGTATCGGGTTGTTCGATATGATTTTGCTGAAGGACAACCATGTGGACTTTGCCGGCGGTATCGAAGCGGCCATCACACGCTGCCATCAGTATCTGAAAGAGAAAAACAAGGATTTGAAGATTGAAATCGAGGTTCGTAATTTCGACGAGTTGCAGGAAGCAATGCGTGTCGGCGGTATCGACCGTATCATGCTGGACAACTTCAATATCGAGAATACGAAGAAAGCCGTCGAAATGGTTGCCGGACGTTACGAGCTGGAATCTTCAGGTGGCATCACATTCGCCACGCTTCGCGATTATGCCGAATGCGGTGTAGATTATATCTCAGTCGGAGCCCTGACACACTCTGTCAAGGGGCTGGATATGAGCTTTAAGGCTTGCTAAAAAACTTTAGTTTGGGGGGGGCGAGCGACCTCGCCCCTACGAAATACGCGTTACGATGTCACCCCGTAATTGGTATTGCTGATTGCTTTCCGGACATGTGGCGATACCTTTCTCATTAAAGGAGAGGCGATGCCCGTATTCGCTCACCCAACCGATCCGGCGGGAAGGATTGCCGACAACCAAAGCGTATGGCGGAATATCTTTAGTGACCACGGCCCCTGCACCGATCATGGCATATTCGCCGATCGTATGGCCGCAAACGATCGTTGCGTTCGCACCGATAGAAGCACCTTTGCCGACATACGTTTTCAAATATTGGTCTTTACGGGAAACGGCACTGCGGGGATTGACCACATTTGTAAAAACGCAGCTGGGTCCTAAAAAAACATCATCCCCGCAAGTCACGCCGGTATAAACGGAAACATTGTTCTGCACCTTCACATTATCCCCTAAGACGACCTGCGGAGAAATCACGACATTCTGTCCGATATTGCAATTCCGACCGATTGAGCATCCCGGCATAATATGGGAAAAATGCCAGATGTGTGTGCCGTCTCCAATCGTGCATCCGGGATCGATAACGGCTGTTTCATGTGCCTTATAAGTTTCCATTTACTTATATATTAAGAAGATTGTTGGTTTCTTGCTCAAATCAGGAACCTTTCCGACCCATTCCTTAACAGGACGCGTATGGATATATTCATCTTCGCAAGTGATATTCGAAGCAATACACAATTTGGTCGAAGGGCGGCACGTACGGATCAACTCCTCCGCCAATTTATTATTGCGGTAAGGCGTTTCGATGAACAGTTGCGTCTGGTTCTCCGAGTAGATGCGCCCTTCCAGCTTCTTGATCGCATTCGTACGCTGTGAAGCATCGATCGGCAGATAGCCATGAAAAGCAAAGCTCTGCCCGTTAAAACCGGAACCCATCACCGACATCAGGATCGAAGAAGGGCCGACCAGCGGAACCACCTTGTAACCTTTACGCTGTGCAATAGCCACCACATCCGCACCCGGATCAGCAACAGCCGGACAGCCGGCCTCCGAGATCACGCCGACCGACTCGCCTTTGGCCAAAGGGGCCAGATAGCCGGTAACCTCTTCAGGCGACGTATGCTTGTTCAGTTCAGAAAAGACAAGATCGTCTATCACGATAGAGGGTTCTGTCTTTTTCAGGAAACGGCGTGCCGTACGCACATTTTCAACAATGAAATGACGGATGGAAAGGATAACATCCCGGTTATATTCGGGAAGCACCCGGCGATGTTCAACGTCGCCAAGCGTGACGGGAATGAGGTAAAGAGCGGACATACTTTTTTAATAGACAATTGATAATTGATTACGCAAAAGTAGTATTTTTGCCGAAAACAAGCGAAAAGAGATGGCACTTCCGATAGATTTTATTACACGTACCCGCGCATTGCTGGGAAATGAGTTCGACAGTTTCGAAGCGGCGTTGCAGGCCGATGTCCCCGTCAGCATCCGTATCAACGAAAAGAAAGGCACTCCTATCCCGGCAGCCGATATTCCGAATAACCGGGTGGCTTGGTGCGATACAGGCTATTACCTGCCTGAAAGGCTTTCGTTTACTTTCGATCCGCTCTTCCATGCCGGCGCCTACTACGTACAGGAAGCGTCGTCCATGTTTCTCGAACAGGTGATCCGCAGTCATGTGAAAACGCCTGTCCGATGTCTCGACCTATGTGCCGCTCCGGGAGGTAAATCAACTCATCTGGCGGCGTGCCTGCCGGAAGGGAGCCTGCTGGTCAGCAATGAAGTGATCCGTAGCCGGAGTCATATACTTGCGGAAAATATCGCCAAGTGGGGAAATCCGAATTGCATCGTGACAAATAATGATCCGAAAGAGATCGGCTGCCTTACGCATTTCTTTGATGTGATCATCGCTGACGTACCCTGTTCCGGCGAAGGCATGTTCCGCAAAGATACCGATAGTACAGGCGAATGGAGTATCGCGAACGTCGAACTCTGTGCCGGACGAGGACGCCGCATCATCCACGATGTCTGGAACGCACTGAAGCCCGGTGGTCTGCTGATCTATAGCACCTGTACCTACAACACGGAGGAGGATGAAGAGAATATCCATTATATAACGGAAGAATTGGGAGCCGAAGCACTGCCCATCCCCATAAAGGACGAATGGCAAATCACCGGCCCATTGAAATATAACCATCCGGTCTACCGTTTTTTCCCGCACAAGACCAAGGGCGAAGGTTTCTTCCTCGCCGCCCTGCGCAAAGCGGATGGCGAGACGGAAGAGATCCGGTTCAAAAACAAGAATAAAAAAGAAAAGGGGAAAACGGCTCCTGCCATCCCGAAAGCTGTCAAATCCTTTCTGTCGGACACGTCTTCTTTTTCACCCGAATGGAGCGGTAGTATCCTCAGGATGCTCCCCGAATCCGTCCGGGGGGCCTATCCCCTGCTTCGTGAGCACCTGCGCATTCTTTCGGCCGGCATCTGTATCGGCGAGGCGAAAGGAAAAGATTTCATCCCTGCCGAGGAGCTCGCACTCAGCACGGCTCTGCGTCCGGATGCTTTTCCCGTGGCTGATTTAGATTGGGACGATGCGATCCGGTATCTGAAAAAAGAAGCCCTGCTCCTACCCGCCGGTACAGAGAAAGGCTACGTATTGGTCCGTCACAAAAAGTTTCCGCTCGGCTTCGCCAAACATCTCGGCAACCGCGCCAACAATCTTTATCCGCAGGAATGGCGTATTCGCAGCGGTTATTTGCCGGAGAAGGTGAGGGGGATTAGTGATTGATTCTGATCGCGCCTCCCTTCATTACGGTCAAAGTTCATTTTTGTATATCCGGGCCATTGCCTTCTGGTATTGGTTCTCCAGTTGCAAAAGGTTTGTTTTGCTTTGATAAACCACCGACACTTCAACGAAGTACTCTATCATGCTGATTTGTCCGCCTGCAAGAGCTTGCTTCAGCAAAGTCAGGTCCTGCTGGTCTTGGAAGGTCTCTTTGTATTCCTGCATAGATACATTCAGGTTGCGGGCTTCTTCGTAGAGCTGCCACAACTCGGAACTTGCTTTTACTTTTGCATTGTCTTTTTGGAAATCGATGTTCATGGCTTGTGCTTTGGCAATCTTTACCTTTCCTTTATTGGCAAAGAGAGGGAAGGAGAAACCTACTACGACACCGTTCAGCGGATGTCCTGATTCGGTATTGCGGCGGTAGCCCAATTCCAGTTTCGGCAGCCAGCCTTGTTTGCTTGCCGAAATGAACTTGCGGGCGGCGGCACTCTCATTGTCGAACGATTGCAAGGAAGGGTCGGCTGCCAGTTGCTCATTACATACCTGATAGAAATCGGCAGGCAGTGGAACTATGGGATAGTCCGTCAGGCCGAGGGCTTGGGCTGTGGGTATTGCCGGATTTTCGGACAAGTTGTTGCCGGGAGTAAGCGGCTGGTTCCCGTTAAGCACCAGCAGTTCTTTGATTTTGTTGTTCAATGCTGTACTGTTCATACGCGATTCGGTGCGTACATTCAGCAGTTCCAAGTTTATTTTATTGGTCTCCAGAGCATTGGCATCCCCGTTGGACAGTCTTTGGGCATACATTGCGGCCAGTTCCTCTGCATTCTTCAGCCGGGCATCGAGCAATTCCTGCTGTTGTTGCAGCATGATGATGTCCAGACATACTTCTTTGGCTTGCAGTAATATCTGCTGACGCATGGTTGCCGCTCAATGACAATATGACCCGTAAGAAGAAGGATGTGACCTACGATTGTCTCTATATGGAGAACGAGTATGTGAAGTTGTGCGTACTCCCGGAGATCGGAGGCCGGTTGTTGTATGCCGTCGACAAGACCAACGGTTACGACATCTTTTACCGGAACAGCGTGGTCAAGCCGGCCAATGTGGGAATGACCGGAGCGTGGATCAGTGGTGGCGTAGAGTGGAATGTCTTCCACCATCACCGCCAGACCAGCCATATTCCGTGTGACTGGCGGATTGTCGATAACCGCGACGGCTCGAAGACGATCTGGCTTGGCGAGACTGAGTATCGCCATCGGATGCAGTGGGCGATCGGAATCACGCTCCGTCCGGGGAAATCCTATATGGAGATCAGTGGACGCTTGATCAATTCCACTCAGAATAACAATTCGATGCTTTATTGGTCGAATGTATCGACGCTGGTCGACGAGAATTACCAGATTTGTTTTCCGCAGAGCACGGAGTTCGTGACGTTCCATTGTAAAAACTGGTTTGCACACTGGCCCGTTACGCATGAACCCTTCAACGATATGGACTTCTACAAGAATGGTGTGGATGCAAGCTGGTGGAAAAACCATTACATGAGCAACTCGATGTTCATCCATGACCAGAAGGAGGACTTTGTGGCCGGATATGACCACGGCCGTCATGCTGGCACGATGCTAGTCGGCAATCACAACATCATCAAGGGTGGCAAGTTCTGGCTGTGGGGCCCCAATTCCGAGTGGGACACCCGGATTCTTACTGATACGTCGGGCCATTATTGCGAGTTGATGGTGGGGGCCTACTCCGACAACCAGCCTGATTACAATTGGAGTTTCCCCTACGAGAGCAAGGAATTCACCCATTACTGGTATGGTATCCGGGACATGGGTGGCGTGAAGGCCGGTAGCCGCCACGCTGCGTTGAACCTGGACCGCCTGTCGTCGGACCGGGTTCTGGTGGGGGCCAATGCTACGGAAAAATATGCGAAACTGACCCTTGAACTGCGCCATGGGGATGAAGTTCTTTACACCCGCAGCGGTGCAATGTCTCCTGCCGAACCGATGGTTGATACGGTTGCCGTGGCAAGCGGGGTGGCAGATCACGAACTGACATTGGTCCTGAAGGACGAGAATGGAAACTGGATGCTCTCCTATACGCCGGTCCGCAAGGATGCGAACTCTCCGCTGCCCGAGATCGTTGAGCCGCCGTTGCTGCCTCATCAGATCGAAAACACGGAGGAGTGTTTTCTCGTGGGGCTTCGGAACCTGCAGTTCCACAACCCGTTCGTCAATCCGGTTGATTATTTTGAGGAGGTGCTCCGCCGGGATCCCTCGGACAGCCGGACCAATACCGTGCTGGGCTCCTACTATCGGATGAGGGGCGAATACGACAAGGCTGCGAAGTATCTTCGGACGGCGATTCGGCGTCTGACGAAGGATTATACCCGCCCGAAGGATGTCGAGGCGCTGTATAATCTGGGACTGATTCTTCAGATACAGGGCAAGCGCGAGGCTGCCTACGATACATTGTATCGGGCGACTTGGAATTATACGTATAATTCGGCGGCCAATACGCAACTGGCCCGGATGTATTCGGAGGAGAAGCGCTGGGGCATGGCTCTGGAGCGGCTCGATGAGGCAATCGCCTACAATGGCCGTAACTATACGGCGCTGAATCTGAAAGGTTCGGTCCTGAAGAGCCTGGGCCGGGATGCGGAGGCGCGGCAATGTTTCGACCGCGTGCTTGCCGACGATCCGATCAATGCCTATGCGCTGCATGAAACCGCTTCGCACGACGACTTCCGGCGCTTTATGCGCGAACAGCCGGAATCCTACCTCGAACTGGCCATTCAGTATTGGCACAATGGATTCACAGATACGGCCGTCAATCTGTTGAAGGAGATCGATGCCCGCGTGCCGTATCCGACCGTGAAGATGTATCTGGGCTATCTGACCGGTGAGGATCGCTATTTTGGCGAGGCCTTGTCGCTGCCGGTCGGTTACTGCGCGCCGTTCCGGCTTGAGACGGTCCCCGTTCTGGAGAAGGCTAAGTCGGTTTGCTCGGACTCTTCGCTGCCCTATTATTACCTCGGCAATCTGTATTACAACATTCAGCCCGACAATGCCATCCGGGAGTGGGAAAAGTGTGTGGCGATACAGCCGGACAACGATCTCGCCTGGCGGAACCTCGGCTGGGCCCATTGGCTGCATACGAAAGATTACGCCAAGTCGGCCGACTGTTATCGGAAAGCCATCGAGTTGAATCCCGATGCGGCGCTTTACCTGGAGGAGTGCGATCAGGTGCTGGAAGCCCTGGGGACTCCCGTTCAGGAACGCTATGATCTGCTCAAGAGCCACCATGCAACAGCCGAGAAACGCTATTATCCTTTGGCGCAGGAGGTCATAACGGGTACCTATGTCGGGGATTACGACTATGTGCTGGATCTTCTGGACCGGTGCTATTTCCCGACGCGGGAAGGGGTGGCCAACTTCCATGACAACTTTGTGGATGCGTTGATCCTGGCCGGCGAGGAGAAGATAGCGGAAGGTAAGGTCGAACAGGCCGTGACGCTTTACAAGAAGGCGTTTACCTATCCGGAGAATCATCAGGTGTTCCTCGTGGACGAGCGGGCCACGCACGATGCGCAGATCAACTATTGTCTCGGAGAGGCTTACGCCGCGCTTGGCCAGGATGCCGAGGCGGAAAAGTATTGGAAACTAGCCGCCGAACAGGATTATGAACTGAAGGGAAGCAAGGATTTCCGCTACTGGACGGGCCTTGCGCTGGAGCGTCTGGGCCGGAAAGCGGAGGCGGAGGCCATCTTCTCGGCGCTGGTTGCCGATGGCGAGGCTGCCGTTGTCACACAGCACGTTAATTTCTACGGAGCTGAAGGAACTACGGGCGTGACGGTCGATATTATCAACTCGGCGGCCTATTATACCCAGGCACTCGGTCATCTGGGACTCGGACATAGGGGGAAGGCGAAACGTCTCTTTGCCGAAGTGCAGCGCCTGAAGCCGGATCACCTCTGGGCAAACGAGTTCATGAAGCAGTTTGAAAAATAGCCCTCCGAACCCGAAAACAGAACGCTTTATGAATGGAAGAAAAGCATGGATGGCCGGGCTGGTTGTTTGCCTGTCGTTTTTGTCCGGATGCACCCGGGAGAGGAACGGGGAGGTGGCCGCCAGAATCAGCCTTGAGTACAGTACGCATCGTCAGCTTACCGAGATGCGCGTGCAGGGCCGCGACGCTACGGAGCCCAACCTCGATGCTCTGAACGTGAAGGCAAGTGACGACGGCAAGACCC
>ERZ773168.3535-NODE-3535-length-10965-cov-3.166819_pt1 | contig 10965 bp, 8 predicted proteins | sample MGYA00511261_ERZ773168 | MGnify/ENA primary metagenome ERZ773168 (study PRJEB29015, sample SAMEA2737855) | human gut metagenome | biome: human gut; feature: human-associated habitat; material: faeces | place: China | collected 2012 ... | reverse complement strand
GAAGAGACGCGCATCCAACTGTTACAGCAGAAAATCCGGCGCTTTTCTTCCGCAGAGCGAAAGTGTTATGCAGCCGGAATTCCGCAAAGAATACAAAGATAAGATCAGTTATTTTGAACTGACGGATGATTTCTGCGCTTCGGATGTGATGTTGCGCAGATATGTGGACCATATTCTCAAATATATGGTTACAACAAAGAAGTAGACCTTATTTTTCAACCAACAGGATTTGGTCGGTATCGTTCCAAATCCGTCGGCATAAATAAAACGATACTAAATCTGTTGCATAAAGTACATCCGAGAGGCGAAATCAGGGAAGTACCGCGTCTCTTCACTGTAGCCGGTAGCAGCAAATCCCTGCGTCAGCTTTACGCCTGCCATAAGAACCGAACCGGATGCACGGTATCTTTCGGTCTCGCCCGGCATGGTAACGCATTTGGCAAGTACCTGATGTACAAGGGAATCCTGCTTGATATGAACCGGCGATACGGTATTGACCAGATCCCCGAAACCAAGAATATTGTAGCGCATGCTGCGGTTCGTAAATTCGTAACGCGCCGACGCATCAAGTCCCTTCGGGAAGTACTGCCCGGTCGGATGATTCGGCTGTGTGAGTTCCTGCATGATCATACCGACAGCCTGACGCTTGTCCTCACTGACACAGGTCCACTCATGTATTTTTGCATTTCTGCCACGATAAAACGTTCCATATTGAAGTACGTTTCGCCATTCTTTGTATAACGCAATCTGCTTACGAATTTCCTCTAAATCTTCCTTCTTCATATCACAGAGGTTGCACTCATATCCAAGCACGCCAAACGTTGCAACTGCAAATCTTGTCTCCAGAGGCGTGGTGCGAAGTGTCTGATGGTTTGGACACGAGGAGACATGTGCACCCATAACGGACATTGGATAGCCGTAACTGTAACCGTTCATTCCATTCACACGATATACGGCATCCGTATTATCACTCGCCCAGATCTGCGGGAAAAAGCATAGGATTCCAAGATCAAAACGATTTCCACCGGATGCACATCCTTCAAAAAGGATTTCCGGAAAGCGTTTCGTCAGTTCATCCATCATCCGGTACAGTCCAAGCACATACCGATGCATGGTCTCCCCCTGTCTCTTCGCAGGCAGATACTTAGAATAGCAATCCGAAACAATGCGGTTCATATCCCACTTTACATAAGCAATATTTGCACTTGCAAAAAGATTGCTCATCGATGCAATCATGTAGTCCACAACTTCGGGATTTGCAAGATCAAGCATTCTCTGATTTCTGCCTTCTGCATGATTCTTACCCGGAATGTCCATCGTCCAGTCCGGATGTTCTTTATAAAGATTGCTCTCCACATTAATCATCTCCGGCTCAACCCAGATTCCAAACGAAAGTCCAAGATCATTGATCTTTTTGCACAATCCACTCACACCGTCCGGAAGTTTTTTCGGATTGACATACCAGTCTCCAAGGGATGTCTTATCATCATTTCTCTCTCCAAACCAGCCGTCATCCATCACAAACAATTCGATGCCGACATCTCTTGCGGCTTTGGCAAGCTTTAACAGTTTTCTTTCGTTGATGTCAAAATACGCAGCTTCCCAACTGTTGAGAAGTACCGGACGTTCTTTTTTCTTCCATGTACCTCTTACAATACATTCCCTGACAAATGCATGCATGTTCTGACTCATTCCGTTATAGCCATCCGGTGAATAAGTCATGACCGCTTCCGGACTCTCAAAGCTCTCACCCACGCCAATCTGATAAGAGAATCCCATCGGATTGATTCCACTCACCAGACGCAGTTTTCCAAACACATTGTATTCACAGGCTTCATAATGATTTCCACTATAGATCAGATTAAAACCGAAACACTCCCCCGCATCCTCGGTTGTCGCAGCCGGTGCCAGCATCACAAAAGGATTCGCACGGTTCGACGAAGTTCCGGTAACCGATGCATTGACAATCTTTCCGCAGACCACATTATGATCATTGCGATTCATCTCATTTGCCCAGTTTCCGTTAAAGGTCGTGAATACATAATCTTCTGCAACCTCATCAAGCTGCATGCTCATCAGGCGCTTCAGTTCTACCGGTTGCTCACTGGTATTGATAAGCTTTGCATATCGTGTAATCACGTCTCTTTCCTCAAACACACAATAATGCAGTTCAAGCGTCAGACCGTAATTGCGGTCACGCATTTTCACGATCAGTTCCGGAACCGATAACGTCTCTTCGTAGGCACCCGGCAGCGTTTCAAGCGGCTTCCTGCTCTCTAAAATCTCATAAGATTCATAGACAAAATCGCTTGTGCGGCCGCCATCATGATACACAATTTCTACATATGGTTCTCTGATATCGCCTTTACCAAGGGAAGACATCTCAAGACGCATATCTTCCATTGAATACTGTGTATGCTCGTTATCATAAAGGATTGTATTTCCCGATGCAAACGCATGCTTCTCGACAAGGGATGCCGTATCCTCCTCCTCTGTGATCACAAGCGTTCTGCCATAATACAGATGCTCCAGCTGTCCCGTTTCAAGAACGCGGAAGCAATAGGTTGTATTCTTTGTATCGAATACGAATGTTTTATTCCAAACCTGAATCATTTTCTCTCCTCAAGTGTTTTCTTAATTTCATCCATCTTCGCATCATCAAGCTTATAGCATTTCTTGAACACAATGATACCAACGATCAGAAGCAGAACCGACGGAATCGTCATCCACATACGAAGCTGCGTCAGAGTGCCGGCGGACTGTACGGCAGCATCCGTCTCAAGATGGATCAGATCAACCACGATACCGGCAAGAAATACTGCAAGTCCTGATGCAAGCTTAACCGTAAAGGTCTGCATCGAAAAGATAACAGATTCCTCTCTCGTGTGATTCTTCACTTCGCCGTAATCCACCGAATCCGATAAGAAGATCGTCATAATCACATTTAACATTCCGTATCCCAGATAGATCATAATTCCCGGGATACATAAGATGTACCAGTTCTCCGGTGTGTATACGCCGCCGAATGCCATTGCAAGGATCACAAGAAAACCAGCAATCTGAATCAGGAATCCAAACACGAACAGCTGCGCCTTGGTAAATTTCTTACGGAGCGCCGGCACGATCATCATGACAAGCACCTGTGCAGCGAACGCAACTGCGGCAAAAATGGAATATGCGCCCTCATTTCCGACATCAAACTGGAAGAAATAAAGCACCAGATTTCCGCAGATATTCACTGAAGTATACACAAGAATAATCGATACAACAACCGTCATTGCCTGATCATTGGCAAAAAGCGTACGAAACATCTGTCCGACACTTGATGTCGGTGCCGTCGTCTCAATTGGCTTCTCCGGAACTTTTAATACACAGATCAGTTCCGAAATAACAAAGACAACCGCTACGATCAATGCCCACCAGCGGAATCCGATCCGATAATCCGCAATCGCTGAACTTGCACTTAGGATTGGAACAATTGTCATTGTAAGAACTGTCGGGATTGCATCACCAATTCCGGAACACGTTCTTGCAAGTGAAGTCAAAGCCTCACGATCCTCTCCCGGCTCTGTGATTGCCGGAATCATGGACCAGAATGGAATATCCATGAGTGTATAAGTAATACCCCATGCGAAGTAAAAGACAATCAGCCAGATTCTCTGTGCAGAATCGCCCATCGATTCCGGTGTCGCATATAAAGCATAGATTGTTACTGCATTCAGCACTGTTCCAGCAAGAATCCACGGACGGAATCGTCCCCATCTCGTCTTCGTTTTGGCAACAATAATTCCCATGATCGGATCATTAAAGGCGTCAAACACACGTGCCGCCATCATTACCGTACCGATAAAAACACTGCTCATGCCAAGCACTACGTTGTAATAATACAGCAGATAGGATGAGATCAGCATATACACAACGTCTTTTCCGAATGCACCGAACCCAAAAGCTGCCTTCTGTCCTGTTTTTAGTTTCATGATATAACCCTCCTCTTTTGCCTTTGTCCAAACCTGTTCGACTGACAAATTATTGATCCTGTTTCTTCTGGTTCATAGCGGCTTCCACCACTTTATAGGCGCCGTCATACAGACCAATCTGTTTGTTTTTCATAATATTCTCACACATAGAGACAAGCAGGTCATCCTCTTTCATAAACAGATCGATCATCTGCAGGGTATGTGGAATATCTCTGCATTCCAGCGTTCCGTCTCCCACTTCCGCCGAATGGATAGCCCCCCACATCTCATGCTTTCCGACTCTCCTGATAAAAAGCTTCGGAACCGGATAGAACGCCAGCTCACTCGGCTTTGTGACGAGCACATCGCAGCTTCGCATCAAAAGATTGGTACAATAGACCGCTTCAAAGATATTTTTATGCCAGAATCCATGAATGCCTGCAACCTCATAAGAATCCTCCAATGCGTTCTTAGCAAAGTCTTCCGTATCCTTCCAGTTATCAAAATGTTCGGTACTTACTTCCTTCATCTGTGGAATTTCTTCCAGCAATGCATCCCATACATTGCGGTAATCTCCTACATTTACATACAATACTGCTTTCCCCTTGCGGATATATGGAAGCAGGTACTTTATGATCGCTGCAAAGATCTCCTTCTGCGCTCCCGCGCCTCCGATTGTAAGCAGAAAACGAATCGGTTTGTTCTGCTTTTTGCGCTCGATTCTCGCATTACAATCCGCCTCAATATTGGAAACCAGTTCATGGTCAATGTAATGTCCCGTATAAAGCAGCTTGCCCGCCGGCATCGGCTGATTCACTTGCTTTTTATTCATTCCGTTTAAGATGCGGTATCCCATATATGAATTGTGGCACTGTATCGTGTGGATACTTCCCTCTGCGAGATGAAGTGCCATCGGCCAGTTGTCCGGAATCGCATTGACAACATATTTCATGCCTGCATGGACTGCCGCCTGCGCCGGCCACACATGCGTTCCAATTACCGGAATATCCTTTGGAATATTTTTAAATACGGTCGCCATAATCTCTGCATTCTTCTGATCCGAAGCATTATAAGATAAGCTGCGGAAGCCCTCATAATTCATCGGTTCCCATACCAGCTTGTTAAAAAGAGGATTTTTCGACATGCGGGAACCCAGGGAATAGAGTTGATTCTGTGCATCAATTACCTTGGTACAGCTTGTCTGTCCATAAGAATTTAAATCCATCCAATAAGTGGTAAGTCCCATCGCATGTGCCGCTGATGCCATCGCCATCGAGATGCGATAATGACCAAATCCCATACGGATGTTTCCCACAATAATTCCATTTTCCTGATCAAACGATAGAAACTCTTTATCGCGTTCTTCCTCATAATGTGCATTCTGTTTCAGATCACCGACCAGAATATTGTTAACACCAAGGGAATCCCCGATATAAGCATTCTTTGTAATCTTCACCGGGTAATCCGTATCGTGATCATCACCAAACTTTTTGCAATAGCGCTTCTTGGATTTTACCGCCTTACGGTACACCGAATCACTCATTTTATTTCCGAATATTTCTTTTGAGCGTTCCATCTTATTTTCTACCTCCATTTTTATCTTTTTCTATGCATCAGCTTTGATACCTGCGGCGTCTCCATAAGCATTCATTATTCTGCCCTCTCTGCGTTATGCAATAATCCCATCTACCAGGATATCCACAACTTGCTGCAGTGCATCATGATAGCTGATTTTATTCATTACAAGTACATCTCTCTGGAAAAACTGTTCCAATGTTGCTTCCATCATTGTCTTAAGAATACAGGTATTGACCGGACGAATCGAACCTTCTGCAATCCCCTGCTCAATCAGACTCATAACACCTTCCCAGCCGGTCTCTAATCGTTCCTCCACCTGAAGATAGATCTTTGGATACTTGTCCTTAAGCACATATAGTTTTCCAAAATCGATTTCTTTATATCCCTCCGGCATAACACCGAGCACTTTACGGATCTTCTTCACTGTCGAAAGCGTTTCATCTTCCAATACCAATTGTTTCTGTATCTTAATCCTGTCAAAGCAATAATCCACCATTCCAAGGAACATCGATTCCTTATCCCGAAACGTTGCATAGATGGTCTTCTTACTCATTCCGAGTTCCGCTGCAATATCGTCCATCGTGAATTTCAAGCCCTTTTGGTTAAACACTTTGATCGTGGCTTCCAGGATTTTATCACTGTTCTCGCTTTTCACAACCGCTCCTCCTCTTACGTGGAAACTATTTTATTATTTTCAGTTTCCTTATTGTTATTGTAACAGATTACAATTTTTGTTCAAGAAACTATTTTACTAATTTTAGTTTCCGATTTTTGTTTAATTTTACTCATGCATAATAAAAAACTCATCATGTGATTTTGTTGCAAAAGAAAAGACTCTCCCTCATTGAAATCGTTCAATAAAGGAAAGTCCTGGGCTTCATTACATCCGAAAAGATGTCGTATTCAATTCATCCATCAAAGCAAATTATGGCTTCTTCTCAAAATAAAAACTGCTCAGACGTTCAAATCCAAGTTCTCTGTAATTCATGATCTGTTCTGTACTTCCAATGAAAAGTACACCACCCGGCTGAAGCGCTTTATGGAACTTCTGATAGATCACATCTTTTGCTTCTTCCGTGAAATAAATAACCACATTACGGCAGACGATCAGATTGCAGCCACTCGGATAGGGATCTTTTAACAGGTCATGCTTTTTAAATTCCACCCTTTTTTTGATCTCATCTGAAATCTGATAGGAAGAACCAACTTTTGTAAAATACTTCTTTTTCAGATCATCCGGCACAGAGGCAATACTCTTTTCATTGTACAGTCCCATTCTCGCCGTATCAAGCACCTGATTGTCGATATCCGTTGCAATGATCTTAATATTTGCAAGCGGAACCTGTCTTGAAAGTGCCATGACAAGGGAATACGGTTCATCTCCTGTTGAACATGCCGCACTCCAGATTTTCAGGTTCTTGCCAAACTTTTTGATCAGTTCCGGGAATACCTGTCCCTCTAATATCTTCCACTGATCCGGATTACGATAGAATTCAGAAACATTGATTGTCAGGAAATTGATGAACTGATCAAATTTTTCTTTATCTTTCTTAATCAGTGCTACATAGTCATTGTACGTCTTAACGTTGTTCTTCGTGATCAGCGTATTGATCCGGCGGCGCATCTGTTTTTCCTTGTAAGAATTCAGATCGATTCCGGCAAGCTGCAAAATGTCCTTTTTAAATTTTTCATAATTATCGGTTTCCAGCATAATCTACTTTCCTCCTGTTTCCTTTTGCACAAAAGTTCTGTAAAACCAGATTTACTTTCATGCCATATCAAAAATAGGCTTTGCACATTCCGTGAAAGCCTATTTTTATCCATATTACTGTATACGGAATTTAGTTCTCTTCTGCTGCAACTGCATCGATATCGACATCTGCAACATCAGCATCTTCTGACTCATTTGTCTCCGGAGCAAGTAATGCTTTGATGGAAAGACTGATCTTCTTCTCGTCCTCGTTGAAATCAACGATCTTAGCTTCGATCTCCTGACCTACTTTTAATACATCAGATGGTTTCTCAATATGCTCTTTTGCAATCTGGGAAACATGCAGTAATGCGTCAACACCCGGAGCAAGCTCTACGAATGCACCGAAATCTGTCATTCTTGCCACTTTTCCTTTTACAACGTTTCCAACCGCATATTTCTCTGCAGCACCATTCCATGGATTCTCTGCCGGGAATTTCATGCTGAGTGCAATTTTTGTATCGTTGATATCTTTGATGAATACACGCACATGATCACCAACATTAAATACTTTTTTCGGACTCTCTACTCTGCCCCATGACATCTCAGAGATGTGAAGCAGTCCGTCAGCGCCGCCCAGATCGATGAATGCACCAAAATCTGTAACGTTCTTAACAGTTCCTTCAACTGTGTCACCAACATGGATTCTCTCCATTAATTCTTTCTGTTTCTCTGCTTTCTCAGCAAGAAGAAGCTGCTTACGGTTACCGATGATGCGGCGTCTTCTCGGGTTGAATTCTGTGATTACGAATTCGATCTCCTGATCTGCATATTTGGAAAGGTCTTTCTCATATGTGTCGGATACGAGGCTTGCAGGAATGAATACTCTTGCTTCGTCTACGTTTACACAGAGTCCGCCGTCAAGTACCTGAGTTACAGGAGCTTTTAATACTTCCTGATTCTCAAATGCTTCTTCAAGACGTTTGTTGCCTTTCTCTGCTGCCAGTCTCTTATAAGTAAGAGTTACCTGACCTTCTCCATCGTTTACTTTGAGAACTTTTGCTTCCATTGTGTCGCCAACGTGAACAGCATCAGTGAGTACAAGGCTTGCATCGTTAGAGTATTCGTTCTTTGTGATAATACCGTCTGCTTTATAACCGATATTCAGAATAATCTCATCTTCTTTTACATCGATGACAGTACCCTGTACAATCTCTCCATTTCTGATAGTTTTTACGGAATCTTCCAGCATCTGTTCAAAACTTAATTCTGACATGTTCTTGAACCTCCTCAATAATTTTGTTTGGGGTGGAAGCCCCTGCTGTAATACCTACATAACTACTGCATTGGAACATTTCAGAATCCAAGTCTACAGGTGTTTGTATATAGTAAGTATTTCCACATTCCTTTTTACATATTTCAAACAGCTTTTGAGTATTGGAACTATGCCGGCCACCTACGACCAACATAGTGTCTACCTCTCCGGCTATGTTTTTTGCTTCTCTCTGCCGTTCTTCGGTAGCATTACAAATAGTGTTTAAAATATTGAGAATATTTAAAACATTATTATCATACCTCTTTTTGCAAAGAATTTCAACTAAATCTTTAAATTTATTGTAATTAAATGTCGTCTGGGACACAATACTTATTTTTTTCCCTTTCGGAGGCACAAATGCATCGGCTTCTTCCTGGTTTTTGATCACTGTGTACGGTCCCTGACACCAGCCGCAGATGCCCTGTACTTCGGGGTGGTCTTTGTCGCCGATGATGATGATGTGGTTTCCTGCAAGGCTTTCTTTTTCCACGATCCTGTGGATTTTCAGAACGAAGGGGCAGGTCACATCTACATAAGAGATGTTTTTTTCTTTCAGCTTATCGTAGATGGCTTTGCCTACACCGTGAGAGCGGATGACTACTGTTCCGTTCTGCAGGGTATCATCCGGGAAATCCAGGCCTGCTTCTGTGATAACATGGACGCCACGGGCTTCCAGATCCGCTACTACGCCTTCGTTGTGGATGATCGGGCCCAGAGTGAAAATAGGTTTCTGTTCTGTGTCTATGAGTTCGTAGACTTTGTTCACTGCACGTTTGACGCCGAAACAGAAGCCTGCTGTTTCTGCTACTTTTACTTTCATAAAATAATCCTTCTTAAATTATTTCTGCACTTTTTCCTTATATACATTAAGAATTGCATTTACAACATCATCAATTCCCATTTCCGAAGAATCTACAAGCACTGCGTCCTCTGCCTGTTTCAGAGGGGAGATTTCGCGGTTCATGTCGCGTTCGTCGCGCTCAATGATGTCCTTACGAATCTGGTCCAGGTCGAATGGTTCGCCTTTCTGCTCATACTCAAGGGCTCTTCTTCTGGCTCTGGTGTCAGCACTTGCTGTGAGATAGATTTTTACTTCAGCGTTCGGAAGGATCGTTGTGCCGATATCTCTTCCGTCCATAACGACGTCGTTCTTCTCTGCCAGAGTTCTCTGGAGTCTGAGAAGGTGGGCTCTTACGTTTGCGTTTGCAGAGCTCTTGGATGCCATATTTCCCACCTGCTCTGTGCGCAGCATGGAGTTGACGTTCTCGCCGTTTAAGATTACGATCTGTTCTCCATTTTTGTATTCGATGGAGATGTCAGCGCCGGAACATACAGCCTCAATCTCTTCCTGATTTTCTCCGTTTACGCCATGGTTCAGAAGATATAAAGCCATTGCCCTGTACATGGCTCCTGTATCTACGTAGATAAATGATAATTCTTTCGCCACTTTTTTGGCGATGGTGCTCTTTCCTGCTCCTGCAGGTCCGTCGATGGCTATGTTACATCCCATTTTCGTGGTTCCTCCTGTTTCTATTATTCAAACAGATTTTCTCTGTTTTATTATTGATTGATGTTTATGAATCGGTAAATAACGTATAGCTGAATCATATCATAGATATAATCCACCTACAAGGTACCCATCATCTGCTTGTTTCAGCTTACTGTATAGCCGTTACTGTGAACGGAGTGAACAGTAACGTATAGCCTGCGCTGCCAGATATGCGGTAGACCAGGCAATCTGTAAGTTATATCCACCTGTCACTGCATCCAGATCCAGTACCTCGCCTGCGAAGTAAAGACCTGAGATTTTCTTTGATTCCATTGTTCCGGGATTGATCTCTTTGACAGAGACGCCGCCTCTGGTGATGATGGCTTCTTTAAACTCACCCATTCCTGTGATTGTGAAGGGGAAGGCTTTGATAAGGTCAATGAAGTGCTGGCGTTCTTCTCTGGAGATGTCGTGAATTTTCTTCTCTGCGGGGATTCCACCCAGTTCCAGCATTACCGGAGTCAGAGATGACGGGAAAAGTACGCCAATCACATTCTTGAACTGTTTGTTTGGTCCTGCTTCAAATTCACGCAGGATCCTGGCATCCAGTTGTTCTCTGGTGAGTGCAGGCTTCAGATCCAGATATGCGGACAGTTCGCCGTTTGGTGCTTTCGCCAGTTTTGCACCGATGTGGGCACTGGCGGAGAGGATCATTGGACCTGTGACTCCGAAATGGGTGAACATCATCTCTCCGAAATCCTCATAGAGTACTTTCTTTCCATTCTTTATGGTAAGTCCTGTATTCTTAAGGGAAAGTCCCTGAAGCTTAGGGATATAGTCTTCTTTTGTCTTTAATGGCACAAGGGAGGGAGCAATGTCCGTGACTTTCAGTCCCAGTTCTCTTGCGAAGCGGTATCCGTCACCTGTGGAGCCTGTA
>ERZ773168.3530-NODE-3530-length-10976-cov-3.334218_pt1 | contig 10976 bp, 8 predicted proteins | sample MGYA00511261_ERZ773168 | MGnify/ENA primary metagenome ERZ773168 (study PRJEB29015, sample SAMEA2737855) | human gut metagenome | biome: human gut; feature: human-associated habitat; material: faeces | place: China | collected 2012 ... | reverse complement strand
TTCTTCCTCTGATTTCAATTTCACAAGCCGCTCTCTTCGAGCCTCCGGAATCAAAAGCATATTGCGCTCTCTACTTATCACCTCGCGCAAAGGCTCTATATTAGCATAGTAAACTTTAAGCATGAATGATTCCCACAATACCGGCAAGAAGTACGATTACCCCAAGAACGATACGATACCATCCGAATACTTTGAAGTCATGCTTCTTAATATATCCCATCAGGAACTGTATTACGATCAATGACACAACAAACGCTACCACCATACCAACGATCAGAATGACTGCCTCTCCCATCGTAAACGAGAGTCCGAATTTGATCAGTTTTAACAGGCTGGCACCAAACATAACCGGAATCGCGAGAAAGAACGTATATTCCGCTGCAACCGTTCTTGACACACCAATTAAAAGTGCTCCGACGATCGTTGCTCCGGAACGCGAGGTTCCCGGAAAAATTGCTGCGATCAGCTGAAACAGACCAATCAACATCGCGGTATCATAACCGATATCTGCGATACTGTTAATCTTTGCCGATTTCCCCTTATGATAATTCTCGATCACAATGAATGCGATACCAAACAGGATCAGCATGATTGCAACTGTCGTGTAATTGTAAAACCACTTCTCAAACAGTTCGTCGAACAGAATTCCGACAATAGCCGCCGGAACGCAGGACACCAGAATGTGAAACCACAGGATAAAGATATCTTTTTTTATCCAGGCTCCCGGACCTTTCTTACTCAGTGGTGCCACATTATTCTTCTTGCCAAAAGGCCAGATCTGGCTCCAGAAGAGAATGACAACCGCAAGAATCGCGCCAAGCTGGATCACGACTTCAAACATGCTGTAAAATTCATCACTGACATCAAGCGGCAATACCTCATTCAGAAGGATCATGTGTCCGGTACTGCTGATTGGCAGCCACTCTGTAATACCCTCAACGATACCGAAAAGCACTGCCTTTAAAATCTCAATCAATTCCATTTAATTCACTCTTTCCTTTCCCCAGAAAAATAACGCAACCGTTCCCGGTCCTGTATGACTTCCGATCGTTGTACCGATCGAGTTGATCTCAACTTTACCATCCAACTTCGGGAAACGTTTCTCAACAAGCGCTGCAACCGCCTGTGCATCCTCCATGCAGGCAGACTGGGAAATATAGCATTTTCCGGAATAATCCACGCCGCCTTCCGCCAGTTCCTCCATGCGATCCACAATCGTGTTCATCACTTTCTTCTTCGTGCGAACTTTCTGGCGCGGAATCAGTTTTCCCTCAAAGTCCACATTCAGCAGCGGACAGATATTCATCACACCACCGATAAATCCTGCCGTCTTCGACACTCTTCCACCCTTGATAAAGAATGTAAGATCACTCGTAAAGAACCAATGCTGCACTTCCTTCTTATGTGCCTCGGTCCACTCATACACCTCATCAATACTTTTACCTTCATCCCTAAGATCTGCAAGCTTATCCATAAGCAGACCGTAACCGGAGGAAGCCGCAAGTGAATCAACAATATAGATCTTACGATCCGGATACTTCTCCTGCATCATCTCCTGCGCGATCTTCGCAGAATTATATACGCCTGAAATTCCGGACGAAAGCGTCAGATGCAGAATATCTTTGCCTTCTTTAAGGAATCCCTCAAAATACTCACAGAACTCATCCGCGTTGATCTGCGAAGTCTTCGTATCTGCTCCGTCTTTCATCGCCTGATAGAACTGCTCAAACGGAATCGACTCACCCAGATCATCGCGGTAAGGCTTTCCGTCCAGTTCGAAATGAAAACATATGTAAGAAATCTCTCTTTTTTCAAAATGTTCTTTTGTTAAATCGGCTGTCGAACAACAGCTAAGAATATAATCCGACATTTCTTTCTCCTTCAAATAGATTGGTCAAAACATACACTCGTAATTTTAGTATAAAAAACATAGAAAGGCAATACAACTTATGCTATACTATATATAATTTATTTCATATTGGAGGGATCGTATGAACGAGAAAGCATACAAAACCATGAAAAGTACCGGTGCCGGAACACTTACCATCGGTATCTGTATCCTTGTTACCGGCATTGTATCCGGCATTCTTTTGATTGTAAACGGAGCACGATTATTAAAGAACAAAGAGAGCATGACCATCTAGGCCTGCTCTCCTTTTCTATATTTATGCCTCACTATAGGATTCGAAATTGATGCAGTTCATATACATATCAGAGAAATCCGGATGCATGGACAGTTCCAGATAATGCATCTTTTTTTGTATCTCAGTAAGATGCACACGTGCTTTGCGTGACACAGCCGCAAGGATTGCGCCCTCCCCGGCCGCATTTCCTACCGTTTCCGTGACAGATAGCAGTTCTTTTGGAATCAGTCCGATTGCCGCAGCACTCTCCTTATTCAGAAAACTTCCAAATCCCCCCGCAAGAAGCACTCCTGTTATATCTTCATAAGAAAACGCCTTTTCCTTAAGCAGAACTTCGATTCCGGCTGCAATTGCAGCCTTGGCAAGCTGAAGGTTACGGATATCCTCCTGCGTCACACATACTTGCTCCGTCAGCCAGATGCATGCCTGATTTTCATAAGTACCGATGAATTTCTGCAGCTTTTCTTCTGCTTCGCCAGTCTCTGTAATCATTCCGCCCGCATCCATAAAACCATTTTCAAGGAATACCGCTAACGCATCTAAAAGTCCTGATCCGCAGATGCCCACAGCTTCTTTTCCACCAATTGTCGCAACCTCAAATCGTCCATCCGCAAACGTGACTTTTGTGATTGCACCTTCCGCTGCCGGCATTCCCATCACAATCTCTGCTCCCTCGAACGCCGGTCCCGCTGCAGTTGCACAACAGACGAAGCCATCCGACTGATTGCCGAGCAACATCTCTCCATTTGTTCCAATATCAAGAAGAAGCCACTGTCCGTCTGATTCTTCCGGCACCGCAGCAAGCACATCCGCTGTAATGTCCGATCCGACATACCCTGCCACACAGGGAAGAATTTCCACACTCCGGCAGCCAGCAATTCCGATATCCGATCCTCTATATGCGTTTCCGAACAGTTCCTCCGGTATAAAAGGCGCCACCCCGATTTTTTCCGGCGAAATTCCGGCAAACAGATGACACATAACGGTGTTGCCCGCAACAGTCAGTCTCTCAATCTCCCCTTTTTGGTGCGCGGCTGCACATAAGTTTTCAAGCATCCGGCCGATCTGTCCTGTGATTGCCTTGTGCAGTGCATCCAATTCGCCGGCTCCCGCCCGCTCAATACGGGACACAACATCCGCTCCGTATGTCTTCTGCGCGTTCGGTACACTCTGCGTAGCAAGAAGTTCGCCGTTTTGTGCATCGATCAGATGACAGACTACCGTTGTTGTTCCGATATCACACGCCGCACACAAAGCCGCCTTACCATCCGGCTGATAATGATTATGACAAATTCCACGCTCTGCAATCCTGATTTTGGCTTTCTTTTCAAGAACAATATGCATTCCATCTGCAACCAAAGTCTTGCAGGCAAGAACCTCTCCTTGGCCTGCAATCTCCACTTTGCATTTGCCGCAGCGTCCCAATCCTCCGCACGGAGCCTCGATTTCTGTAATTTTCTGCTGCTTAAGGAAGGTCAGAATCGTCTGTCCCCGCCTCGCAGTATATTCATTTATCGTTCCGTTCCTTGTAATCGTAACTTTCATAGTATATTTCCTAAATTATATTCTATATTTTCTTGTGAGGATCATTCCAGTTCTGTCATTCCACCGAGCAGAATTCCGACATTGTCCTGATAGATCGTATCGAATTGCTCCATTGGCAGAGGATTCACGCCTTTACCCGCTTCGATTGTGTATCCCGGTCTGTCATACTGCTGTATAAACCAGTCCTTGTAACCGGCATAAGCCGACTCACCCGGTGTCTCTTCCAGTGTATAACCGCTCACACTTGCAAAATACTGTGCAATTGCATAAGCTTTCTCCGGTTCATAATCCAGATACTGCCAATAAATCACCTCTCCCTGTGTATGGTACGCAAGGATCAAAGCGAAATCATGCATTCTCGTGAACTGATACATTGCCACACTCTCCGGCTCAGACAGCGGCATCGGTCCGACATAATCACGTGGCGCAGGTTTCGTATACCCGGCCGCATATTTGATCCGCTTCGCCTCTTCCCATCCTGCCGGGAACTGCAGATTTAAATCCACTCCACGGATATTCGCTTTCCAGCCATCCGGAAATGCAATTTTCGGATAGGTCGCCGCAATCCGCATCGCACTTCTATAAAAGCGGCCGGAATCCAAAAGCCCATTGACGAGATCCACACCATCCGGATTGACAAGCGGTACCAGATAAAGTGTAAACTCCTCGAACAAATTCGGAACATTCACACCCTCATACGGTTCTTCCGACACATACGATTTCAGCAATTGCTCCGCAAACTTTAATAGTATCGGTGTTGTAATGCTTTCGTTCGCATGGAAGGATGCATTGTACGCCACCTCCGTCGGTCCGTTTCCCATCTTAATATAGTAGATACCATTCCCCATCACACTGAGTCCGATACTTCCACTTTCCGCATATGGATACCGCGCGGTCAGTCCGTCGATCACCCACTCTGTGAGCAGGGATGTATACGGAAGTGTTTCCTCCACCAGATCAAACGCAAGCGGCACGGTAAGCATTGTGCCGATCTGCAGATTGTTATCCTCCACATCCGGATTTGCCTGCCGGATCAAAGCAACCGTCGTATCATGCATCTTTGCGATCTCATAAAGGCTGTCACCGGACTTTACGAGATGCGTCGTGAATCCCTGCAGATACGGCTTCAACAAATTCCATACCATGTCATTTACCACGCAGGCCTTATTCTCTCCGACGAAGTTCTCCAAGGCACGGCATGTTTTGGGACCGAACATCCCATCTGTCGTGATATCATACCCCGCCCGCTTTAATGCAAGCTGAACATAGCTTACCAGTATTCCCTGATCTCCCGGATACAATTTTCTCATTCTTATCACACTTTATTTCGCATTCTATTTATTGTATGCATTTTCCGGTGTAAGGTACAATATATCGAAATCGTTTTTATATTTTCGCCAATTGTGTTATTATAATAGCATGTTTATAAACAATTCAATTTGTTCGTTCTTCGAACTCTCGAAATTGCATTATCATCATATATTGTAAATTCTAATTTTTCAATAGGAGGAATATAACACATGAAAAAAAAGCTAAGCCTGTTGCTGTGCCTTGTTCTGCTTCTGCTCACCGGATGCGGACAGATCGGCAGCTCCATCCGCTTCGGTGCAGCAGATGTCGGTGGAATGTATTATCCGTTCGCATCTTCCTACACCGGGCTTGTCTCCAAAGACAACGCCGACTACCAGTTTGAGGTAAAGACGACCGCAGGATCCGCAGCAAACTTAAGACTACTCTCCGGCAATTACATCGAACTTGGTATCGCACAGAACGATTTCATTGATGCAGCTTACAGCGGTACAGGCATTTTTAAAGGAAACCAGTGTCGTGGCTACAAAGCGATTGCTTCTCTCTATCCGGAAGCGTGCCAGATTATCGTCCGTGCCGATTCTGACATTGAGACACTCAATGATCTGCAGGGCAAAACCGTAAGCATCGGAGCCGAAGAATCCGGAACCGAGAACAACGCAAAGCAGATCCTTACCATGAGCGGACTGACCGACGAACTGGTCACAATGGTTCAGCTTGATTATACACAGGCAGCGGACAAGCTTGCGTCCGGAGAGATCGATGCTTTTTTTTGCACCGCCGGTATTACAACAGGCGTCATCGAAAAGCTTGCCCGTTCCTGCGGAATTCGTGTTCTGAATATTGATAACACGTGCAGTGAAAAGCTTCTGAAGGCCTATCCTTTTTACAGCCGATACACCATTCCTGCCGGTACTTACACCGGACAGGATGAAGATGTCGAAACGCTTGCCATCCAATCGGTTCTTCTTGCATCCGACAAGCTTTCAACCGACACTGTCAAGGAACTGACTGCAGCACTCTTCGATCACACGAGCGACCTGCAATATGCAACATCCTTAAATCTGCAGCTGGATCCGTCGTCCGCGACACTGGGAATTACTATTCCGTTCCATCCTGGCGCTGCTGCTTATTATAAGGATCAGGGAATTACCGTTCCAACAGAGTAACAAAATGACATCTCAGTGAAATGCTTATCAGAAAGTAGAAAGGACTTACATGAAAATTCAGTTAGATATGTATCAAACGCTTGCCGTAGCAGTACTTGTTCTTATGCTCGTTAGCTTCTTAAGACGCAGGATCAGTTTTCTTGAGAAATTCTGTATCCCGGCTCCCGTCATCGGAGGACTTCTCTTCGCGATCATGACCTGTATCGGTCATGTCAGCGGAATTGCGGACTTCTCCTTTGACGACACGCTCCGCGAGGTATGTATGGTATTCTTCTTTACCTCCGTTGGCTTTCAGGCCAACCTCAAGGTATTAAAAAGTGGTGGAAAATCCATGGCTGTATTCCTCTCACTCGTTATCGTACTTATCATTACGCAGAACCTTGTCGCTGTAGGACTTTCCGAGGTGTTGCACATCAATCCGCTCATCGGTATGTGTACCGGATCGATTTCCATGGTCGGTGGACACGGTACAGCAGGAGCTTTCGGACCGGTTCTGGAAGACTTTAATGTAAGCGGTGCCACCACGATCTGTACCGCAGCAGCAACCTTCGGTCTGATTGCAGGAAGCTTAGTTGGCGGTCCGCTCGGCAAACGCCTTGTCGAGAAGAAAAATCTTCTCCCTACTGCCGTCACGGAGGATGACAGTCTTCTGGTCGAGGATGAGAAGAAACATGAGCGTCACACCAATATGTATGCAGCCGCAGTCTTCCAGCTGATCCTTGCGATCGGACTCGGAACCATCTTCTCCTGGCTTCTGACGAAGACCGGACTGACCTTCCCGATCTACATCGGTGCGATGATCGCTGCAGCACTCATTCGTAACATTGCAGAGTATACCGGACATTTTACGATCCATATGGGTGAGATCAATGACCTCGGTGGTATCTCGCTTTCCCTGTTCCTTGGTATGGCGATGATCACCTTAAGACTCTGGGAACTGTCCTCACTCGCATTACCACTGATCGTACTGCTTGCTTCACAGGTTGTACTGATCGCGCTGTTTACGTACTTTATTGAGTTTAACATTATGGGAAGAGATTACGATGCAGCAGTACTTGTTGCAGGAACCTGTGGCTTCGGTATGGGCGCCACCCCAAACGCGATGGCCAATATGCAGGCTCTGTGTGACCGCTATGTGCCGTCCGTGAAAGCCTACCTGCTCATTCCGCTCATCGGAAGTCTTTTTGCTGATTTCATCAACAGCCTTGCAATTACATTCTTTATCAATGTTTTATAACTAAGGGAGATTTTATTATGGGATTATTTATGAAATTGTTTCAGAAACGTGCCAAAGTAAATGCTGACCAAAAGCATGATTACGACTTAACCTACGACAATGTTGCCATTCCGGAGATCCACACACACAAAGTCAAGGAATCCGATGTCCACGAAGAGGACTTAAAGGATGCACATTATGACAGTGTTGCCATCCCGGAAGTACACATCAAAAACACGAAAAAGAACTAAAACAAACCGCTACTATTCTCACGCACACCATTTCTGATATGTGCAGTGATCAAGAGTAGCGGTTATCTCTTTCTTAACTTCTCTTCTCAAACGCACTCGCCTTGCTGACAAAATTCTGCGCAAATGCCGGGTTTGACGGATAATACAGATGTGCAAAAGAAAGCCAGACATGATCATGATCGATCACACACGGATAATTTCTTCCGGTCACCGGCTTCGTTGCAACACAGTCACTTCCGTTATCCGAGCTGTCAAAATAGTGAAACTCATGCGCGCGGATTTTCTGTCCCTCCGGCAGAAAATTACTCTGCTTCTCCTCAAGTTCAATGTACCCGAATCGCACCAGTTTATTCTTATACTCGCACCTTGCGTGAATTGCGCCGACAAACGGATATTCCTCTCCATTTTGCAGCTTTATGCTCTCATGCAGATATAGAAAGCCTCCGCACTCCGCCACAACCGGCATTCCCTCATTAACAGCCTCAAGAATGCTTTGCTTCATCTCTTCATTTGCAGCAAGCGCTTCCGCATGCAACTCCGGATACCCGCCGCCGAGCAGAATCCCGCAGCATCCATCCGGAAGCCTTGTATCATGAATCGGTGAGAAATCGACAAGCTTCGCTCCACATTCCTGCAGCAGACGCAGATTCTCCTCGTAATAAAAGCAGAAAGCCTCATCCTTTGCGACTGCAATGACCGGAACCTTTTGTATATGCGGCTTTGCTTTCTGTTTTCGGATCATCGGTTGTCCTGCGCCATCCGCTTTCAGAGGCTCTATCTTTTGGATATCAGTCACGTCATTTAACACTGACGCATGCTCCGCGATCGTTACAATCTCATCTACACATACCGTCTTTGTAATTTCTTCGGTAAGACGCTTTAAATCTTCTCGGATTCCGGTAATCTCCTCTGGCATTACTAGTCCTAGATGTCTGCTTTGCAGCGCAAAGTCTTTCATATCCGGCACATAACCCACAACCTTGACTGGCAATTCTTCCTCGATCATTGGTTTCATCGTAGCATAATACATTGCGGACATCCGGTTTAAGATCACGCCTTTGATCAGATGTGCCTTATCATACGAGAGGAAGCCTGCAATCAATGGAATCATCGATCGCCCCATTCCTTTCACATCAACCACGAGTATGATCGGTGTCTTCGTAACCTCTGCCAGATGATAGGACGAACCTTCCTTACGAATTCCGCCGAGTCCGTCATACAGTCCCATTACCCCCTCTATGACCGCAAAATCATTCTCGCCTCGATCCTTTAAGAACAATTTTCTCGTCTGCTCCTCCCCGGTAAAAAAGGTATCCAGATTCCGGGACAAAACACCGATCACCGTACGGTGAAACATCGGATCAATATAATCCGGTCCGCACTTGTATGAAATTACAGATTCGCCACGATCCATGAGCGCCTGTAAAAGCGCGCACGTTATTGTCGTCTTACCGCTTCCACTTTTCGGTGCGGCAAGCATGATGCGTTTCATCTTCATTTACAGTCCTCTCTTAAAGTCAAATGCACAGATCCACACAGGATTTTCTGCTTTCATCAGATGATACGAACCGACTTTCGCAGATCTGCTCACCTGCATCTGCACGATTTCCTCATGCCCGGTTGGAAATTGCTCCAACACTTCTCTCATCTCGCAGATTGTCTCCATGCTGATTGCATTGATCACAACACGCATGGTCGGATTCTTCCGATACAAAAGCGACAGAATTTCCTTTAGATTACCACCGCTTCCACCAATAAAGGCATGTGTCGGCGCCGGAAGCTTCTCCATACCATCCGGAGCCTTAGCCTCCACAATCTCTATATTTTGAAGCCCCAGCTGCTGTCTGTTCTTCTCGATTAGAGTGACTGCCTCCGGCTTTCGCTCAATTGCATACACATAGACAGACGGATCTACTGCCGCCATCTCCATCGCGATCGATCCGGTTCCGCTTCCGACATCATAGACAACTGCACCTTCATGTAGATGCAGCTTACAGATACTGACTTCACGCACTTCTTCCTTCGTCATCGGCACCTTATCCCTGATAAACGAAGCATCTGACATTCCATGTGTCACCGGCATCTGTCCCGCTTGCGGATTTAAGATCAGACAAACATACAATCCCTTCTTCTCGCAGGACAAACATTCCTCCGGCGAAAGCGTTAAGATTTCTTCCTCCGGATAGGACAGCTGATAGCCTGCGATCACCGTACACATATTAAGATCCGCTTCCACCAGCTGCTGACCGATCCTGATCACATCCTGAACTCCCGAGACAAGCAGAAATGTTTTCTTCTCATAACGCACGGTTCTTGCCAGATTATAAAGCTTTTTGCCATGCATGCTGAGAATCTTCGCGTCCTGATAACTGACGCCCGCCTTTGCCGCCAGATAAGAGACTGACGAAATTCCCGGAAGTATCTGCACATTCGCATGCAACAGTCCCTTGTCACACGCATCCTGAAGCGCATCATACAAGTTCTGGCATCCACTGTAGAATCCACTGTCCCCGGAAAAAAGGATCACAACATTCTTCGTTCCATACTTTATATGCGCCTGCTGCACCTCCTGCAGATATGGGATGATCTGCTCCGCCAGATAATACGGCTTCTTCTCGATCACTGGTGTATAGTCCTCAATCATGCGGCTTGCCCCCAGCAGATAATCCGCTTCTGCAATTGCCTGCTGCGCCTCGATGGTCAGAGACTTTCCATCTCCCATTCCAATACCGGCCAAAAGAATATTCATATGAGACTCCGGCAGAATCTTTGTATCACAGATTTCTTCCAGTCTGTGGCACACCTCTTCAAACAAAAGTCCCGCCGTCTGTTCCCCTTGTCCGACAACAAAAATAGGAATCTTTGCGTTCTGCGCCGCCTTGATCTTATCCTGATATCCACCGTTTGCACCGCTTTGCTTCGTCACAAGACAACGAATCTGAAACTGCGTGATCAGCGCTTCATTCATCTGCACCGAAAACGGTCCCTGCATCGCAATAATCTGCTTTCCGGTAATCCCCTGCTCATGACAGAGTGTCAGGCTTTCCTTCCCCGGAAGCACACGCACAAAAAGGCGCTCTTTAACGGACGGCTCCCTACAGTATACCGCAAGTTCCTTGCTTCCTGTCGTAAGAAGAATGTTCCCTTTGATTTTCTGTAAAGCCTCTGCACAGGACGCATTATCCTCAAAGAGAACAACTCCATCTGCGTTCTCATCACAACCAGTGTCCCGCAGCAGACGCAGATACGTCACATCGCATAGTCTGGCTGCCGCTTTTATATTCTGTGTCACAACGGTTGCATACGGATGCGTGGCATCCACTATAATCTCATATGCACCCTC
>ERZ773168.3513-NODE-3513-length-11022-cov-2.270174_pt1 | contig 11022 bp, 6 predicted proteins | sample MGYA00511261_ERZ773168 | MGnify/ENA primary metagenome ERZ773168 (study PRJEB29015, sample SAMEA2737855) | human gut metagenome | biome: human gut; feature: human-associated habitat; material: faeces | place: China | collected 2012 ... | reverse complement strand
CCCTGGGTCAGAGAACGGCCGAAGCCCGGAGTACAGGCGGCCTGGGCCATGGAACCGGCAGCGGCCAGAGTACAGACGGCCCAGGCCAGAAAACGGCCGGGGGCCGGAGGGCGGGCAGCAGCCGTCCCGGGCCATGGGGGCCAGACCGCGCGGACCGGAAGAGCGGCCGGGGAACTGGAGCGGCAGATACCAGCTCCGGCACAGAGGAGGAATATCTTCTGGTGGACGGCTACAACATTATTTTCGCCTGGGAGGAGTTAAGCGAGCTGGCAAAGGTGAACATCGACGGCGCCAGATACCGGCTCATGGACATTCTGTGCAATTACCAGGGCTATAAAAAATGTACGCTGATCGTGGTCTTTGACGCATATAAGGTGGAAGGAAACACCGGAGAGGCCATAAAATATCACAACATCCATGTGGTATACACAAAGGAAGCAGAAACGGCAGACCAGTATATTGAAAAGCTGGCCCATAAGATCGGCCCCCGGTACCGGGTCACAGTGGCCACCTCAGACGGCCTGGAGCAGCTGATCATCCGCGGGCAAGGCTGCAAATTATGGTCTGCAAGAGAATTTTATGCTGAGGTCAAACGAGTGGAGGAAGCCATTCGAAGACAAGTTGAGGGAGAGAAAAGCGCATTATAGAAAGGCGGGGAAAACAATATGGATATTTACTTATTAGAGCGACTACACAAATTATTGCATGGACCCATCAATGTCTTTGACCGGGAAGGGAATCTGATACACAGCTTTGAGGAAGGTGTGTGTCAGCCGGTTGCACCAAGGGAGTTTCAGGGAAAAGGAAAAGAAAAACCATATATTAAGATGGATGGAAAGGGCGTGGCATACGCAGTCATCCAATCGCCTGTAGGGGAATATATTGTGTTAGGCAGGATACGCGTGTATTATGCGGTAGGCAATGATTCCATAGGCATTTCTTATTGTGGAAAGGATGAATTTCGCGCGATCATAGAGCTTTGTTGGAAATCCATTACCGGACAGGAAATGCCGGGAAATGTATTCTGGAATGTATTGGAGGAGCCGGATGCCAGTATTGCAAAGCATCTGACAAATGATATGTTGCATTATCAGGAGAGGCGTAAAGCGCACAATCCGATCCGACAGGAGCGCCGTGAGCAGGAGAGCATTCGCAGAGGAGATCTGCAGGCGTTGGAAGAAAGTATTAATGAATCTTATGGAGGAGAGATCGGAAATGTTTCCAAGGATGTACTAAGACACTACAAAAATATAGCAGTATGGGTAATCAGCAGTGCGTCTCGAAGCGCCATTCAGGGAGGAGTTACACCGGAAAAAGCCTTGTCTATGTGTGATAGCTTTTTACGCAATGTAGAGGATAATCTGCAGGAGCCGCTGGAAGTTGAGAAGGCGACCAGAGAGGCAGAATTTATATTTGCGCGTGAGGTACGCGACTTGCAGCGAAAAAACTGTGAAGATGTATTAACTTCTCAGGTCAGAAATTATATTTATCTGCATATTATGGATAAACTTCAAGTGACAGACATTGCAAAAGAGTTTGACGTCACACCGAATTATTTATCCGATCGTTTTCGCAAGCAGGAGGGGATTTCGCTGAAGCAATATATTATCAATGAAAAAATTGAAGCAAGCGAGTATTTTTTGAAGTATACCGATAAGTCTATCGGCGAGATCAGTGAACATTGTGCATTTGGTTCACAAAGTCGCTTTACTCAGTATTTTAGGGAAAGACATGGTGTGACACCAAGCGCCTATCGCAGAATATTTCAACAAGAACATGAGATTTGAAAATGCGGCAGTTGTTTCTAAGCATTTTGGAGACACAATCTTACAAAAATTAACCGCGATAGCATTTACTTGTTTTAGGCTACGTGATATAATAGGCAAGATTATAGTGATACGCCCGGTCTCATAAACGAAATGCCGGAAGTTTGGTATTCGGGAATACAGTGTTACAAATGCTGTAATGTTTGCATGGGACGAAATGGGAGGGAATATGACAAAGAAAATACGATCGGTCAGCAATACGTGCATAATTATGCTTGTTTGCATCGGGATAAATTACATGGGAAAGGTATTGGCAGCAGACTGGCATTTGCCGTTGTGGATGGATTCCATCGGCACGGGGATGTCAGCGTGTTTACTTGGCCCTTTTTTTGGCGCTTTATGTGGTGCAACGAATAATATTCTGTACGGAATGAGAAATGTCACCAGTTATGCGTATGCATTTACCAGCGTTGCGATTGCAATCGTTATGGGAATCTGTATGCGCAGACATATGATACGTGACTGGTTTGGTGTCTTTACGACCAGTGCACTTGTTTCGGCCGTTGCAGTCATTGTCTCTACACCATTTAACTTGATATTTTTTCAAGGGTATAACGGCAACCTGTGGGGGGATGCTTTATTTGATATGTTCCGGTATTATCGTATTCCGGTCGTGATCGCCTCCGGGTTATCCGAGCTTCTCGTGGACTTTCCGGATAAAGTGGTTACGGTATGCATCATATTTGGTATATTGGGTATCATCAAGGGCGATCGTTTCGAGTGCAATGCAGAGCGGAAATCTTCAGGTGCCTTAATGATCGGTATTGTCGTTACAGCGGCGTTAATTGGCAGTGGACAGAAGTGCGTTGCAGCAACAGCCGGTAATAAATATACATCAACGTATTCACAGACAGTATATAATGGCGAGAATGGCCTGATCGGTGGTGAGGCAAACGATATTGTAGAAACCAAAGATGGATATTTGTGGATCGGAACTTATTCAGGGCTGTATCGTTTTGATGGGTCTACGTTTGATACGATGTCCGATATGAAGGATGTCAAAAATGTAAATTGCTTGTTTGAGGATGAGGAAGGTCGTTTATGGATCGGAACCAATGACAATGGTGTATCGATCTATGTCCGAGATAAAATCAGTAATATATTGACGGTGCAGAATGATCTTGCATCCAACTCAATCCGCTGTATTGCCGAAGATGAGCAGGGAAATTATTACATAGGTACTTCGGATGCATTAAGTATCGTAACGATCAGTAATGGACTGAAGGTGCGCAAAACCTTACAGGAAATCATGTATGCACGTTCTATAGCAACAGGCAAGGCTGGCGATGTTGCCGTTGTCAATAATTCAGGACAATTATTCATTATCAACAATCAGATGATCAAGGAGACGTTCACGTTAAAAACCGGCAATGCAGAAACATTTTATACTTGCTGTAAGTATATGGACAATGGGGATCTGCTGGTCGGAACAACGACAAATGAAATGTATCGTCTCCGCAAAACTAATGGAAAATATCGAACAATAAAACGCTATACAACGGGAAATCTTCAACAGATAAGCAGTATTGCTTCGGACGATCAGGGGAACTATTGGGTATGCAGTGGAAGCGGTATTGGCTATTTGCAAGGAGAGAAGTTTCATACGTTTGATACGAATACGTTCAACAGTTCTATTGACAATATGACGATGGATTATCAGGGAAATCTTTGGTTTACATCTTCTCGCCTGGGGCTTCTCAAGTTGTCTAAAACCTGCTTCACGGATCTTTTTCGACAGTACTCATTGGAGAAACGTGTTGTTAATACAGTGACAAAATGGCAGGACTGCATATACATTGGAACGGACGATGGACTGCAGATCATTGATGAAAAGCAACAGTGTGTGAGTGACAATAAATTGACACGCAAGCTTCGAGGGCGAAGGATCCGCTGCATGACAGTAGATTCTGCCGGTCATCTTTGGATCGCTATCTCCGGAGAGGAGGGGTTACTCGAAGTGACACCATCCCTGCAGATCACAGAATACGGACCGAATAAAGGAACCATCAGCAATCGCTTTCGAACAGTGATGGAGCTGAAAGATGGGACGATGGCAGCATCTGAAAATACAGGAATAGATTTTATTCGAAATGGGAAAGTAGTGGCAACGATCGGCGAGGAGGACGGCTTAGGCAATCCTCAGATATTGTGTATGCTGCAGTGTTCAGATGGAACTATTTTAGCAGGAAGTGACGGAAGTGGTATTGCTGTGATCCGTAATAATAAGATACAGCGTACGGTTTCGATGAAAGAGGGACTTACTTCCGATGTTATTTTGCGCATTGTTGCGCTTGATAAAGGATATTTGATCATTACCAGCAACGGATTATGCTATATGAATGATAAGCTGGAATGCAGAAGCCTGTCCGGTTTTCCGTACTCGAACAACTATGATGCAATGGTAAACAGCGATGGTAAAGTATGGATACTAGGCAGTGCAGGTATTTACATAGTTACTCAGGACAGTTTGATCCAAAATGAAAAATACACGTATGAATTGCTCGATGGCAAAAGAGGACTGGATGGTTCACTTACTGCTAACGCTTGGAATTATATCGATGATAAAGGTAACTATTATTTGTCTTGTAATAGTGGAGTGTATGTGGTAAATATTGAACAGTATAATAAAAATAAAACCATTTATCGTATGTGGCTCAATGACATTACGGTAGATGGAACCAAATATTATATCAGTAAAAGCGAAACGACATCGATCGGAGAGTCGGCGGATAAGATTGAGATCACACCGATTCTTATGAATTACACCAAAGAAGATCCATACATTAGTTATTATTTGAAAGGATTTGAGCACAAAAAGAATATTGTCCGACAAAGTGAACTTGGAACGATCGTTTATACGAACCTGCCGTCTGGAACCTATACGTTTGTAATCTCCATATTGGATTATACCGGGACGAAAGAGATCGAAAGCAGTTCGTATTCCATCGAAAAGCCGGAACGCTTTTGGGAGACGTGGTGGTTTAAGGCATATTATATTATTATTGTGGTTATGATCATTATGTACCTTACATGGCTGATCACGAGACTGCAAAGCAACCGCGTGATCGAGCGACAGAATCGCGAGATTGAATTAGCCAAAAAACAGGCGCAGATGGGTAATGAGACGATTCTTGCCATTGCAAAAACTGTCGATGCCAGAGATGAGAATACAAGCCAGCATTCGGAGCGCGTTGCAGAATATTCCGTGCTAATTGCAAAGCGGATGGGCTGGAGCAAAGAACGATGTGAAGCTTTGCGTAAGATCGCATTGCTGCATGATATTGGAAAGATCGGTATACCGGATGCCGTACTTAATAAGCCGTCACGATTGACGGACGAGGAGTATGAGATCATGAAGAGTCATGTGTTGATCGGCGGTGATATACTAAAAGATTTCACAATTGTGCAGGATGTGGCGGATGGCGCCAGATATCACCATGAACGTTATGATGGCAAAGGATATGCCAAGGGGCTGAAGGGAGAGGAAATTCCATTAAATGCGAGAATTATTGGGATTGCCGATGCGTTTGATGCAATGACCTCGAATCGTGTGTATCGGCAAAAGATGGATATGGATTATGTGTTATCAGAACTTCACAAGGGAAGTGGAACACAATTTGATCCTAATATCGTTAAAATTATGATCTCGCTGATAGAAGAGGGCATTATCGATCCGTCGAAGAGATACGAGGGGGGAGAAGCATGAAGAAACAAAAAATGGCAGCATTGATCACTTGTATTTTGGTTATTGGCTTAGCGGGTGTATGGCATTGTGTTGTACAAAAAAGTCAGGTAAAGGAATCGATAAAAGTTGGTTTTGTCTATATTGGGGATGAAAGTAATCCTTATGTGTACAATTTTATACGGGCACAAAAAAGCATTGAAAATCAGTTTGGTGATAAGGTGCAGGTCGTAGAGAAATTTAATGTACCTGAAAATGCAGTAGAGGAACCGCTTGTTGAATTGGCAAAAGAAAAATGTGATGTTATCTTTGCGACCAGTTATGGATATGGTAAGACAACGAAAGAAGTAGCTAAGAAATATCCGGAAATACAATTTTGTCAGGCAACAGGGGACAATGCGAATCAGAATCCCATTGTTTCTAATTACCATACTTACATGGGAGCTGTATATCAGGGAAGATATATTGCTGGAATTGTGGCTGGCATGAAATTGCAGGAAATGATTTCAGAAGGTAAGATTACACCGCAAGATGCTAAGATTGGTTATGTTGGAGCTTATGCTTATGCGGAAGTAATATCGGGATATACGGCTTTTTTGCTGGGGGCACGTTCCGTCGTTCCCGAGACAGTTATGACGGTTTGCTATGCAAATACATGGAGTAGTTATTCGTATGAAAAGGAGATTGCAAAGTCGTTGATAGAAGATGGCTGTGTGATCATATCGCAGCACTCAGATACCACAGGGCCGGCAGTTGCCTGTGAGGAGATGAGCCAGACCGACAAATATGAAGTGTATCATGTCGGTTACAATCAAGGCATGACCAGCGTGGCACCTACAACATCTCTGATCGGTTGCAAAGTCAATTGGGAGCCTTATGAATCCGCAGTGATTCAAGCGGTATTGGATGGCAAAAAGATTGAAAGTGAACTGGATGTACAAAAAGAAAAGAATGATGCGTGGGGCGGACTTGCAGACAATTGGGTACAAATGCTGGAGTTGAATGAAGTAATTGCAGCGCCCGGGACCAGGAAGGCTGTGAAACGCGCGATTGATGGATTCGCCAAAGGACAGATCAAGGTGTTCTATGGCAAATATACGGGGGTAAATCCGTTGAATCCTTCCGACAAGATAGATCTGACCAAAGAATATCAAGAAAATGCGAAAGCATCTGCACCGGGATTTTGTTATCAGTTGGATGATATTGTCACGGTAAAAGAAATGGATACGCAACAATAAAAATGACGCTATGGAGGAAGATATGTCAGCCAAGAAAAAAATAATAAAGATCACGTTTGGGGCAGCAGCAATTATGATGCTGTTAAGTGGTAGAAATACAGCGAAGGTTTCGGCACAGACTGTGTCGGAAGATGGTGAGCGTTACCGCATTGAGCAAAATGAAGCGGATGGCAAACGGTATTTGACCGATCGTCATGGACAGACGGTGGCAGGGTGGCATGTCCGTATCGGCAATAAATATTATCGTATTGGTAAAGTAAATGATATTGGTTTATGCCGATCTAAGCGATTCAAAATTATCTTTACTAAAAAGAATGGTCAACTCGTGCAAAATGGTATGGCGCGAGGATTTTCCTTTGATGCCAGGGGCTTACTGGCAGTGAAACGCGGGATCTACCGTATTAGTGGAAAATACTACTATATTGATCATGGCTATATGTATAGCAGGGACTATAGCAAAAAGGGAACACAGTATTTTATGAATCTGGATGGCAGTGTTGCTTATTATCGGAATAAGCATACCTGTTATGCGCCATCTGGTAAGAAACTGACAAAACAGCAGCGTAAGGAAGCGGTTGCCAGGGAACATGCGCGTGTGATCATTCGTGAATGTGTTCAGAAGCAGCATCGCAAAAAAGCGATGTCCCAGTCCAAAAAGTTGGACAAATGTTTTATGTGGGTTGTGAAAAATTATGATTACTCCGAACGAAAATGTGATGGTAAGAAAGGCTGGACATCGAAATCTGCAGATGCGTTATACCGTTTTCAAACCGGAGACTGCCGTACATTGTCCGTTGGATTTGCTTTTTTGGCTTCGGAACTTGGCTATAAGCGTGTTGTTATTGCGCAGGACACAAGTGATCGTTTTTCGGGAACGCATGTGTGGGCAGTCGTGAATGGAAAATGCTACGATCCGTTGTTTTACAATACAGCGAAACCAAAACGGTATCTTCCGGTATTCAAGGGATCTACGCAGAAACAATATACAGACAAAACCCATTGTACAGTTAATGGAAAGTTTCGTCCGGGAGACTGATCAGTTAATATAGGGATTCGAAGATCGGATCCAACGTTTTTTTACATCATCCGCATATTCTATAGATAAAGGATAGATCAGATCATTACTTCCAGTGATATCTTTTTGGGAGATACTCTGTATGTGATTGATATTCATAATAGTAGAACGGTTGGTTTGAAGAAAATAATCAGGAAGAGCATCACACAGCGTGTTGATAGTTGCTCGCTGCCGATACAAATCTGTTATTGTATCAATGGCAATATAATGGGAAGATTTGATACAGCGAAAGGCTATAATGTCAGAGTATTTTATCTGTTTTGTTTCGTGTTTGGATATGGAAATGGTATAACAGTCATCCATAAGCTGTGTGATCACCGGTGATAATGCGAATGTTATCTCTAGTAATGTGACAGGTTTGACAATATAATACAAGGCACGTACGCGATATCCCTGCAGTGCATAATCCTCGTGGGCAGATAATATAATGATCGTACCAAGATAATTAGCATTGCGAAGAGATTGAGCAAGTGTTAATCCGGAGCCATCCGGCAGTTCGATATCTAAAAAAATAACATCAAAAGAAAGCATCTTATCAAGAGTGCACGAAGCGCAATCTGTAAAAACGGATGTATGTAATGTAACAAATTGCTCTTTGGCCCATTGGTTTAAGGTGGTTTGTAATTGTTGGCAGTGAGCGGGAGAATCCTCGATCATTGCTATGTTTAATTCTGGTTTCATATACGTTCTCCTATTTCTCCGGGATTAAAATAGTCACACAAAAAGAAGTGGAATTTTTTGTGATGTCTATAATCCCATTTGCAGCTTCTACAGTTTTTTGCACATTGAGTAGTCCAAAACCATGCTGACTTGTATCTGCTTTGCTGGTTCGCAGTGCATGATCTTTATCGGTTAAATATTCACCTGTTGATGTGTTCTGCACAATGATCTGCAGAGCGGCACGGAAAGGTTTCATGGATAGCACAATAGATGGTTGTGCTGCGGGATCCTGATGTTGCAGTCTTATACATGCTTCAATAGCATTATCTAATAGATTGCCTAAAATCGTTGTTAATTGCAGATCAGATAAGGGCATTTTATCGTTGACCAATAGGGAATGCTTTAATTCAATATGTTGTGATCTGGCATAACGTATCTTGCCGGACACAATAGCATCAATACTTGCCACCCCTGTATTTACATCATTTAGATAATCCGGGAGATTGTCCTGCAAGGATTGTATGTATTGTGTGATCTGTGAATCTTTATGATTGGCGGCGAGCCCCTTTAGAGTCAACAGATGATTTTTGTAGTCATGCTTCCATGCCCGTATTCCATCTGCAGTTTCTTTGGCATGCTGCAATTCAGCTAATACAGTTTGTTCTTGATGTTGCTTTTGTACTAGATCTGCATTTCGTTTATTAGTAGCACTGATCTGGAAGATCAATAGAATCATAAACAGGATTATTATCATGACACTAAAGCTGATTCCCTGAAGACGAAAAAATATATTTTGTGGGATATTTTTTTCATAAGTGATCAGGATATCTAATAATATATTGCAACAGATCACGCCAAGTATACTGGTTATATATGTTGCAGCGTATAAAAAAGAGGACATCATTAAGTCTGCTTTCATTAATTTTGCAAACAATATACAAAATAAAGCACATATTAGTAAATACACGAAAGTAGAACAATAACGGTGATCACCCCCTAGATCAAATGAGCGTAGTGTCGATGCAAATAGTTGATCACATAATGAAAAGGAAAGCTTATCTGCAATCAAACTGATCAACGTAGGGAGTATGGATACATACACCTTTTTAGCAAGTGAGCCATCAAATAAGGCGAGGAGTAATAGTAAATCAAATAATAACAACAATAGTTGAACAAAACCATAGTTCATATTATTTATATTACAAAAACACGTAATAGCCGTTTCTATAATAATAGCACCGAAAATTCCAAGGTGTCGATAAGATGTGTATATCGGACGTACGGAAAATATTCGTGTGAAGAATAGGATAAATATTGTACTCTCTAATAGATTTACCATTATTTCCCAAATAGTTTCTATCATAAATTAGTACTCCTTAACTATATCTTATATATGTAATAACTACATATTAGCATATGTATTTACATAAGTCAATTGACGGCGATGAATTTGGGACTGTGACTGTGAATTATGGGAATCATAATATTAACATATCAGTTTTAGTAAGAAACTGTTTTTTGAGGCTCATGAGTGCTAAAATACAGGAACCGATAATGCCAGAGCAGATGGAGCTATAATAAGGTAAATGGCAAAGGTATAATATTACACTGAGTACGGATAGAACAAAAAAATTACGTAGGCACTTTGCTCTGGCATGTTGGATCTGATTAGCAGATAAAGGATGGTTTGGATGCCTGATAGGAGCAAAGTGGTAGATAATGAACAGGCAGGCAATATATGTGGGGATACAGAAAGAGGGATGATACAGCCAAAATCTGTTGATCAATAAGGAAAATATGCCAATGCTGGTGCTTAGACACAGGCAGCTAAAGTGTGTCTTACAATGGAATCCTCCAAGTTGTGTTCGTATCAAGAGAAAGCTGAGCGTCCATATGATCATAGCTGAGATCTGGTGCCAAAGTATCGCTACTATTAATAATAATAAATTGCCAGTTGGATTAGCCAACATATCTACTATTGGTTCATCTATTTCTAAATCAGTACAATTTAATAATATATCTGTATATAATTCTTCAGCTATTTCTGAATCATTTTTATCATTATTGCTTAATTCTTTTATTCTATTAAGTAATAGTTCTCTTTGTTCTTGTGTTGGATTAAACACATTAACCTCTCTAATTTCATCATCTATACTAAATATAAATGAATTTCTTAAATGATTTCCTTTTAATTCACTTATCTTCATTGATTTACCCTCCTATCACTAATTAAAATTTTATATTATTTTAAATCTTGTTGATTATCAAATATTCTATCTATTCTAGCGTTAAGTTCTTTAACAACTTCAGTTATTCTTTCATTTAATATGTATCCTTGTCTAGCACTTAAAGCTACTTCACCATTAGTAGTAACTAAATTATTAATAACTTTAGGTTCTATTTTATTAATAATTACCTTCTCTTCTTTTATTGCACCATCAGTAACACTACCATTAACTCTATATATGAATGGTTGTGTAATTAACATTTGTTCATCATGTGAAATTGAAACTTCACATTTATATGCACCTTTTGTATCTG
>ERZ773168.3510-NODE-3510-length-11027-cov-2.951513_pt1 | contig 11027 bp, 9 predicted proteins | sample MGYA00511261_ERZ773168 | MGnify/ENA primary metagenome ERZ773168 (study PRJEB29015, sample SAMEA2737855) | human gut metagenome | biome: human gut; feature: human-associated habitat; material: faeces | place: China | collected 2012 ... | reverse complement strand
CTTGGCCAGCTTGATATAGGAGGCGTACAGTCCCAGAGCCTCCTGGTCCTGCGGGTGTGTATCCAGATAGAGATTCAGCTCCGTGACGGCGAAGTCAAGGGCCATCAGCTCCACCAGTGCGGTGTTTGGCAGCTTGGTCCGGGCCTGAATAGCCGCCTTAAACGGCAGGTCCAGCCCCGGAAACAGGGTGCCGGTCTGCAAAGCCTCCGTCCGGCTGTACCGGGTGGGATTATTGCTCTGCATGGGAATATATGGGAAAGCCAGTGCCGCGCAGCCGGGCAGGGTGCCCTGACCGACCTCGCAGACCGCGGGCTTCACTTCGGGTTTTTCCATAGCTTCGTGATCCCCTCCTTATTGAAAGCGCCCTTGGGCGCGTACCCTATCCTATGCGGAAGAGGCAAGTAGGGAACTTGCTTTCCCGACAAAAAGTCGCTATAATGACATATTGGATAAGCTGCGGCGCATAGGCTGGGCCGAGGTGATGGGCATGATCCTGCTGATTCGGAAACGAACGCTGCTGTATACATGGCTGGCGGTCTGCATGATCGGACTTTCCGCCATTTTTCTGGCAGGCTCCCGACGGGCCTTCACGCCCACTGGGGCGATGGGGCAGGGGAGCCGCGTTCAAACCGTGGTCATCGACCCGGGCCACGGCGGGCAGGACGGCGGCGCCGTCGCCGGAGACGGTACGGAGGAAAGCCGGATCAATCTGGCGATTTCCCTGCAGCTGGAACAGCTCTTGCGCTTTGCCGGTGTTCGGACGGAGCTGACCCGGCGGGAGGACGTCATGGTCTGCGATCCCGGACTGGAAACCATGCGGCAGCGGAAGGTATCGGACCTCCACAACCGGGCGTCATTTGTCAACGGCATCCCTAATGCGGTGCTGTTGAGCATCCACCAGAACAGCCTGCCGTCCTCACCGGTGACCCACGGGGCGCAGACCTTCTGGAACCGGCAGGAGGGGGCGGAAGCGCTGGCCCGGACTCTGCAAGCCGGGTTGAACCCGGTGGTCAACACCCACCGGGCCAAGGAGCCGAAGCCGATCCCGGACAGCATCTATTTGATGAACCATGTGGACGCTCCCGCAGTGCTGGTGGAGTGCGGCTTTCTGTCCAACAGGGAGGAGGCCGCGCGGCTCCAGCAGGAGGACTATCAGAAAACGCTGGCGACGGTCATCGCGGCGGGGTATTTGCGATGGATGGCCGGAGAGGATAGGAAATGAAAGCAAAAACGCTGTTTTATTGTACGGAATGTGGAAATGAGACCGCAAAATGGGCGGGGAAGTGCCCCGCCTGCGGCGCGTGGAATACCATTGTGGAGCAGCCGGAGCGCCCCAAGGGAACAGGGAAGGGGGCCTCTGTCCGGGTGGGCATGACCCGCCGCCGGGCCTGCCCCGTGACGGATCTCACCGCTGACGAGGAGATCCGGTTTCCCACCGGCATGGGGGAGTTGGACCGGGTCTTGGGCGGCGGGGCCGTGAAGGGCTCGCTGGTGCTGGTGGGCGGTGCGCCCGGCATCGGCAAATCCACGCTGATGCTGCAAATTTGCAGCAAATTATGTGAATTTTCAAAGGTTTTGTATATTTCCGGTGAGGAATCTGAGCACCAGTTAAAGCTGCGGGCCAAGCGGCTCCATGTGGAAAGCCAGCAGCTTTTGGTGCTTTCGGAGACGAATCTGGGGGATGTGCTGGAGGCCGTGAACACGGAGCAGCCGGATGTGCTGATTGTGGACTCCATCCAGACCTTATATAACGACGCACTGGATGCCGCCGCAGGCAGCATCATCCCGCACAATATAAATAATCTGCTCCAACAGCGGACTTTCGGCCGCATCGACCACAACGACGCGGCGCGAAACGCCGTGGGCAAAGGCGATCTCGCCCGCGTCCGCCGGCAGCGGGAGCGGCTGCACGGCGTCCGGTCTGCGGATGGGCTTGTTTTTTCGTTTCATTAGCTGCGCACCTCCACTTTCAGTGCCAGGGCGGTCATATCGTCGCTGCGCCCGTATTCGCGGATCGCCGCGCGCACGACGCTGCCCGCCAGCGTTTTCATATCACGGTCGTCCGAATCGTTCAGCAGCCTGCGCAGCCAATCGTCGCGCCCGTCGGAGACAACACCGTCGCTTGCGATCACGGCCACGCTGCCGGGCTTGAGATGCATGTGCAGCTCATCCGGCGCTTTTCCGCTCTCCTGCTCAAGCCCGGGCGCAAAGGACGTGCAGCGCAGCTTTTTGAGCGCGCCGCCGGACTTGACATACGTCGGTGCGGCGCCGTATTTATAAAAATCCGCCTCACCGGTAAATAGATTCATGCACATGAGATCCACAGTGGCATAGCCCCAATTCTCCCCGTCACGCAGGAGCATGGCGGAGTTGAGCAGCTTCATCGCCAGCGCCGGGCTGACGCCGGAGCGCAAAAACTCCTCCAGCATGCCGATGGTGCTGATGCTTCCGTCAGCCGCCGTCTCGCCGCAGCCCATACCGTCGGACAGGATCACGCACAGCTGCCCCGCGTCCGTCTTAAAATACGTACCGCGGTCGCCGGAGACCGTTTCCCCCTTCTTGCGCATGGACGCAATGCCGACGGAGACCGCCAGCGGCTCCGCCTCGAGCAGGAGCAGGCTGTCGTCCCGCGCGGCGTTTTCCGGCATGCACAGACGCACGCCCAGCGTTGCCGAGAGCTTGTCCAGATAGTCCGGCAGCTCCAGCAGCGGGCGCAGATACCGGCTGTCGATCGTCACGCGCAGGCGGCCCGTGCTCTCGCGGAACACGGCTGCGTCCGCTTCCACGCCGACGGTACGAAGATAGCGGATCAGCCGCTGCTCCGCCAGCGGGTCGGCACCATAGCTGCTGTCGAGCTCGCGGGAGACGTTCGTGAGCACCTGTGCAAAGTCCGCATACTGCTCCCAGAGCACAGTGCGGTTTTCCTGCAGCGTTTCCTGCATCCGCTGGCGGTAGGCGCGCAGACGCAGTTCGCCGTTGACGACCTCGGTGTACTCGTGCAGATGGACGCAGCGGTCACGGAAATACGGCGGAAAATCCTCCGGCAGCAGCCGGCCGCGCGCCTGAATGTGCCGCGTGACATCGTTCATAATATTGAGCGTGTCGAGCGCCCGGCGCGTCCAGCACTCCTGCTGCAGTTTGCACCGGCAGCAGACGCGGTCGGCCGCGCGGTCAAATACTTTTGCCACATCTGCGTCGTTTTCTGCCGTAGCCGCCGCCTGACTTGCCGTGTCATGCAGCTGCTGATACGCATGCGCCACGCCGCCGACGCGCGCGGCGACATAGCGACGCAGACCGGACTCCCCGCTCCCGCCGCGCAGCGGCTGCAAAAAAGCGCCGACAGCTATCACGAACTTCTTCGGTATGATCACGTACGCGCCGACGGCGAGCGCCAGCTCCACACCTGCGCCAATGCGCAGCTCCGAAAGCGGGATGCAAAACAGCGCCAACAGGTACGCGGCCGCGAAAATGAGCAGATAAAACCCACGCCGATGCTTGCAAAACTGCCCGGACAGCAGCCCGGCAGCGGCATAGACGACCGAGAACAGAACGCCCGCCCCGGCAGCCACATCCATGGCGATGCCGAGAATCAGCCCGGCCGATGCCCCGCACAGCGCGCCGCCCGTCCCGCTGAGGACGAGCAAAATGAGCACCGAGAGTGCCCGACCGACTGACAGCGTGTCAAACAGCAGCAGGTTGTTCACACCCATGAGCAGGCACGCCAGCAAAAACACGGTCGAAACGTTGCGGCAGATCTCCGCATTGACCGTGCGCGGCTCCTGCGCGCGCAGCAGATCGTCGAATCCGTAGGCCGACGCGGCGCACAGCAGCAAAAACAGTGCCATTCGGGACACCAGCAGCAGCGACAGTCCGCCCGTGAGCAGATATAGCACCAGCCGCGTCAGTATGTAAGCCGCCGCGGAGACGGCCGGCGGATACCAGCGTGTCTGCACAAACGGATGACTGCGCAGAAAATACGCCGTCAAAAACGTCAGGCAGCAGCCGGCGGCGAGCTGTGTGCCGGTCGCTACGCCGAACGCCGCAAAGTAGCCCAGCGCACAGCCGACGAGGCACAGTGCGCCGCCGGAACCGTACCCCATGGCCGCCAGAAATGCCAGCCCGAACGGCGCCGGCGACCCGGCAATATGCGCCGTTGACAGGATCAGCCCGAGCGCAAAGCTGACGAGCATACCGACCCATTTGGCATTTTCGCTTGCCGGCAGCAGCCCGATCGGGCTCGGCAAGGCGCCGGGTGCGCGCACCGGCTGGTCGTGCCCCGCGATTTTGACATGCATAACGGTTCCTCCTGACGCAAAACAGTTTACATAAATTATAGATTTTTACCGTTATGAAAACTGTCATTCCCCGCTGTCGCAGAAAATGTCTTTGCGCAGGAATCGTTTGCTTTTGGGCGCAAAAAAGCTGCCGGCCGAAAACCGACAGCTTTGGATGCAATTTGCTTTCAACCACGCGGACTCAATCCTTGTTGTCCGCCGGATGCAGGAGGTGCTCGCCGATGCGGAACACATCGCCGGCGCCCACGGTCAGGATAATGTCGCCCGGGCGGGCAATGCGGCGCAGCTCGGCCTCGATCTCCGCGAATGTCGGGTAGAACTTCGCACCCGGGATCTGCGCGGCCAGATCGGCAGAAGAAATGCCGATGGTGTTTTTCTCGCGCGCGGCATAGATCTCCGCCAGATAGACGATCGTCGGGCGGCGGAGCTGCTCCACAAAATCGTTGAAGAGCTTCGCCGTGCGGCTGTAGGTGTGCGGCTGGAACACGACGATCGTGCGCTGATAATCGAGCGTATCGACCGCGTCGAGCAGCGCGCGCAGCTCGCTCGGGTGGTGCGCATAATCGTCGTACAGATCCGCTCCCTGGAACTTGCCCTTATAGTCAAACCGGCGGCCGGCGCCTTCAAAACCGGCGAGACCGTACTTGACGGCGTTCGGACTGACGCCGAGCACGATGGCCGCAGCCGTGGCCGCGAGCGCATTGCGCACATTGTGGATACCCGGAACGTGGATCGTCACATGGGCAAACAGATTTCCCTGGTGATAAATATCAAACTCGGACGAGGAGCCGCGGTGCATGATATTTTCAGCGTACACGTCCGCCTTCGGGCTCAGGCCGAAGGTGATGACCTTGCGCTCAATCCCGCGCAGGGCGTCCATGGTGTTGGCATCGTCGCAGTTTGCGATCACGGTACCCGTCTCGGCCGGAACGCGCTCGGCAAACTGGCGGAACGAGTGCTTGATGTCCTCGATATCCTTGAAAAAGTCCAGATGATCCGCCTCGATGTTCAGGATCACGGCGATCGTCGGATTGAGGGAAAGGAACGAGTTATAATACTCGCACGACTCCATGATGATCGTGCTGCCCTTGCCGACACGGTGACAGGCATGCAGCAGCGGAAGCGTGCCGCCGATCATGACGGTCGGGTCCTTCTCCGCCGCCATCATGATGTGCGTACACATGGACGTCGTCGTCGTCTTGCCGTGCGTGCCGGAAATGCACAGTGCGTTCGGGTAGCCGCGCATCAGCGCGCCCCACGCCTGCGTCCGCTCAAAGACCGGGATGCCGCGGCGGTGCGCCTCATGCACCTCCGGGTTGTCGTCGTGTACGGCGGCCGTGCGGATCACGAACTCAATATCATCCGTGACGTTGGCGGCACTGTGACCGATGTGGATCGGAATACCGCGCTCACGCAGCGTGAGCGTATTGTCGCTCTCGCACATGTCCGAGCCGCGGATGTCCAGCCCGGCGCCGTGCAGCACCTCCGCCAGCGGCGACATGGACACGCCGCCGATACCGATCAGCAGCCCGGTTTTCCCGGGAACCAGATAATCCTGAAAATCCATTCAAAGCACCAAATTTCATTCAAAATATTGTAATGTCCGGCACGGCGGGATCGTTCCGCGCCGCGCGAACCGGTTACAGACAGGTTACAGTTGTTATTTTCATACCGGGGTATTATAATACGTTTGTCGCTACATTACAATAGATTTTTGACGAACCGGCTGCAAAAAGCCGGTTTATCTAAGGAAAAGGAGCCAGAGCGCATGAACGAAGCTTGGACAGAACTCAAGCAGGCGTGCTCGCAGTGCCGGCGTTGCGGCCTCGGCGAGACGCGGCACCATCTCGTATTCGGCGACGGCGCCGAGGACGCACGCATCATGCTCATCGGTGAAGGCCCCGGCGAGCAGGAAGACCTGCAGGGCCTGCCGTTCGTCGGCCCGGCCGGCAAACTGCTTGACGATATGCTCGAGATGATTTATCTCGACCGGACAAAGGTCTACATCGCCAACATTGTCAAATGCCGCCCGCCGCGCAACCGCGACCCGCAGTTCGTAGAGCAGAAATGCTGCAGCGAATGGTTGCAGCGGCAGATCGCGCTCGTCGATCCGGCGATCATTGTCTGCCTCGGCCGTATCGCCGCGACTGCGCTCATCAAAGACCCGTTTCGCATCACGCGCGAGCATGGGCAATGGTTTGACGTGGACGGCCGGCACTATATGGCGATCTACCACCCCTCCGCCCTGCTGCGCGACCCGAGCAAGCGGCCGGAGACGTTCGTCGATCTCAAGACGCTTCAGCGGGAGATCTATGCGCGCTGCCCGGAGGTGTATCCCGATGCCTGATGTGCATATCCGCCGCACCGCCGCGGCAGACCTGCCGGCGCTGACCCGGCTCTGGCAGACGGCCTTTGGCGACCCGCCGGAGCTGATCGGCGCGTTTTATGACCGCTTTCCGCCGGAAACGTCCACCTGGGTGGTCGAGGCTGACGGGAACGTTGCCACGGCTGCGCATCTGCTGGACGGCCGGCTGCATACGTCTGACGGCCACACTCTTCCCTGCGCCTATGTCTATGCGGTCTCCACCGATCCGGCACAGCAGGGGCATGGCTATGCGTCGGCGCTGATGCAGCGCTTTGCCGCCGATGCGGACGTGAGCGGCTGCGTGCTCTATACGCTCCCCGCGGAAGCATCTCTGTACGCCTGGTATCGGTCCGTTATGGGCGCCACGCAGACCGCTCGCGGCGAGCGGCTGCACATCAAGCGCGAACCGGATATACAGTGCCTGCCGGACGTTGAACCCGTCAGTGCGCAGGAATACGCCGCTCTGCGCGAGCGCGTGCTGCATGGCAGCGCGCATGTGGAGCTGTCAGCGGCGCTGCTGGCATTTCAGGCAGACCTCTGCGATCTGTGCGGCGGTGCGCTGGTGCACATCGCCGACGGCTGTGCCGTTGTGGAGCAAGATAATGAACGGCTTGTCATCAAGGAACTGCTGGGTGCGGACACTTTGCCTGCCGTTCAGGCGCTGCTGACAGCCTTCGACGTGCAGGATGCGCAGCTGTGCGTTCAGCGGCCTGACGGCGCACAGGCACTGGCTGCCTATCGCCCGTTTTCGTGTGCGGAACCGGATGTGCTCTGGGGGCTTTATCTCGACTGAGCGAAAACTTAATGAATTGGAAATACTTTTCGCCTTGCTTCTGTAATATTGTCCCGGTATTCTTATGCCCAGAAGCAAGCAATCCTTTTTCATTTTAACCTCACCACGCAACAAAACAAAGCAAAACGGCACAGAAGTGTTCTTCTGTGCCGTTTTGTTTTTTGCGGCAAAAAAATTTCTTTTCGGACACCATGCGTAAGCGTGTCCGGTTACTGAACAATTTCCACAAACAATGTGAAAAAATCGTGGAAAAACAACGAAAATTTGAACAAAAGAAATCCCCCTCAGACGGATATTTTGTTTGACAATTAACAACAAATCCGCTATACTTCAGGTGTATGAACAGATATCCACATCGGCAAAGCTGTCTGGGAAACACGCATATATCCAAGCATTTTTGTCGGGTTTCCATAAACCGGATTGTCAAATCATACAAAGTCTGTTGTTGAATGCGAAAAATTTTAAGGGGGCTTGCACATGAGAGACTTGAAACACCTGATCGCATTTGAAAACCTGCTCCAGGAGGCCAACAACGAGTTGGTCCGGCAAGGAAAGGCAGACGGCAAGAGAGCGCTGGGTTACACCTGCTACTTCATGCCCGAAGTTCTGCTCGACCTGCCCGGCTGCTTTGCAGTCCGTCTGAGAGCGCCGAAATGCACTTCTCCGGACATGGCTACATATTACATGTCCAGCCGTACCTGCCATTACGGCCGCAGCCTCTTCGAGCGCGCACTCGAAGGCGGCTACAACTTCCTGGATGCTGATTTCGGCACTGAGACCTGCACGGTCACCTGCCGTTTCCAGGAGCATCTTGGCTACATGGACGTCATCCAGAATCCGGACTTCTTCGTGACGTTCACCGACGTGCCGTTCAAGAGAAACCAGAACAGCATTGAGCACTACGAAGGCCAGCTGCAGGCCCACGTCCTCGATCCGCTGCACGAGAAATTCGGCATCGACATCTCCGACGAAGCCCTTATGAAGGCCATCGACCTGCACAACGAGGTCAGCGCGGTCATCAACGAGATCGGCGATTACCGCAAGCTCGATAACCCGACCATCACGGGCTATGAGTTCCAGGTCATCCAGCTCTGCTCGCTGGTCTGCCCGAAGGAACTGATCCTCCCGATGCTCAAGGAAACGGCCAAAGAGCTCAAGACCCGCAAGCCCGACAAGAAGAGTCCGTTCCGCTGCAAGGTCGTTCTGGCCGGCTCCGAGAACGACGACCCCGAGTTCACCAAGCTGATCGAAGGCTGCGGCGCCGAAGTCGTCTGCGACCGTCACTGCTACGGTGCTGTGGAGTCCCGTGCTCCCATCGTGGTCAAGGACGGCGAGAAGCCGCTGACCGCGATCGCCCGCCACTATCTCGAGACCAGCAACTGCCCGCGCTTCATGCCGCAGGATATCATGCGCGAGCGCAAGCAGCGTCTGGCCGACCTCGCCAAGGAATACAAGGCCGACGGCATCATCGTTGCCTCCAACAAGTTCTGCGAATACTGGAGCTACGAGCGCACGATCGATACCATCGTCATGCCGCGTGACTTTGGCTACCCGGTCTGCTCCATCGAAAAGGAATACATCAACGGCGCCTCCGGCCAGCTGCGTACCCGCTTCCAGGCCTTCGTCGAGAGCATCGAAATCAAGAAGATTCAGGAGGGCAAATAATGAAATACGATATGAAAGCACTTGCCCATGATTTCTGGTACGGCAAGCCCCATCAGGAGCGCCGCCTGGGCGATCTCTACATTGACAAGACCGGCCTGTACAAGCACAGAGAGTGGCGTGGTTTCAAAGACACCATGTACTACTTCTACAACATCTGGATGTACAACTACGCGCACATGGTCATGGACGTTGTCCGCTACGGCGGCCTCATCAACTTTGCCAAGGGCGTGTGGCGTTACCGCTGGGTCGGCCAGACCTACCTGCCGGTTCTGCACTGGTTCGACCGCGGCATGGAAGGCATGCGCGGCGAGGGCCTGAAGGCCTCCGCGTGGCACTACCGCGGCATGGTCAATGCGACCATCTTCCAGTTCCAGCGCATGTTCTCCTCCGACGCCAACCTCCACGGCGGCAAGAGAAACTACAGATGGCATCACAACGTTGCCCACAACGAGACCGTCTGGGGCGGCGTGTTCTATCCCTGGCACGGCAAGCTGACGAACGTCCCGATGGAAATGATCCCGTACTTCGTCACCTGCCACGTCAACAGCCACACCGTTCTCAACTACATCGACGCGGTGCAGTCCATCGGCCTGCCGGGCGATCCGTGCCCGATGTGCCAGGCGGAGGCCGGCCTGTTCGTCCTCGACGACATGCCCGATTACGCGCCGATCGTTGTCACCTCCAACGAGGCCTGCGACGCTTCCGTCGCCACCTCCATCCTGCAGGACTGGTTCCTCGACAAGCCGCTGTTCGCCATGCCGCAGCCGATGCAGTTTGACGATCCGCTGCTCAAGAAGCATTGCCGCGACGAGATCGAGCAGTGCTGGAAGTTCGTCGAAGAGCAGACCGGCATCCCGTTTGACTGGAATTCCCTGGTCAAGTGCATCGAGTCCCAGAACGAGCTGATGAAGTTCGAGTGGGAGAAGTGGGATGTCGCCGCCAAGACCAACTACTACCCGGTCAACGGCGTCGCGCAGGCTCTGTACCGTATCTACCAGTCCCAGTTCGGCGATCTGCCGGTCTGGCACGAGGTCGACGGCCACGTCCGCAAGATCCTCAACAAGTGCGTCAAGAAAAAGATCAACAGCTTCCCGGAGACCCGCCACAGAGTGCTGGCATGGTCCTGCGCGCCGCTGTACTACTCCAACTGGTGCACCTGGGCGTATAACTGCTGGGGTCTGAACACCGTCATGAACATGGACTCTCTGATGTTCAACATGACCATCCGCACCGACAGCTATGACCACTGCCTGGACGACATGGCACAGTATCACATGTGGGCTCCGATGCGCCGTATGGCCGTCGGCGGCTTGCACCACATCTTTGAGTGCTGGAAGTACATGGAGGAGTTCAACTGCGACATGGTCATGATGTACGATCAGCTGCAGTGCAAGGGCATGCAGGGTGTGCACGGCCTGTTCGAGGACGAGTTCCGTGATAGAAATATCCATGCGATCTGGATGCCGCACGCGCTGCCCGACAGCCGCACCGTGTCCCGTATGGAGATCCGTCAGATCGTCAACGATTACATGACCACCGTTATGCACGAGGAGCCTCTCGACCCGACGCTGCTTGAGTTTGACGACTCCATGACTTGGTAATTGAAGGAGGAAACGATATGAAAGCAAAAATTCTGAAAGCTCTTCTCATGGCGCTCGGCGTCAACGCCGCGCTGTTTGCCGTTTTCTTCTTTGACCTGGACGGCAAATTCCTGTTCTACGTGGTCGAGCCCACGCTCAAAAAGCACTACGACAACATGCCGCGCCGCGACATGACCAAGATGCCGTATGAGATGAACAAGCCGAACTACGAGTACAACGTCTGATTACCTTACGATACAATCTAAAAACATAGATATAACAGGAGGAGAAGTAATACTATGAAATACTTTGGCGGATGCGACGTAGGT
>ERZ773168.3508-NODE-3508-length-11029-cov-3.007928_pt1 | contig 11029 bp, 8 predicted proteins | sample MGYA00511261_ERZ773168 | MGnify/ENA primary metagenome ERZ773168 (study PRJEB29015, sample SAMEA2737855) | human gut metagenome | biome: human gut; feature: human-associated habitat; material: faeces | place: China | collected 2012 ... | reverse complement strand
TTAAGACAGCGGCCTCTCACGCCGTTAACGTGGGTTCGATTCCCGCACGGGTCACTTGCTGAAAGCACCAAAATCTGACGATTATTCGTTTGGTTTTGGTGTTTTTCTATTTGTCTGCATTGCGCATACCACACTTTTACCAAACTCGCGTAATTCTGTCGAAAGAGAAGCTCCAATTGAAAAAAGAAATCTCCCCCTGCCCGGATGATGGGCAAGGGGAGATTGTGCGTTATGGGATTGTATGGAGTAGGAGAAAGTCACGCACCAGACGCATTTGCCGCCGTACTTAATCCAACAACCGACACCCATTTGGGCGCGAGAAGGATTCATAAGGATTTCACTATAAATACAATATCATTATTGAAAGTGTAAGACTTGCTTATTTCGACAAAATTAGTTACAATAAAATAAACTGTTTTTGTGGATCAGAGGTGACGGTTTGAAAAAGGCAGGTAAGAAAAATGCCTATATTCCGCGGGTGCTGATGATGGTGCTGACCACCGTTTTAATCGGCGTGATCGTGGCGATCATGCAGGTGGTGGGGCAGATCCAGGGCACGGCGCGGGTGGTCAACTATGCGGGCCTGGTTCGCGGCGAGACACAGCGCATCATCAAGCTGGAAAACGCCAGCCTGCCGCAGGACGGCATGATCGATGATGTGACCTCGTTTATCGCAGGTCTTCGCTTTGGCAGTAAGGAGCTGCAGTTGGTGCGGCTGAACGACGTTAACTTCCAAAACAAAATGGCCGAGCTTTCCGATGAGTTTGAAACGCTAAAAAAGGAGATCCAGCTCGTGCGCACGGTCGGCTGCAACCAAACCGATATTATTCAGCAGAGTGAGGACTTCTTTGCCATCTGCGATGAGGCAACCGGCCTGGCGGCGGCCTACTCCCAGCGCCGTGCCACAATTTTGAGTTACCTAGAAAATGTAGCCGCAGCGGACATTGTTGCCCTGGTGGCGCTGATTGCCCTGGAGCTGTTCCACGCGCTGCAGTTTGCAGCCCAGAACCGTGTGCTGCAAACCAAGGTTTACAAAGATGAAGCTACCGGCCTGCCCAACAAAAACAAATGCGAGGAACTGCTGAACCGGAAGGAATCAATCCCAGCAGAGGAGCAGGTCGCCGTTTGCGTGTTTGACCTAAATAACCTGCGCACTATCAACAATACAATGGGCCACGAAAAGGGTGACGAGTATATCCGCAATTTTGCCCAGGAATTGCGCACCGCTGCGCCAGAGGACCAGTTTGTGGGCCGCGATGGCGGCGATGAATTCCTGATGATTCTGCACGGGATGGACCATGCCGCCGTGCGCCATTGCCTGCAGCAAATTCGTCATCATATTCTGGACTACTCAGCCCACCACCCTGAAATGCCGATAAGCTACGCGGTCGGCTACGGTCTTTCCACCGACCTGGAAGTGCCCACCATGCGGGAACTGTTCCGCGAGGCCGACAAAAACATGTACATCGACAAAAACCGCGCCAAGATGGAGGAGGCCGATGTACAGCACCGCACCAATCTGACCATGCTCAACTTTGTCAAAAAGCAGGGCTACCATTTCTCGTCGTGCATGTACTGCGACGCCCAGCAGGACCGTTACCGTACCCTGCGCGCCGGGGCAGAGACTTTTCTGGCGGCGGATGGCAACTACACCGGCGCTGCCGAGCAGATCGCTTGGCAGCTGTGCGAGGCAGGCCAGCGGCATGCCCTGCGCGACGCGCTGCAGCTGGCCAACTTGCAGCAGATGTTAAAACCGGACGCGCCGCTGGTACTGGAGTTCCAGCGCAAAGACGAAGATACCATCCACCGCGGCCGTCTGACCGCGCTGTATGGCGATGCGGTCGACGGCAAGCTGCATCACTTTGTCTTGGGCGTAGAATATTTCCGTGACAGCGACGAAAAAATCGTCAACGAGCGCAAGCCCCTGACCCAATACTACGAGCAGGTCAAGCAATCCATCCTAGAAAGCGGCGACTACGTGGACGCCTTGATGCAGATGGCCGAGGCCGTCTACACCGTGGACCTGACCCACGACAGCGTGGAGAACATCTTCTGCCGTGAGGGCGCGCGGGAGCGCATCAACGCCAAGGTGGAGGTGCCATGCTCCTACGACGAATACTGCCGCATCCGCAGCGATCTGGTCAGCCCGGACACACGGGAGAACTTCCGCATTATGGACTCCTCAGCCAAGATGCTGGAACGCTACCGCAACGGCGAACGGCAGGTGACCGTCGAATACCAGGAGACTACCGCTGACGGCGGGCATATTTGGCTGCAGAAAACGATGCTGATGTCCGAGGACACCGTCTACGACCGCCAACTGGGCCATGAACGGACGATCCTCTACGGCATCACACTGCTGAAAGACACCTCGGCCTTCCACGAAAAAGATGAGAAGGAGAACCGCCGCCTGGAGGCCGCCTATCAGGCGGCTGACTTCGAGAGCAAGGCCAAGACCGAATTCCTGAACCGCATGAGCCATGATGTGCGCACGCCCATCAACGGCATTATGGGCATGCTGGACATCATCCGCAGCCACCGGGACGATGAAGCCCGTGTGGACGATTGCCTGCAAAAAATCCAGCTTTCCGCCAGCCACTTACAAGCGCTGGTCAACGACGTGCTGGACATGAGCAAGCTGAAATCCAAGGAGACTACGCTGGAAAAGGTGCCCTTTGAGCTGAACGCGCTGCTGAAAGAGGCTGCGGACCTTGTGGACGCCCAGCTGATCGAGACCGGCATCACCCACACCCGCCATAAATCGGAGTGCAGTCACACCCATCTGATCGGCTGCCCCGTGCAGCTGCGGCAGATTATGGTGAACCTGCTCAGCAATGCCATCAAGTACAACCGCCCCAACGGCCGCATAGACACCTATACCAAAGAACTTTCCTATGAGAACGGCACCGTCTGGTACGAGTTTACCATCACCGATACCGGCGTGGGCATGAGCGAGGCGTTTGTAAAGAACGAATTGTTCCGCCCCTTTACGCAAGAAAAATCCGATGCCCGCACCCAGTACAAGGGCACCGGCCTGGGGATGTCTATCGTCGAGGAGCTGCTGAACAAACTGGGCGGTTCCATCCAGGTAAGCAGCACTCTGGGGCAGGGCACGACCTTTGCGTTCCGCCTGCCCTTTGCGGTGGACACACAGGATGAAGAAACGCAGGCGCTTATCAGCACGGACAAATCCTGCAAGCTGGCCGGTGTACAGGTGCTTCTGGTCGAGGACAATGAGATCAATATGGAGATCGCTGAATTCTATCTGACCGAGCGCGGTGCGGCCGTGGCCAAGGCATGGAACGGCCGGGAAGCTGTAGAAAAAGTCAAAGCCGAACCCCGGCGCTTTGACGTTGTGCTGATGGATGTGATGATGCCGGTGCTGGACGGCCTGGCAGCTACGCGGGAGATCCGCGCCCTGTCGTACCCGGCAGCTGGGGTGCCCATCCTGGCCATGACGGCCCAGGATACCAGGGAGGCTGCGCAGGAGTGCAAAGACGCTGGTATGAACGACTACCTGGCCAAGCCCGTGGACCCGGACCGCATGGCGGAGAAAATACTGCACTGGACCCGTCAGCAGGCAGAAAATTCCAGCCCGGCACAACCTGCCGCTACTTGACAAAAACGCATGGTTATGTTACACTAACCATACTTCACAGCTAACCAGATTCCCTACACCTTGCGTGCGGGGAATTTTTATGTGCCAAAGGTTAGCTGGTGCTAACTTTTTTATAGAGAGGGTACTTATGCAATCCAACAACAAACTTACCATCCCGGATCTGATCTCCATCGGCGTGTTTACGGCTATCTACTTTGTGCTGGTCACCATCGCCACCTTTGCCAGCGCGTTGCTGCTGCCTGGTGTGTCCAACATCTTTTTGCCTGCCATCGCGGCGCTGATCTCCGGCAGCGTCTACATGCTGCTGGCGGCCAAACTGCAAAAGTTCGGCGGCATCACCATCATGGGTCTGGTCATGGGTCTGTTTTTCTTCGTCTCCGGCCACTTTGTGTTGTCCTTTGCTGCCAACATCCTGTTCGGCGTCCTGGCCGATTGGGTGGCCTCGCTGGGCAAGTATTATGACCGCAAGCTGCTGTTCGTCAGCTACATCCTGTTCTCCTTCGACCTTACCGGTCCCATCCTGCCGCTCTGGTTCATGAAGGATGCCTACGTGGTCGCCCTGCAGGCCCGCGGCAAGGACGCCGCCTATATCGACGCCCTGTTTGCGCCCATCAACACGGGAACTTTCATCGTCTGCCTTGTGTCTATTCTGGTGTGCGCGGTTATTGGCGGGCTGTTTGGCCAAAAGATGATCAAAAAACACTTCGCCAAAGCAGGTATCGTCTGATGCGGTTCCGCATGGACCCGCGTGCCAAGCTGTATTTGCTGCTGCTGGCGAACCTGATGCTCTTTTTCCACGTCAGCCTGGCGGCGGAGGCTATCATGGCGGCGCTGTTTCTGCTGTTGTTTTTCCTCTCCGGGTGCTATGCGGCGGGGCTGCGGCTGACAGCCATCTACGGTGTGCTGCTGGCGCTGGACCTATGGGCCGTGCCCCGGGCTGAGAACAGCCCGTTTCTCAATGTGGTGGCCCTCTTCTCGGTAGGCATCCGCATGATGCTGCCCTGCATCATCACCGGTGCGTATGCGTTTTCCACTACCACGGCGGGGGAACTGGTCTGCGCGCTGCGCAGCATGCGCGTGCCGGAAAGCGTCATCATCCCTTGTGCGGTGGTCATCCGCTTTTTCCCCACGGTGGGCGAGGACTATCGCCAGATCCGCGCGGCCATGGCGCTGCGCGGCATCGCTGAGGGCAAAGCGGCGCTGCTGCTCCACCCGGCACAATCGCTGGAGTACATCCTGATGCCGCTGCTGATGAACGGCAACAACGTGGCGCAGGACCTCTCGGTCGCGGCGCTGACGAAGGGAATCGGCCTGCCGGGGCGGCACACCAGCATGATCGAACTGTGCCCCAAGGCGGCGGACATTCTCTACTCGCTGCTCTGCACGCTGCCGATGCTGCTTTTCTGGGGAGGTGTGCTGTGATGGCAGAAAATAATACCAACGCCCCGCTGATTGAGACCAGTGCCGTCGGCTTTACCTACCAGGGAAGCGAGACCCCAGCTCTGCAGGACGTGACCCTGTCCATCGGGGCAGGGGAGTGCGTGCTGCTGTGCGGCAAAAGCGGCTGCGGAAAAACCACCTTCACCCGTCTGCTTAACGGCTTGGCTCCAGCGTTTTTCCCCGGCCGGATGCTGGGCAGCTGCTGCGTAGGCGACCTGCTGGCAGGCACCGCTGCCATCGAGGAATACGTGCCGCTGGTGGGCAGCGTGTTCCAAAACCCCAAGACCCAATATTTTAATGTGGACACCACCGCCGAGCTGGCCTTCCCCTGCGAGAATGTGGGGATGCCCTCGGCCGAGATCCGCAGCCGCGTGCAGGATTGCGCCCGGCGGTTCGGCCTGACTGGGCTGATGGACCGCAGTATCTTCTGCCTGTCTGGCGGCGAGAAGCAGCGCATCGCCTTTGCCGCCGCCAGCATGCTGGGGCCGCGCCTGTTGGTGCTGGACGAACCCACCAGCAACCTGGACGCCGGAGCCATCGTACAGCTGCACGATATGATCGCCGCAATGAAAGAGGCGGGCGTCACCATCGTACTGGCAGAGCACCGCCTGGCCTGGATCACCGACCTGGCGGACCGCTATTTCTTCTTTGAGGAGGGCCGCCTGGCTGCCCAGTGGACGGCTGCTGCGTTTGCCGCCCTCACGGCGAAGACCCTTACCGCCCGCGGTCTGCGTGCCCGGGAACTGGCAACCTGCCGCGCCCGCTTGAGGGAAAAGTCGGCGGCCTCCAATGGGCCAGCCCCGGCACAGGCGGCCATTCAAAGCAAAGGGTTGACCTTGGGCTACAGCAAGCGCAGCCCCATCCGCACACTGCCTGACTTCTCGCTGGCCTATGGTGAGATCGTGGGCCTGATGGGCCACAACGGCATTGGCAAAAGTACGCTGGCACGCACCCTTTGCGGGCTGCTCAAACCTCTGGGCGGGCAGATCCTCTGGGACGGCGCACCGGCCATGCCCCGCAGCTGCACCCGCCGCAGCTTTTTGGTTATGCAGGATGTCAACTATCAGCTGTTCAGCGACAGCGTGCGGGAGGAAGTGCTGCTGGGCGCTGCCCAACCGGAACGCTGTGACGAGATATTGGCCGCCCTGGGCCTGACCACGCTGGCCGACCGCCACCCCATGAGCCTGAGCGGCGGGCAGAAGCAGCGCGTTGTGGTGGCCGCGGCCATGCTCTCCGGCAAGGATCTGATCGTGCTGGACGAGCCCACCAGCGGCCTGGACCATGCCCACATGCAGCAGGTCGGCCAGCTGTTGCAGCAGTTAAAACGGGCAGGCAAAATCGTGCTGGTCATCACCCACGATGAAGAACTGGCCGCCGATTGGTGCGACCGCGTGATCCAGTGGAACGACAAGGAGGAAAGAGGACGATGAACTACCAACAAAAAGATTGGCTGGGCAGCTGGCAGAATTTTGAGAGCTATCTGGTCAGCACCGCCCCCGCCATGCAGGCATGTTGGACGCAGGCCGAAGAAGCCGCCAAAGCCCTGCCGATGTTTCAGGCGGGCGTAAAAACGTTCTGGCAGCGGGCGTGCGGCACGGCACTGGCAGGCCCCGTACTGGGTGGCTGGCAGATCGAAGCTGCCAACGCCCAGGACCTGCGCATCACCTGGCTGGATGCTGCCGGTCAGCCGCTGGACAGCGCCGTTTACCACTTTACCGGCGCACTGGAAAAAGGGCTGGAGGGAAAAGTCTGTGCCAAGTTTGAGACCGCCGGTGCCCTGCAGCACCCGCAGTTCCGCTGCCTGCTGGCCATGCCGCCGATGCCGGAGCGCACCGCCCGTGCCCATGGCGGCTTGCTGAGCCACCTGCATTTCCAGTATGCAGCCGGCTGGACCGCCCTTGTTGGTACAGACGGCAAGCTCAGCCATCCCATGTGGTACCCCACCATGTGCGATGGTGCAGGCACCCTGCTGGAGCAGTGCAACATTGTGCGAGCCATGCACCATCTGACCTGCTGGACCGAGCTGCCTGTGTGAATCCTGTCGAATCGCTGAAAAGTCCCTCTTCTTTTTTGGCGTAAAAGTCAATTGTATGTGCCGCAGTCCTGTGCTATCATACAATTAAGAATGGTTTGTTTAATTGCAACCAAGTGCAGGAGGAGTCAATATGAAAACCAAACAGGAACTGGCCGGTATCTACGTAGCCAGCATTACTGCGTATGACCAGGCGGGCAATGTGGACGCTGCCGCGCTGCAAAAACTGATGCAGCGCAACATCAACGAGGGCGCTGCAGGCTTCTTTGTGGGCGGCAGCAGCGGCGAGTGTTTTATGCTGACCGAAGCCGAGCGCGTGCAGGTGTTTGAAGCTGCCGCAGCCTACGCCGGTAAAACGAATCTGATCGCCCACGTGGGCGCCATCGGCACCGCCGAGGCCGTCCGCTACGCCAAGGCCGCTATGGGCATGGGCTACGACGTGGTTGCCGCCACCGCCCCGTTCTACTACGGCTTCTCGCCCAAAGAGGTCTGCCGCTACTACTACGATATTGCTGAAGCTTCCGGAAGCCCGGTGCTGATCTACAACTTCCCCGGCAATACCCACCGCGAATTTGACGTTGCCAACCCGGATTACATCCAGCTGTTCAAGAGCGGTGCTATCCTGGGCGTCAAGCAGACCAACTACAACCTGTTCCAGATGGAGCGCATCCTCAACCTGAATCCAGACCTCATCGCCTTTGACGGTTACGATGAAACGATGGTTGCTGGCCAGGCCCTGGGCAGCAGCGGTTCCATCGGCAGCACCTTCAACATGATGCTGCCCCACTACAAGAAGATCTTCGACCTGTTCGACGCAGGCAAACGGGAGGAAGCCCTCGCCCTGCAGCACAAAGCCAACAACTGCATGGAGGCTATGTGCCGTGTGGGCCTGATCCCCGCCATCAAGTACGAGCTGGCCCGTCAGGGTTACCCCGTCGGTGAGGCACGCCGTCCCTTCAGCCCCCTGACCGATGAGCAGAAAGCTTATGTGGACGGCGTGCTGGATGAGTACCTCGTTAAATAACTCCAATACACAATAAAAAATCCGCTGGGCGTTGCAGCCCAGCGGATTTTTGTATATTACAGGAAATTACAGCTTGCGCACCTTAAAGCGGATGCGCACGTAGTCTACGTACCACACGCCGTCGTGCAGCAGCACGGGGCGCAGATCCTCTACGGTCTCGTCGATGATCTGTGCCGCCAGCGCGGGATCGACCCCGGAAAAGGGAGCCGTATCAAACATACGGATCCAATCGGCCAGTCCGTCCGGGCCGTTTTGCTTGGTGGGGCGGTCAAACAGCGTGGCAAACTCCACACGGAAACCGGCCTTCTCCAGCAGCGGCGCGTACTCGCCTACGGTAGGGAAGTAGAAGGTGCGGGGGTAATGCAGCCCATGGGCGGCAAACCGCTTTTCCAGCGCAGCATGCACCGTCTCGGCGCAGCCCTTGCCGCCAAACTCGCAGACCAGCAGGCCGCCAGATTTGATCTGGCTGGCAATGTGGTCCAGCATGGCCTGCTGCTTGTCGGCATCGATCCAGTGCAGCACGGCATTGGAAAACACCGCGTCCACCGGCTCGTCCAGCGTAAAGTCCAGCGCGTTGCCGGGCAGGAACTTCAGCTCTGGGTGACCCTCGCGAGCCAGCTCCAGCATCTCTGCCGAGGCATCCACGCCGGTTACATCATAGCCGCAGGCAGCCAGCTGCTCTGTCAGTGCCCCGTTGCCGCAGCCCAGGTCTACCACGCGGGATCCGGGGGCGGCATCCAGCAGATCCATCACGGCTTCGCCGTACTGCGGCACGAACGAAAAATCTTTTTTGTACTTTTCAGCATCCCAGAAAATGTTCATGGGGCAAATCCGCACCTTTCTGTAGGCATTATTCCGGCAAAGCCTCGGGGGCTGCGTCCGTATCAACAGCCTCCGGCAGACGGGGCGTGCGGCCGGTTTTTTCCATCATTTCCTCATACAGGCCGCTGGCGGCTTCGGGCGAGTAGCCGTACACCAAAAAAGCGTCCATTACGTAGGGGGAGTAGGAAATACCTGTCAAGGTCTTGGCAAAGGACATGGCCGCGATCTCGCCCAGCACCGAAACGCCGGAACGGTTATGCAGCGGCTTGGGTGCCCACAGCTCGATCTTGTAGGTGCGGGTCCAGATCTCCTTCTTATACTTCTCCTCCACAAAGTGGAAAAGCTCATGCCCCAGCAGCAGCTTGGCAATATCCAGCTGGCCGGTCAGCGCATGGGAGACACCCGGCTCGCTTAACAAAGCGCGGCCTTTGCGGACGCCGTCCATATAGATGTGGATGTTGTTCGGCTCGCGAAACTCCGCGAACAGGACACGCTCCGCATTCTGCGGCATATCAGGATAATCCACATTCAGGCCCAGCTGCTTGGCCAGCTTTTCAGGGTCACGCATACCGTACTGCTTCGCCAGCTTCTCAGCGTACTCACGCCCGCAGGCAATGGCCTGACGGGTAAGGTCAAGGCGCTGTTCATCATTGAACTTACCATTCAGCGGCTCGCGAGAGAAAGCATATTTGGCCCACTCGTCCTCGGGGATGCGGCAGAGATCTTCTACGATCATGCCTACCGGGCGTACCGTGTAATGGGGCATCTCGCCATAACGGGTGCGCTGCTTGCCAAACAGGCCGTCGGCAATGGGTTTGAGTAATTCCTGAAACCGTTCCTTTGTCATGTTCGTTCACTTTCCAAAAACGGCTCCGCAGAGCGCGGAGCCGTCTTTTGTGTTATTTGGGTTGAATCAGCGGACGTCATTCACGGAAGCAACAACGATGATATCCTCATCGGGCTCACGATCCATGATGTCCAGATCCATCAGCAGCATGACCTGATCGAGGTCAACAGCGGAGTAGTCGCAGACACGGGGGCCAACGCAGACGAAGTAGTCGGGACGCAGGACCGTATCAGTCTTGAACACGGCCATATCCTTCCACAGCTCTTCGACCTTCTCCTTGTACTCGCCAGCCTTGACCTTAGCGGCAATGCCGTCAGAGCACTGAACCTTGATGAAGCCCTTCTTATCGACGATGCGGATGGGATGACGATCGCCCATGTCGCCGGTGTAGACGTAGAACTTATCGGTCTTCTCAGCCAGATGGATGTTGGAGACCTTGGCACCAAAGTCTTCCTTAGCCAGCTGCTCAGCCTCAGCCTCGTCGCACTCCTTCAGCAGGTCAGTGGTCTTGACCTCGGTAGAACCGGTGGCGATAGCGGTGACCTTACCGGTCTGGCTGTCGATCTCGATATGAACTTCAACAGTGTCGGGAGAAGCACCGGAACCGATGGCGGCGTCGGTAGCTTCCTTCTTCAGCTCCTTGATGTCTTCCTGGGTCGGGTTCGGGATAACACGTTCGACAACGTCACGAACCATGGACAGGGCAACACCGATGGAGGAGATGACCTCGGCGTTCTCGGGGATGGAGTACTGCAGGCCCATCTTCTTGGCGCAGTAGGGAACCAGAGAGGCAGCACCGCCGCCGCAGCCAACCAGCTTCATGGCGTCGTGGTCCAGCTGATACTTGTCAGCCAGGGCGTTGATGCAGGCGTTGACCTTCTCGAAGTCCTTGTCCAGGATCTGGGTAGCCAGCTCCTCAACGGTGATGCCCAGCTTGTCAGCAACGGGCTGCATGCACTTGCGGGCAGCGCTGGCGTTGCCGTGTGCGAAGTACTTCTCGTCGATCAGGCCCAGCACGTTGGCAGCGTCGGTGTTGGTGAAGCAGATACGCTTGCCGCTTGCCAGTTTGACGGCAACGTAGTCAGAGGGGTCACCCGGCTTCGGGCTCAGCATCTCGATGGTCAGCGGGCCGGCGTCGATCTCCTCCTCAGGAGTGAAGCAGGCGTACTCGCAGCCAGCGATGTGGGCGGAACGGGGGCCGACGTCCTCAACGCCATGGTCGTTGATACGGACCATGGAACCACC
>ERZ773168.3506-NODE-3506-length-11031-cov-2.576895_pt1 | contig 11031 bp, 7 predicted proteins | sample MGYA00511261_ERZ773168 | MGnify/ENA primary metagenome ERZ773168 (study PRJEB29015, sample SAMEA2737855) | human gut metagenome | biome: human gut; feature: human-associated habitat; material: faeces | place: China | collected 2012 ... | reverse complement strand
GCCGGTCCTCTTGATACAGACTTCTTGTTTGATGTATTTATGAATATGATGGAGGTGTCTAAGTAATGCCAAAGAATCCGAATATTAAAAAAGTTGTTGTAATTGGCTCCGGTCCTATCGTAATCGGACAGGCTGCAGAATTTGACTATGCCGGTACACAGGCTTGTCGTTCATTAAAAGAAGAAGGTCTTTGCGTTGTTCTGATCAACTCCAATCCGGCTACGATCATGACAGATAAGGATATCGCAGATAAGGTATACATTGAGCCATTAACAGCCGATGTTGTAAAAGCAGTGATCGAGAAAGAAAAACCAGACAGCCTTCTGCCAACACTGGGTGGTCAGGCAGCTTTAAATATCGCAATGGAACTGGAAGAATCCGGTTTCTTAAGAGAACATGATGTTATGTTGATCGGTACATCTTCTTCAACAATCAAAAAAGCAGAGGACAGACTGGAATTCAAGAAAACCATGGAGAAGATCCATGAGCCTGTAGCACCATCTGAGGTTGTTACAACGGTAAAAGCCGGTCTCGAATTTGTTAAGAAGATTGGATATCCGGTTGTACTCCGTCCGGCATACACCCTCGGCGGAAGCGGCGGTGGTATCGCACATAACCTTCAGGAACTGACCGATATTCTGCTCCAATATCTTGATAACGCTCACCGTAACCCCTCGCAAATAAATCGCTTGGAAAGGAACGGATAATTGCGTGGATTGCGGGATGATCACTCCTTTCCCGATAAAACGGACGCCGGGTTTCTGCTCATCTAGGATTATTTGACGCACGACAGCCTCTTTCAGGTTCAAGCCGCTCTTGCTGCGGATGCCTTGGTTCAGGTGGATATTCATCACGCCCTTTTGCCACAAATCGGCATCCGGATATAGGCGTAGCTTGTTTCCGTCCACGGTTACGGTCTCCGACGTATTCTCGGCGATAAAGGCCAAGCCTCTCATATCTTGGCCCACATCCAATAACTTCGTGAAAGCGACCTCCACGTAACGCTCCGGCTCGGACACATACGTCACGTCGTACACCGAGAAATCATTCTGATCCGGAACGCTCACTGTCACGACATCGGCCTTTTCCACGCCTAGTTTATTAGAAGATACGGAAAGCTTGAGTGTCCGTTCCCCCTCCATCCCGGCGGAGACATTGAGTAAGGTCACCTCATGTTTCTTCCCATCCGGGCTGTGTTGCCAAGTAGCGTCTACCTTCTCCGAGAAATCCACCAACGACTCCACGGTCTCCGGAGATTCCTTATCCGGCGTGAAAAGCACGGCGGTCAGATCGTACCCATTCTCGTTTTTCTTGTTGATATCCATCGATTCCAGATTCCCCCGAAGGGCTAAAGGGAGCGTGGTAAAACCAAAAGCGAACCACTTATCCTTACCTTGTGCCTCAAACCATTCGGACAAATCGGCTTTCACCTGATAAGAGGTGTTTCGCTCAAAGCCTTTCTCCGGCTTGAATACCAACGTCCGGTTATTCTCGAAAGCCCATTTCCCCGGCACATCGGGCTTGAGGCGCACGAGTTTCCCCAATCGGTCCGCCTTTAATCGATCCGCCGGGATCTCTTGATTAAAGATCAGGTAAACGGGAGAATACCGGGAAATCTTCCCGGTAGTAAACGCCTCTACATTCGGATTATAAGGAGGGAGATCTTGATCCGCAGGGCTTGTCGTATGACAACTTGTCAAGATAGACAAGAGACAAAGTACGCAGAATAAACCGATAGACCGTATCATACACATGAATGTTTAAATGGTTAATCCACAAATGTACATAAATTATACCAAGATGCAATGATCTATCCGTATATCTCCTTTTCGAACAATCACTTCTCGAATATATTCGCTATATTTGCGTTCAATGAAACATCTAAGATTGTAAAACAAGATCATGCCCAAGAAACTACACAAGGAAATCCCCATCGACTACGCCGTCTGCCAGCAACAAGATTGCCCTCGGGCCGGAAAGTGCCTGCACCAGATCGCCTACCGGCCGCTCATCGAACAACCGGCAACCGTATTACGGCTGCTGAACCCCACCCTCTGTACCCGGGATGAGGCTTGCCCCTACTTCCGAGACTCCGCTCCCCTCACCTACGCACGGGGCTTCACCGGGATGCAGAGCCGGATGTTCCCGGCGCAATACCAGCAATTCATGTCGATACTCATGTCCCATTTCGGACGTAACCCCTACTTCGAGCGGCGAAGGGGCGAATTTCCACTCTCACCTAAAGAGCAAAGGATCGTGCTAAACGCCTTGCGAAGAGTCGGAGTGACGGAAGAGCTAAGGTTCGATCATTATGAGGAGAGTGTCAATTGGTATGATTGAGGCAGTACTCTTTATAAAGTACCGCAATACTCAGCCGGACAGTACCGCAGTACTTCGTAAGGAGTACCGCAGTACTTTGCTCACAGTACTACAGTACTTCCTACGAAGTACTGGCAGATGCCTCAGCCATCTATCCAAGTCGCTATTACCAAGGCCGGGACGAGTGCCATGGCGCCTCCTCGCATCCCTCTTGGGGATCGGCGTGGCGGCGTGGTGTATCCTGTATGGCATCGTGCCCCGGCAATTATTTCCCGCCCCCTGCTCTACCTTATTATATTCGGCCGAGGGCGAGCTTTTAGGCGCACGTATCGCACCGGACGGGCAATGGCGTTTCCCGGCGGCGGATAGCTTGCCTGATAAATTCGTGGATTGCTTGCTCACGTATGAGGATAAACGGTTCTTTTACCATCCCGGTATAGACCCCGCCGCCATCTTCCGGGCGATCCGCTTGAACGGGAAAGCGGGGCGTGTGGTGAGCGGAGGAAGTACCTTGACCATGCAATTGGCACGCATAGCGAGAGGAAACCAAGACCGTACCTTCTACGAGAAAACGATCGAGATGTGCTGGGCGCTCTTTCTGGAAACCACCTATAGCAAACAAGAGATACTGAACCTCTATGCCTCGCACGCTCCCTTCGGGGGAAACGTAATCGGGCTGGAGACCGCCGCATGGCGTTATTTCGGGCGAAGCGCCTCCGAGCTATCGTGGGCCGAGAGCGCCACGCTCGCGGTTCTTCCCAACTCCCCCGCCTTGATCCATCCCGGAAGAAACCGGAAACAACTGAAGGAGAAGCGGGATCGCCTGTTGGCTTCCCTTCAGAAGAAAGGCGTATTGGAGGAAACCGAATACGAGCTGGCCTGCATGGAGCCACTTCCCGAAGCCCCTCTCCCTTTACCTAATGATGCCCCTCACCTGTTAGAAAGACTAGCCGCGGAACAACCGGGACAACGCATCCAAACCTCCGTCCGCCAAGCCCTGCAACGGCAGACACAGGCCCTCGTAAACCGTTATGCCCGTGAATACAGTTCCAACCATATCCATAATCTGGCGGCGATCGTAGCGGACGTGGAGACCGGGGAGGTATTGGCCTACGCCGGAAACGCTACCTATCCGGCCGACGAGCGGCGGGGGAACCAAGTGGACATCATCACCTCGCCCCGCAGCACGGGAAGTATTCTCAAGCCCTTCCTGTATGCCGGTATGCTGCACGACGGGCTGTTGCTCCCCTCTATGCTGGTATCGGACGTGCCCTTGAATATAAATGGCTTCTCCCCCCATAATTACAACAAGACATTCTACGGGGCGGTACCGGCCCATGTAGCCATAGAGCGCTCCTTGAACGTGCCCTTGGTTCGTATGCTCTCCCAGTATAATACCGGACGTTTTATGTCTTTGCTGAAATCGTGGGGAATGACTACCTTACGTTTCTCCGAGGAACATTACGGGGCCTCCTTGATCTTGGGAGGGGCCGAGGGAACCTTATGGGATCTTTCCGGTATGTATGCCTCCATGTCTCGTGTGCTTAAACATTACCGTACTTACAACGGACGCTATAATCCGGCGGATATCCATCCGCTGACTCCCTTTCCGGCGGAGAGGAAGGAACCCATCCGTTCCCTTACCGATAGCCGGCTCACCGATAAGGCTCTCCTTTCCTCCGCGGCCCTGTGGTACACGTTCGAGGCGATGTCTGCCCTGAACCGTCCCGAGGAAGAGGCCGACTGGCAACAATTCGAGTCGATGAAACGGATCGCATGGAAGACCGGGACGAGTTACGGGGGACGAGACGCTTGGGCGATCGGCACGACCCCCCGCTACGTCGTCGGCGTATGGGCAGGTAACGCTTCCGGCGAGGGCCGTCCGGGACTTACGGGTGTCGGCAACGCCGCCCCGGTCCTTTTCGATCTCTTTTCCCTATTGCCCGGTGGCGAATGGTTCGACCTGCCCTACGATGAGACGCTTCCCATGGCGATCTGCCGGAACAGCGGACATAAAGCCTCGCCCTACTGCGAGCAAACGGACACCTTATACATGCCGCTGTCCGGCAATAACACGGGGATTTGCCCCTACCATAAGCTCGTGCATCTATCGGCGGACGGACGGTACAGGGTCAATAGTTCCTGCGAGTCTGTCGACCGGATGATCAGCCGCCCGTGGTTCGTGCTTCCTCCCGCGCAGGAGTATTACTACCGCAACTATCACATCGATTATATCCCGCTCCCTCCGGTAAAACCCGGCTGCGGGCAAGACCTGAACCGCCAGATCGAACTGATCTATCCCGAGCATAACGCCATTCTCTACCTTCCGAAAGGCTTCTCCGGAAAGTCCGAGAAATTTATCTTCAAGGCCGCCCACGCCCGCCGTGACGCTACGATTTACTGGCATCTGGACGAAAGCTATCTGGGAGAGACCACCGAGAATCACCAGATCAGTTGCTCCGTGAGCCAAGGAAAACATCTCCTTACCCTCATCGACAACGAGGGGAACCAGAAGAAAATACAATTCGAGGTCAAGTAAAGCATCCGTTAAGCCTTGACCTTGACCCAAACAGCCAATTTGCCTCCCTTGACAAGGAAACAGCCCTTCCCTTCCTCATCAATCGTCACGGTATCTTTTACCGAGCCTGTGATCTCATGCCATACCTCGCCTTTCCGGTTCTCCCCCACAGACATTGTTTTCTCTCCATCTTCCCCGTTCGAGATAACCACCGCCAAGCCCGAATCAGCATGTCCCGGATCTCCCAAGCGTACGAAGCCAATCGTGTTCGGATGATCAAAATAATCCACCTCTTCCCCGTACGCATATTCTTTCCGGGCACGCAATAGCATATCCAATACCTTACGATGGGGAGATTTCTTCCCTTTTACGCCATAATAATCCCCATAAAAGATACACGGATACCCTTTCTTCATCAACAGGATCAAACCGTAGGCGGAAGGTTTGAACCAATCCTTCACCTGCGACTCCAAAGAACTGTTTTTCTGGGAATCATGGTTATCCACGAAGGTGACGGCTTGATCCGGGCATATCTCGACCAAGGTCCCTTTTAATAGATCGCGTAAATCATAGTCACGACCTTTCTCGGAAGCCTCATTCAAGTTATAATGTAAGGCTACGTCAAACAAATCCACGTTATATTCTACTTGCGACAGGTAAGCCTCCAACGATTCGGTATCGTTTTTCCAATATTCCCCGACAGCGTAGAAGCCCTCTCCCCGATCCGCTCTCACCGCCTCCAGAAAATGCTTGATAAACTGGTCGTTCATATGCTTGATCGCATCGAGTCGCATACCGTCCAAGTTTAGTTCGTTCGATACCCAGATCCCCCATTCCTGCATCTCACGCACGACTTCAGGGTTATCGAAATCCAGATCGGCGAACATGAGATAGTCGTAATTTCCATTCTCATCATCGACTCCCTCACTCCAATGTTTTCCCTCTCCCAGAATCTGGAATATACCTTCCTTCTTGCGGGATACATCATAGTCCGTCCCGGAGAAATGAAACCAATGCCATTTAAAATTAGAATACATATTGCCACGCCCCGGGAAGTCGAAGCCGGTCCAGCCCTCTATCTCATGGGGTTCGCTGGTAGCGTTTTCCCGTTGCCCAGGATCTACCTCTTGCGCCATAAACCACTCGGTATAATCGGCTCCCGCCTTATGGTTCATCACGGCATCCAGATATACGCCAATCTGGTTCCGGTGAAGTTCCTCGATCATTTCTTGAAGTTCCTGTTTAGTTCCATACTTGGTGCGTATGGTCCCTTTTTGGTCGAACTCCCCCAAATCATATAGATCATAGGTTCCATACCCCTCGTCCGCTTGCTCATGGCCTTTGTACGCGGGTGGGATCCATACGGCGCTGATCCCGATCTCATGTAAATGCGAGGCGTCATCCTTCAGCCGTTTCCACAGCATTCCATCGTTCGGCAGATTCCATTCGAAATACTGCATCATTACTCCATTTTCCATATGTTTCTTCTATTTGTTGATAAAACAACACTTCCTAAGCGTCATAAGTTGCTGAAACTAACCACCACATCCTTTTGTTATAGTAAAAAACTAAAGAATAATAAGATGGATTCAAAGCATGTTACAGAGAGTACGTCCGGTCAAGAGGACATTCAAAAGACTTGGTGGAAAGAAGCGATTATATACCAAATCTATCCCCGTAGCTTTCAGGACAGCGATGGCGACGGAATCGGTGACTTAAACGGTATCACCTCCCGCTTGGATTATATACAAAGCTTGGGTGTGGATATCATCTGGTTAAACCCGATCTTTCTCTCTCCCAACGATGATAATGGTTACGACATCAGCGACTATCGGGAAATCATGAGAGAATTCGGTACGATGGAAGATTTCGACCGCCTCCTGAAAGAGATTCATAAACGGGAGATGCGACTGGGACTGGACTTGGTAGTAAACCATACCAGCGACGAGCATCCTTGGTTCGAGGAAGCCCGTAAATCCAGACATAATCCCTATTATAATTATTACCATTGGTGGCCGGCCGAGAAAGGTGAGCCTCCCTTGCGCCTCAGCTATTTCGACGAGGAAGGCAACGCTTGGACGTATAACAAGCCAACCGACTCGTATTACCTGCATTATTTCTCCCGGAAACAACCCGACTTAAATTGGGAGAACCCGGAGGTACGCCAAGAGATTTTCGATATGATGCGCTTCTGGTTCGATAAAGGGATAGACGGTTTTCGCATGGATTCCATCTCTCTTATCGCCAAAGATCCCTCATTCCCTCTCATAGATTCCAAGAAATATCCGGATATCTTTTCTTTCTATGCCAAAGAGCCTCGCCTACACCTCTATCTTCACGAGATGAATCGGCAGGTATTAAGCAAATACGATTGTATGAGTGTTGGAGAAGGTTCGGCCGTGATGGTAGATGATGTCGCTAAATTTGTCGATCCGGCCCGGGAAGAGTTGAATATGCTTTATCATTTCGACGCCGCCCGCATCCGGAATACAACCCTACCGGACAATCCGGAATCCGGTATAGACTATAGCTTGATCGCCCTAAAGAAGATGTTTACGGAATGGGATAAGGCGGTAGATAAGGGTTGGCCCTCGATCTACTTGGGTAATCATGACCAGCCCCGTATGGTCAGTCGCTTTGGTAGCGATAAGGATGAGTTCAGGGCCTTGTCCGCCAAGATGCTTATTACTTTTCTGCTTACGATGAGAGGAACGCCTTATTGGTTCGCCGGGGACGAGATAGGTATGCGTAACATTCGGTTCGACCGTATCGAGGATTATAACGATATCGATACGATCAACCGCTATAAGAAAGCGAAAGCAGAGGGTAAAGATCCGCAGGCGGTATTGGACGAACAGAAAGAGACCGGACGAGACAACGCCCGCACTCCTTTCCAATGGGATCGCTCGCCGGAAGCGGGATTTACGGCAGGAACCCCTTGGTTAAAGGTAAATCCGGATTATACTTGGATAAACGTAGCGGACGAAGAAAAAGATCCGACCTCCATACTTAATTATTTTAAGAAAGTAGTCAGTTTCCGTAAGGAGAATCCGAGTTTGATTTATGGCAGTTATCATTTGCTGGATGCGGAGAATCCCCAATGCTATACCTTCTTACGCAAGACTGGGGCCGACACTTATCTGATTATGCTCAATTTCTCCCCCAAGGCGGCAATCTCCACTCCGGGGATAGATATGAGTAACGCACACGTCCTATTGGACAATTACGGGGACCGAAGTCATATGGCGCCTCAAAAAGATATCACGCTCCGTCCTTTCGAAGCGATTGTCTTTCAATTGAACCATCCCGTCTATGAATCCTTCATCGATTCGCTAGATCTTTTGGAATGATTCGTTAAAAAGAGGTACAAAACGCAACCAAAGACTTTTCGGATGTGTTTAAATACAAAGCATCAGAACTTTTAAATAAAATATAAAACTATTCGTTATGGGATGTATTTGGTCTATTATCATCGGTATCGTTGCCGGCTATCTGGCTGGTAAGATTATGCGTGGAGGAGGTTTCGGGGTCATTGTTAATTTGATCCTAGGTATTATTGGAGGTGTATTGGGTGGCTGGGTATTCAGCTTACTAGGCATATCGGCCGGTGGTATCTTAGGAAGCTTGATAACCTCTACGGTCGGAGCTATTTTGTTATTATGGATCGGCTCGCTATTCAACAAATCCAAAGAGGTTTAAGAAGACGTGCTCAATTATCAAATCATATATTACATGGCAACAAGATCTCACGAAACTTTAGTTACGGCATAATATAATGTAAAAGGCAGTCCTTGCCGGACTGCCTTTTTATTTAGATCGTTTCCACTTTTTCTTTAGGTAAAACCCATTTCAATACCAGATAACCGCAAAGACCGGATATAAACGATCCCGTGAATACACCCAGCTTCGCCTGATTCAAGAGATCGGCACCCGCCGCCGTACTGCCGTCAAAGGAAAGATTCGCTATAAACAAAGCGACCGTGAAACCGATTCCTCCCAACATGGATACTCCAAATAAATTACGCTTGCTCATGCCTGTAGGCATGGAGGCAAATGGCGTACACGCAAACAAGTAAGAGAAAGAGAATATACCTAATGTCTTTCCTACAAATAGGCCCACGAACACTGCCAACGGTACATTAACTAATGTCTGGGGTTGGATATCCCCGAATGTCACACCGGCATTCACGAAAGCGAATAAAGGAAGTATCACATAGTTTACCAAAGGATGCAACTTATCAGCGATGGTCTGCAACGGACTGATCGTTTTATCCGCCAACGTATGGATGTTATTCAATACCTGAATTTGTGTAGGTGTAAGTACTTCCGCTTTACGGGACTGACGAACCTCGGTATAGTCCAGCATATTCAAATACCCGGTCATATCACACGTGAAATCATCTAGCTTAACAACCGGACGGGCTGGAACCGTAAAGGCGATCAACACGCCGGCGATTGTCGGATGGATTCCTGACTCCAGAAATAGCAGCCAAACGATAAAGCCACCGATATAGAAAAACAATCGGTTATGTACCCGGAACTTTCCTCCCACATACAACAAAGCGAGGACTATCAGGGATATCAACAAAGGCTCGAAAGCGATATGCCCGCTATAAAACAGGGCGATAATTATGATACCTCCAATATCATCCACCACAGCCAAGGCGGTCAAGAAGATACGCATGCTCAACGGCACCCGCTTCCCCAACAAGCCCAATACGGCCAAGGCGAAAGCGATATCCGTAGCCATCGGAATAGCCGCCCCGTTTACCTCGGGAGGCATATTACATACTAACATATAAAATAAGACCGGCACGATCATTCCACCACAGGCGGCGATAATAGGCAATAGCGCCTTCCGCACGGAACTCAACTCACCGATCAATACCTCTTGCTTGATCTCCAGACCGATCACGAAAAAGAAAACCGCCATAAGGGCGTCGTTCACGAAAGCCAGCATAGACATGGTCTCGCCATGATGCGCGAAGAAGTTAAACTGCCCGGCTTGCAGATCGATTGGAAAAGCTAATAACTGGTGATACCTATCTGCCCAAGGCGAATTGGCCAAGACCATAGCGATGATGGTAGCGGCAAACAATAAAAGACTAGCGTTCGGCTTCTGTATAGCGAAGCGACGCAACGGTTTAAGGATAACATTAATCGTACGGTCCATAAATAATAAGTTAGATGAAGGTCTTCAACAATTGATCGTACTATGACTATTCCCGTTCCCTCCCAAGAGGGAAACGGGATATCATCTTGAAATACCTTCAAGTGTTTTTTCTATTAATTGACAGCTTTGGCTTTTCCTGCTTGCTCCAGGTTATAAGCGCTGCGTGTGAGTTTCTCTACCCAGATGACAAAGATACCAGTTAAAATTAAATTAAACACAATAGTTAACACAGAAATTATCAACATAGGGCCACCTAATCCATATCCCAAGGCTATGAAAATAACGCCGGCTCCTACCTCTCCACGGGTAAACATACCGATAGACAGCGCCAAACGCTCCCGTTTCATCCGGTCACGGTAGAAAAACAAAGGAAATAGTTTACCGATATTGGATAAGAATGAGACGATTACGACGTGTAAAGCGATCATCGACCATGACATCATCGGCTGGGAACCTGTCACCGTAGTTACTTCCGCCGCTTGCTGAGCGAAATCCACGCCCATAAACACCGGCATGCTCACTCCGACAAGGAACATAAAGAGATAAGAGATAAAATCGGACACTTGATGCTCGATCTTGGTATCGATATGCTTATGCCGCATGATCATACCTACGACAAACGCAGGTAAAAGTACCTCGATATGGATGCTAGCCTCCTCCCCGTACATATGTTTCGATACCAGATAAATCACTTGCGTGATACCAAACGTCACGACGGCATAGAACAAGATGGCTTTCCAGTCTTGACGTACATTATAATATCCCATTTTCTTCCAGCCCAGAATCAAGAGCAATACCACAACCAGAATAATGACCCCCAATTGCCAGCGCAAGCCGATCATCATGATTTGCAACGGGATCATCAACAGGATCGTATCCAAGTCGTCGAAGATCGCCAATACCTGTACTTTCTTATATACCCAAGAGGCTTTTAGCCCGGCGGCGGCCAACATCGTAAACAAGATACCCGCCGAGGTAGGCGCGGCGAACCGGCTTAGCAACAGGTTCTCCTTCCAAGCGT
>ERZ773168.3503-NODE-3503-length-11040-cov-3.277196_pt1 | contig 11040 bp, 12 predicted proteins | sample MGYA00511261_ERZ773168 | MGnify/ENA primary metagenome ERZ773168 (study PRJEB29015, sample SAMEA2737855) | human gut metagenome | biome: human gut; feature: human-associated habitat; material: faeces | place: China | collected 2012 ... | reverse complement strand
AATTAACAAGAATCATAATATCTACATCAGAATGCTCATTATAATCTCCTCTGGCATAAGAACCATATAGAAATATTCCTACAATATCTGCTCCATAAATATCATGGTAGCACTGCGCCATCTGATTTGTAACTTGATGCAACTGTGTATATGTGCACATGTAGTCATTCTCCTTTCCTTAAACATTTTTCTTATCTTCAATTATAATATTTTTCATAGTATTCCCCAGACAATTTTTTGAAAATAAATCCTATTTGGGCTTACTTGCATCTTTTTCAAGATATTCCTCTACCAAACGTATAATTCTTCCGCTTCTGCTATTTGTTCTTCTGTATCGCTTTTTACTGCAATATAAAAAACATCATAATCACTGGCATGTCGTATTTCCTGTGCCTCTGAAATCATTCGACCTATCAGACATTTATCTCTATCCCTTCCTTTGCCACGTTATTATAAAACGGGTAATTCGGTATCCAGATTTTAAAATGCTCTGCATTCTTTACAATCGGCATAATCTCTGAGTCATATTTCTCATTGATATCATAGGTATAATCTCTTACCGCTCTCATATATTGATGTATCATATCATCATCACATTTTACCAATATCATAATATCTATATCGGAATCAAGACGGTTATCCCCCCTCGCATAAGAGCCATACAAAATCGTTTTCTCATAATCACACCCAAAAATGTTTTTTATTCCTTTAACATATTCTCTCAAAATATTAGATATACTTACTGGCATTCCGCTTCCCCCTTTCCTTCTGCATTCCTATTTAAAATTATAATGGAATCTCTGCAACTATTCAATAGACTTGTTATCAGCTTTCTCTGTCTGAATCGACATTGTTACTGTTCACTCGCAAGCTTGACACTTGCTGTCAAGCTGTGCGCCAAAGACTATATCATGCCAGATTACAGCCCCATGCATCGAAGATGCATTTAAAATGGGCTGTAATCGTTACTGCTCACACAGTATGTGTGAACAGTAACACATTTTTTGTATTTTATATCGTACAGAATCGAAACATAATTGCAATTCCTAAAAAATCATGATACCCTTTGTATACATAATACTTATATAGGCAAAAAATTTTGCTGTATAATTTTTGTGTATGCAGAGGGTATTGTTATAATAAGAAATTTGCCCGTAAAATGCATCTAAATTGAGATTGTAAATCTTTGCAAAGAGCACATGTAAAGTCCTTTTTGCACAAGATTGTTTATTAGAAAAAGAAAAGACGCTGACATCAAAAGAATCACTTGAGATGAAAGGTACGGTATAAATGGAAAATGTAAGAGGCGCAATGCGACTCTTATTAGGCTGTACCTGAAATTAGGGGTACAGTTTTTTTTATTCCAAAATCTGTATCATAGATTCGTGTATGAAAATCATATAAATTTGATAATCAGGGAGGAAACGAATGGATACAAGAGTAGCTTTGATCGGGATCATCGTTGAAAATATGGATTCCACGCCGGAATTAAATAAACTTTTGCATGAATACGGCTCGTATATTATCGGACGGATGGGTCTGCCATACCGTGAGCGGAATGTGCATATCATCAGCGTTGCAATCGATGCGCCGCAGGATGTTATCAATGCACTTTCCGGGAAAATCGGCAGACTTGATGGAATCACGGCAAAGACGGTGTATTCGAATGTTGGCATGGCATAAGCTGGCGTGGATATGAATTGAAAATATACACATTGGGCAAAATCAAAAGAAATATATGTCGGATGCCCAATCTCACTAGCAGAAAGACCATTATGATCGGACAGGGATAAATTTATGTTACAAAACCAGAGAACACCAGACAAAAACAAACAGAAAAACTATGGCATGTCAGCGCAGAATTTTAAAAATCTGCCAGAGACAATAGAAAAGACAGCAGATATCACAAAAGAACAGCTTGCATTTCTTCTTGCCACAGAGGACGATGCGATGATACAGGATTTAAAGCAGCGTGCGCGGAACACAGGTGACCGCATCTATGGAAAAAATGTCTACATCCGCGGACTGATTGAGTTCACAAATTACTGCAAAAATGACTGCCTTTACTGTGGAATCCGCAGAAGTAACTGCCACGCAGACCGCTACCGGCTGACGGAAGAAGAGATTCTTTCCTCCTGTAAAAACGGATATGAGCTGGGATTCCGCACCTTTGTACTGCAGGGTGGGGAGGATGGATTTTATACCGATGAAAAGATCTGTCAGATCGTTTCAAAGATAAAGGCAGAATATCCCGACTGTGCGGTGACACTTTCTATCGGAGAAAAATCAAGAGAGAGCTATCAGGCATATTTTGATGCGGGGGCAGACCGGTATCTGCTGCGCCACGAGACGGCAGATGAGGCACATTATGAGAAACTGCACCCGGTAGAGATGTCCTATCAGAACCGGATGCGCTGTCTTAGAGATTTAAAAGAAATCGGATATCAGACCGGATGCGGATTTATGGTAGGTTCGCCTTACCAGACAACTGATAATTTGGTTGAAGACTTAAGGTTTATGCAGGATTTAAGACCGCATATGATTGGAATAGGACCATATTTATCTCATGAAAATACACCATTTAATAATCAAAAAAATGGATCATTGCAACAGACGTTAGTATTACTTGCAATAATCAGATTGTTATTTCCTAAAGTTTTACTACCGGCTACAACGGCTCTTGGAACAATAGACCCAAATGGAAGAGAATTAGGATTAAAGGCAGGAGCAAATGTTGTAATGCCTAATTTGTCTCCTGTAAGAGTTAGAAAAAAATATGAGTTGTATGATAATAAGATTTGTACGGGAGAAGAATCGGCACAGTGTAGAAATTGTCTTAATTTAAGGGTGGAATCTACGGGATATCATATAGTAACTGATATTGGAAACAGCAGAATACAATAATTAACTTATATTGCGATGGCTATAAAACTTAACGAAAGAACGCTCGCGCTGCTTGCCGCTCGTAGCGTTCCAAACCAATTAACTTACCTTGCGATGACTGTAAAACTTAACGAAAGAACGCTCGCGCTGCTTGTCGCTCGTAGCAGTTCTAAATATTCAGTGTATATTCTGACTTTGAAAACTGCGTTTTCAGCCAGAATATGCGCTGAATATTTGAACCGACGGCGACAAATGCTATTTCTTTCAAATTTAAGAAATCTGGTATAAGCAATTTAGTGTTAAGTGTGATAATGTCAGAACTTATAATTTAAACCATACTTTAAAAAACTGACATCAAAATATATTATACAAGAGGAGATTTAAAATGAGAACTTTAGAAGGAAAATTAGTAGCAGAAGGATTAAAAATTGGTATTGTAGCAGCAAGATTTAATGAGTTTATTGTAAATAAACTTGTAAGCGGTGCAGAAGATGCATGCGTGCGACATGGAGTTAATGATGACGATATTACATTAGCGTGGGTTCCGGGTGCATTTGAAATTCCTATAGTAGCAAAGAAAATGGCTCAGTCAGGAAAATATGATGCAATTTTATGCTTAGGAGCAGTAATTAAAGGCTCGACAGATCATTATGATTATGTATGTGCAGAGGTAAGCAAAGGAATTGCAATGGTAGGAATGGAAACAGGAGTGCCTACAATGTTTGGAGTATTAACAACAGACAACATTGAACAGGCAATAGAAAGAGCAGGAACAAAAGCAGGAAATAAAGGATTTGATGTTGCATGCTCAGCAATTGAAATGGCAAATTTAAATCGCATGCTGTAAATTATGTAATTATTATGGTAGGCTTGCGTAAAATATAATAATTCATTTAATAATAAAAGGAAAAATTAAGTGCTAAATTATATTTGGGCAGGAATGATTATAATATCAGTGCTTTATGGAATGGCAACAGGCAGGATGGAACAGGTAGGAAATGGAGCAATAGAATCCACAAAAGAGGCTGTGAGTATGTGCATTACAATGCTTGGAATTATGAGCATGTGGATGGGATTTATGAACGTGGCTTCTAAAAGTGGAATGATAAAAAAACTGGAAAAAATACTTGAACCGATTATTATGTGGCTGTTTCCGGGTCTGCCTCATAACCATAATGCAAGAGAACCGATAGTAACTAATATAATTGCAAATATATTTATTAGATTCTAATTCTAAAATATTTTATTTAAAATAATGCAATAAAATTATATATTATAGTATGTATGAGTTTGGGAACTTTTTTAACAAATCGCAAACATAACTTACATTATAATATAAGTAACGGGCTTATACAACAGACTACATCGTATGAATTGAGTATGGTTGTTCCCGAAACCGGTGGATTGGGATTGAGGTTGAGTTTTTAACATGGGGAAAATAAGAAAGAGCCGGTACATCACGTATCGGCTCTTTCATCTCTGATATAAATTGGTAGATATTATTATAGATATCCTTTAATGATACCCCGTTTTGAATTGCGGACGAACAATACGATTTCGTCCCGTTCTTTGGTTGCGGGCAGTTCTGCCTCGATGCGTTCTATCGCGTCGCTATTATTCATGTCGGATAGATATAAGTAACGATAGATTTCTTGGATATTGCAAATGGTTTCGTTGCTGAAATTGCGCCGACGGAGCCCGATGGAGTTTATTCCGGCGTAGGATATGGGATTGCGGCCGGCTTTGATGTAGGGCGGTATATCTTTGTTAATGAGAGAACCTCCTTGTACCATCACATGTGCGCCGATGTGGCTGAACTGATGAATGAGGCTCCCGCCGCCAATCACAGCATAGTTGTCGATAATTACTTCTCCGGCCACTTGCGTAGCGTTGGATATAATGACGTTATCTCCGACAACACAGTCGTGGGCGATGTGTGAGTAAGCCATAATCAAACAGTTGCTTCCCACTATGGTTTTTCCTTTGGCTGCGGTTCCCCGGTTTACGGTGACACATTCGCGCAGTGTCGTATTGTCGCCTATTTCCACGGTCGTATCTTCTCCTTGAAATTTCAAGTCCTGAGGAATCGCCGAGATAACCGCTCCCGGGAATATTTTGCAGTTTTTGCCAATACGCGCACCTTCCAGAATAGTAACGTTGGAACCTATTTGTGTCCCTTCGCCGATGATTACATTTTTGTCTATGGTTACGAATGGTTCGATTACTACGTTATTCGCAATCTTTGCGTCGGGATGAACGTATGCTAACGGTTGTTTCATTTATTTGCTTTTTAGATTTATTTATTCTTGATAATCTGTGCCATGAATTCGGCCTCGGTGACAATGCGCTCGCCTACAAAAGCATATCCTTTCATATAGGCGCATCCCCGACGCACTTCGGTCTTCAGTGATAAGTGGAATATGACGGTATCTCCCGGTACGACTTTCTGGCGGAATTTGACATTGTCTATTTTCATGAAGTAGGTCGAATAGCGTTCCGGTTCGTCGACGGTGCTTAATACCAGCAAACCTCCGGTTTGAGCCATAGCTTCGACCAAAAGAACACCCGGCATAACGGGTTCGGCAGGGAAATGCCCTTGAAAGAAAGGTTCGTTACCCGAAACGTTCTTTACACCCACGATGTGGCGTGTCCCCATTTCGATAATTTTATCGACCAATAGGAAGGGATAGCGGTGGGGGAGCAACTGACGGATACGATTGACGTCCATAAGCGGCTCTTTATTGGGATTGTAGGCGGGACATTGAATGTCTTGGCGACGGACTTCTTTGCGAATGAGCCGAGCGAATTGATTGTTGATTTTATGCCCGGGTCGAGTGGCGATGATACGACCTTTTATGGGTTTACCAACCAGTGCTATATCCCCTAAAATGTCGAGGAGTTTATGACGGGCCGGTTCGTTCTCGAATTCGAGCGGTTTGTTGTTGATGTACCCCAATTCATCGACGTGTTTGTGAGGAACGTTTAAAAGGTCGGCAAGCCTGTCGAGTTCGGTTTGTGAGGTTTTTTGATCGTAGATAACGATTGCATTGTCCAAATCTCCTCCTTTGATGAGATTATTTTTTACCAGCGGTTCTACTTCTCGTACGAAAACGAATGTGCGAGCCCCGGCAATTTCTTTTTTGAAATCGTGCAGATCGTCGAGACTGGCGAATTGATTGTTCAAGATAGGAGAGTCGAATGAGATGAGCGTGTTGATACTAAACTCATCGTCTGGTAATACTACGATTGAAGAACCGGTTTCTTCGTCGTGGATTTCGATTTTTGATTTGATAAGATAATATTCCCGTTCGGCATTTTGTTCTTCGAGTCCACAGCGCTCTATTTCTTCGGCGTAAACAGCGGCACTGCCATCGAGAATGGGCATTTCGGGTGCATTTACCTGAATGAGACAGTTGTCTATTTCTGCTGCATACAAAGCAGCCATCGCATGCTCGATCGTGCTTATTCTTACATCTCCGTCGGCTATGACCGTTCCTCTGCTTGTTTCTACTACGTTTTCGGCTAATGCCTCGATGACCGGTTGTCCTTCGAGGTCGACGCGTTGTATTTTGTATCCGTGATTTTCGGGGGCCGGTAGGAACGTGGCCGTAATATTCAATCCGGTATGTAATCCTTTACCGCTGACCGAAAAGCTGTTTTTTAGAGTCTTTTGTTTCATCGATATTATAGTTTATTTATTTTTCAATTGTTCTTTTAATGCTTCTATCTCCCTTTCGAGAGCTTTCACCGTACGGGTAAGTTCGGGAAGCCGTTTTACATAAACGACTTGTCTGGCAAATTCTTTGGAAGGAACAGCAGGGTATCCCATGATTACAGCGTCGTTCTCGACATGATTGGGTATACCCGATTGGGCTCCGACTTGAATTCGGTCTCCCAGTTTGATATGCCCGGCGACTCCTACTTGACCGCCTATCATAGCGTGGCTGCCGACTTTTGCCGAACCGGCAATTCCCGCTTGGGCCGCAATAACCGTGTGTTCTCCTACTTCGACGTTATGTGCGATTTGTATCAGGTTGTCGAGTTTCACACCTTTTTTGATAATCGTAGAACCCATTGTAGCTCGGTCTATTGTTGTATTGGCTCCGATCTCGACGTTGTCTTCGAGTACGACGTTTCCTATTTGAGCGATTTTCGCATATTCCCCGTTGGCTTGGGGTGCGAATCCGAATCCGTCGGCTCCGATAACGGTTCCTGCATGTAGAATACAATTGTTGCCGATGACACAGCTGTGATAGATTTTTACTCCTGCAAAAATGGTAACGTTATCGCCGATAACTACATCATTCCCGATATAGGTTTGAGGATAGATTTTTACGTTTTTACCTATTTTTACTCGCTCTCCGATATAGGCGAACGCTCCTAAATAGATATCGTCGGGGAGTGTGACCGACGAGGAGACATAGTTGGGTTGTTCAATACCACGTTTGGCGATAGTCGCTTCATTTACCAAATTGAGAAGCATCGCTAAACAGGCATATGGGTCATCGACTTTGATAAGAGTGGCTTCGATAGGATGCTCCGGCTCAAAGTCTTTATGTACCAGAACTATGCTGGCGTGAGTTTGGTATATATAGTGCGTGTATTTGGGATTGGCAAGGAAAGAGAGAGTACCGGGTGTTCCTTCTTCAATTTTAGACAGGTTATTGACTTCTACCGAGGGATTTCCAACCAACTCTCCATGCAGGAATTCTGCTATTTGTCGTGCTGAGAATTTCATATTGTTCTCTGTCTTTTGAGTTTACAATCGGCAAATTTCGCAATTTTTTTCAAATTCTTGGTAACAAGAAGTAGATTTTATTACAAAAGGATTGCTCCTTGCGATTTCATCTCATTTTATAAATCTGATTTTTAATGGTATAAAAATTTTCTGTTTGTGAAGCTAAGATTTATTCTTAAAAAAGAAGGTGATAAAAAGTTTGCATCTGTAAGAAAAATTCGTTTCGATAGATACTTTTTTAAGTGAAAAATGATTTCCTTTCGGATATTTATGTTATCTTTGCAACCTGCATTTTCAAGGTATATCATGACTAGAAATAGTGCAGATAGTTTATAACAAATACACATTCAGCATAAACTATGAAATTGATGCAAGAAAAACTGTCGAAGTATGATGCTCCGCAGAAGGCCAAAGCCCTTGGTGTTTATCCTTATTTATGTAAAATTGCGAACAGGTTGCTGGCGATCCAGTACAAAGCCACACCTGCCGGAACAAACCAGCCCAGATACAGGGACAGGCCTACCGAAAATGCCATCATACCGTATTTGTTCAGCTTGGACTGCTCTGCCTGAATGACATTGGCTGCATTCTGTGCCACACACAACAGCCATGCGGAAATACCGGCTGCAATGGGGACGATGATATCAATGCCCCCCACTTCGGAAGGTACCCAGCTTAAATTCATGCCGCAGAAGTTCAGGGAAATTCCCTGCACCTGCTGTAATACAGACGCAATGTCCACACCTGCCAGTCCTGACTGCAATGCTGCGAACTGTTCTGCATAATTACCACTCTTGATCATCTCCACTACTGCCAGCTGAATAGAGGAGCTCTCCGGATTTGCTCCGGCCAGGCTGACAGCCAGGCCATTGAATGCCGTGATCACATCCTGTGGCAGATGAAGCAGATAATCCAGCGGGTGATAGATAACCTCTACCAGTCCCATCAGCAGAATAATCTGAACTGCCAGCGGGATCAGGGATGCCAGCGGATTGTACTTCTCTCTCTTGAATATCTTGGACTGTTCGTCCGCGATCCGGTCTGCATCCCCGAAATGTTTTGCCTTGATCCGGTTGATCTCAGGCTGCATCTTTACCATTTTAATGGAATTCTTCTGTACCCAGACGGATACCGGCAACAATACGATCTTGCTGATCAATGTGAACAGAATGATTGCCAATCCATAATTATGCACCAGATAATAGCAAAAGTACATTACATATCCCAGCGCTTCTGATAGTATTCGCATTTTAATTAACCATGCCTTTCTCAAAATCTGCAAAGTTTGGGCCGCAGGCACAAATTTGCGTGTGAAATTTATTTTCACACTGTTCTCCTTTTAGTCAATAGTACTAATTATAACATAATCGTATGTTTTTTCAACATGGAAAGCAATTTTCCGTTCAAAAAGCAGGCAGAAACCTCTGTTATTATAACAGCAAATTTCTGCCTGTTTCCCTATTTTTCTGTATTCTTTGTTCTATTTCCGTTTTATTGCGTATTGTCCGTTTTTTCTTCCTCTGGCTTTTTATAGAATGCAAAATCATTCTTGCCGTTCTTCTTCACCTGATACATGGCATCATCCGCACACACGATCAGCTGTTCCAGATTATCCGTATCCTTAGGATAACTTGCAATACCAATGCTGCCGCCAATCTTCCGCTTCGTACCGCAGAGCACCACATCCTTTGTGAATACCTGTCTGCACTGGTACGCTGTCTTCTCCACCAGCATATTCTGGCTGCTGCGCAGGATCAGAATAAATTCATCTCCGGCGAAACGGTATGATGTCAGTATCTGGGACTGCATCTCTTTCAGGCGGTTTGCCACCTGCTGCAGTGCTTCGTCTCCTGCCGTATGTCCGTAAGTGTCGTTGATCTTCTTGAAATTATCAATATCCAGCATCATGACGGTACAGGGAACCTTCGCATCGATCATCTGCTCCAGATCCTTCATGAATTTGCTGCGGTTCGGAAGTCCCGTCAGGAAGTCATGCTGTGATGCCGCCTCCATAATTGCACGTGCCTGCTCCAGTTCCTGCAGCAGCTTTCGTCTGCGGTAATTATCGAAGCACACCCAGCAGATAATAACATTGAGTGCAGTGATAAGTATAAGTGCCGGTATCAAAGCCTCACGGTTCCTGGCAAAAAAGCTCTCCCGATGATTTACAAATTCGGTATCTTTGGGAAACTGTGATGCCTCCAGCCCAAACTTCCGCATGACGTCTTCATCTACACAATAAATGTTGGGACTGTCCTTTACCACATTGATCTCTGCACTGTCGGTACCATTTGCGATATCCATGGCCATCTGTGCTGCGATCTCTCCGGACTTATACATGGATACCACATTACCGCCCAGCAGTCCGTCACCGATTCCGGCCTCCACCATGCGGTAAACCGGTACTTTGGAATAATTCACGACCATACGGACCGCCTGGTCACTGGTATATTGTTTGCCACTGCCGTCCTTTGACATAACGATATAGATCAGTATCGTCTTATCATCCACCTTGCTGATAGCCTGCTGCAATCTGGCTGTTTCCAGTTCCGCAGCATTGATCTCAGAAAATTCCAGTTCCGGATAGTTTTCCGCTGAGTTGTAAAAATTCTTCCGTTCTGCATCTGCGGTCACTGAATCATCCAGTATCGCCACTACTTTATCGGCTGTCGGATTCACCTTCAGTGCCATGTCTATGTTCTTCTCTACGGACAGTTTTTCAATAATTCCCGTCACAAGAGGATTCTCTGCCGCTTTCATGGCATATTCTTCATCGTTCACACCTTCGAAGACAACCGGTATCTCCGGGAACAGTTCTTCCCGGTATTCCATGGCAAACTGCAGCGCCGCATCATCTCCCACGATCACCACATCATAGGGATCCGTATTCTCCAGATGGTATTTCAGCATATCATGAAACATATTCAGCCACTCATCTGTCCGAAAACGCTTCGTGTCCATAAATTCATAGTCGATAGTGGTATTCTCATCCACTCCGGCTTTGATTCCTTCGATCTGTGTCTGGACGGTGTCCCATCCATAAGAATACGAACTGATAAACAGTACCCGCTTTCCCTGATTCAGATTCTGTGCTTCTGCCTTCATTGACGCCGTCCCAATAGTCCCAATGCCTATGAGAACAGCCAATGCAAACAGCCATGCTTTCCACTTTCTCATATTCTGTTTCCCCCTAATTCCAACATTATGCTACCGGGGTCAAAAGTCTGAACTCAATACCACGATATAAGGAATTACATCACTGGTACTATTGTACCACATTGTCTGCTGAAAGCAAAGAGCTTAATTTAATCTTACGATAATACCTTCTTCTTTTTTCTCTTTCATTTTTCCGATAACGGTAGGAATTGCTCCGAGCGCCACAAACAGATACTGTAGAACCAGATTGCCTATGTAGCTTC
>ERZ773168.3500-NODE-3500-length-11045-cov-7.460328_pt1 | contig 11045 bp, 9 predicted proteins | sample MGYA00511261_ERZ773168 | MGnify/ENA primary metagenome ERZ773168 (study PRJEB29015, sample SAMEA2737855) | human gut metagenome | biome: human gut; feature: human-associated habitat; material: faeces | place: China | collected 2012 ... | reverse complement strand
GCATTTTTGCGACGCAGGTGACGTGCCGCAGCCGCCGGAGCGGTGCTTAAGCCCGTGGGGCGGGAATTGTGCGGTGCTGCCGTGAGAGGTAACATCTATGTGCCCGGAACTGATTTTGTGGGATTGGAACGGTACCCTGCTCGATGATGTCGATCTCTGCGTGGACGCGCTCAACCGTCTGCTGGCAGGATTCGGCTACCCGCAGCGGTATGACCACGAGCGGTACCGGGCCATTTTTGGCTTTCCCATCGAGGAATATTACGTCCGCGCAGGGTTTGACTTTACAAAGCACAGCTTTGCAGAACTGGCCGAAAAATACATGGAGGACTACGTCCCCGCCAGTGCGGCCTGCCCGCTGGCAGACGGCGCCATTGACGCGCTGGAGGCGTTTAAGGCCGCGGGGCTGCGGCAGGTCATTCTGTCGGCCAGCAATCTGGACACGCTGCGGCGTCAGACCGACGAGCGCGGCGTGACGGGCTATTTTGACCGTCTGCTGGGTCTGGGCGACATCTACGCCAAGAGCAAGGTCGAGGTCGGGCTGGCCTATTTAAAGGAAAACGGCTTTGACCCGGCACGCGCCGTCATGATCGGCGATTCCGTCCACGACTATGAGGTTGCACAGGCGCTGGGCGTGCGCTGCGTTTTGCAGTCCGGCGGCCACCAGCCGCCGGAAAAATTGAGGGAAACGGGCGCACCGGTTGTAAAGGGATTGCGCGAAGCCGCGGCGCTGATTTTGGAATAAGAGCTTACGGGAGGCTGTAGGGGCGTCGTGGACGCCGCCCCCTGCAAACAACTGCCCGCCGCTATGATGCGGGTCGATGCGAGCAACGACCCCTACAACAGAGGAGCAACACAATGTCTGACCGCATAAAAGGCTCCGCCTTGACGATGGGCGGCGCGGCGTGCTGGGGCGTTTCGGGCTGCATGGGGCAGTACCTGTTCACCCGCGAGGGGATGGATTCGACCTGGCTCGTGCCCATCCGGCTGTTTCTGGCGGGGCTGATCCTGTGCGGATTCTTTTTTATAAAGGACCGCAAAACGCTTTTTGACCCGTGGAACGTCAGAAAAAATCCGCGCAACGCCATTGACCTGCTGGTCTACGGTCTGGCGGGCGTCAGCTGCTGCCAGTTCACCTACTTTCTGACCATCCAGCTGTCCAGCGCAGGCATGGGCACGATTTTACAGGACGTCTCCCCCGTCATTATTCTGCTGGTGGTCTGCATCCAGCAAAGGCGCGGCCCCCGCGTGTTTGAGATATTCTCGATTGTGCTGGCGCTGGTGGGCGTGTTCCTAATCACGACCCACGGCAGCCTGACCGGGCTGGCCGTCAGCCCGGCGGCACTGGTCTCCGGCATCGTCAGCGCCTGCTGCGTCGCCATCTACACGATGTGGCCGAAAAAATTGCAGGAGCAGTACCCCACCCCGATGCTGCAGGGCTGGGCGTTTTTGATGGGCGGCATCATGTTTTCGTTCATCTTCCGCCCGTGGCAGATCGACTATGTGCCGACGGCGATGGGCGCGTTCGGCATCTTCACGGTGGTTGTACTGGGCAATGTGCTGGCGTTCAGTCTGTACATGTCGGGTGTGCCGCTCATCGGCCCCCAGAAGGCCAGTCTCTACAGCTTTGCCGAGCCGGTCACGGCGGCCATCATCAGCACGCTGGTGCTGGGCTCGCCCTTTACGCTGTGGGATGCGCTGGGCTTCGGCTGTATCTTTTTGATGCTGGTGCTGCTGAGCCTGCCCGCAAAACAGAAAAATTAAATATATTACGAAATACACCCGCGCAGGTTTGACATGAACCCCTGTGCGGGTGTATTATAGTATCATGTGTAAAACTATATAAAACCACTATTAGCCGCACCTCTACACGCGGCGGAAAATACAGGGGAACTGTTATGTCTTTTTTTGAAAAACTGTTCGGCTCTTTCTCGGACAAGGAACTCAAGCGCATCAACCCGCTCAAGGACAAGGTCCTTGCCCTTGAGCCGGAGATGGCCAAGCTGACCGACGACGAGCTGAAGGCCAAAACCACCGAGTTTAAAGAGCGCCTCGCCAAAGGCGAGACCCTCGACGACCTGCTGCCCGAGGCGTTCGCCGTATGCCGTGAGGCTGACTGGCGCGTGCTTGGCATGAAGCCCTACCCCGTGCAGATCATCGGCGGCATCGTGCTGCACCGCGCCTGCATCGCCGAGATGCAGACCGGTGAAGGCAAGACGCTGGTCGCTACCATGCCCACCTACCTGAACGCCCTGACCGGCGAGGGTGTGCATGTTGTCACCGTCAACGATTACCTGGCCCGCCGTGACTCCGAGTGGATGGGCAAGGTCTACCGTTTCCTGGGTCTGACCGTCGGTCTGGTCGTCCACGGCGTCGAGGCCGGGGACCGCAAGAAGGCCTACGAGGCCGACGTCACCTACGGCACGAACAACGAGTTCGGCTTTGACTACCTGCGCGACAACATGGTCGTCTACAAGGCCAACATGGTGCAGCGCGGCCATGCGTTTGCCATCGTGGACGAGGTCGACTCCATCCTGATCGACGAGGCCCGTACCCCGCTGATCATCAGCGGCAAGGGCGAGGATTCCAGCGTGATGTACAAGCGCGCGGACGACTTTGCCAAGACGCTGAAAAAGAGTGTTATCGTCGAGCTGGACGACAAGGTCGAGGCCGAGGAGCAGGTAGACGGCGATTACGTCGTGGACGAAAAGCGCAAGACCGCTACCCTGACCGAGTCCGGCGTCAAAAAGGCCGAGGCGTTCTTCCACGTCGAGAACCTGGCCGACGCCGACAATATGTCGCTGCGCCATTACATTGACGGTGCGATCAAGGCCCGCGGCGTTATGCACCGCGATACCGACTATATCGTCAAAGACGGTGAGGTCATCATCGTCGACGAGTTCACGGGCCGTCTGATGTATGGCCGCCGCTTCAACGACGGCCTGCATCAGGCCATCGAGGCCAAAGAAGGCGTGACCGTTGCCGCCGAGAGCAAGACGCTGGCCACCGTCACCTTCCAGAACTACTTCCGCATGTACAAAAAGCTGTCCGGCATGACCGGTACAGCCTCCACCGAGGCCGACGAGTTCAGCGAAATTTACGGCCTGAACATCGTCAGCATCCCCACCAACAAGCCCCGCGCCCGCAAGGACCTGCCAGACAGCGTCTACAAGACCGTCAACGGCAAGTACAACGCCGTCATTGAGCAGGTCGCCGAGTGCCACGCCAAGGGTCAGCCTGTCCTGGTCGGCACCGTCAGCGTCGAAAAGAGCGAGGCGCTGTCCAAGCTGCTGAAAAAGAAAGGCATCGAGCACAACGTCCTGAACGCGAAGCAGCATGAGCGAGAGGCCGAGATCGTCGCGCAGGCCGGCAAGCAGGGCGCGGTCACCATCGCCACCAACATGGCGGGCCGCGGTACCGATATTATGCTGGGCGGCAACGTGACCTACATGGCCAAGGCGGCCCTTAAAAAGGAGCTGTCCAAGGAGCTGACCGCCAACCTGGCAGAGCTGAAGGATGCCTACGAGCATGAGAAGGCCCGCGCCAAGGCCAGCGGCACCGAGCTGCCTACCCCGCCGGAGGCCGGTATTGATGCCAAACTCGAGATGCTGATGACCGAGTGCGACGGCCACGCCGAGACCGAGGACGCCGAAATTCTCCATGCCCGCAAGCGTTTTGAGGAACTATGCGAGGAATTTGCCCCCGAGGTCAAGCGCGAGGCGGAGGTTGTCCGCAATGCGGGCGGCCTGTTCATCATCGGCACCGAGCGCCACGAGAGCCGCCGTATCGACAACCAGCTGCGCGGCCGTGCAGGCCGTCAGGGCGACCCGGGTGCATCCCGCTTCTTCCTGAGCCTGGAGGACGATCTGATGCGCATTTTCGGCGGTGACCGCGTCCAGAGCCTCATGGATTCCCTGGGCCTCGACGAGGATGTGCCCATCGAGAACAAGCTCATCACCAACACCATCGAGAGCGCCCAGAAGAAGCTCGAAGCGTCGAACTTTGCAATTCGTAAGCAGGTGCTGCAGTATGACGACGTCATGAACCAGCAGCGCGAGATCATCTACAAGCAGCGCCAGATGGTGCTGGACGGCGAGGACATCTCCGGCAAGCTGCACGAGATGATGCGCCAGGCCATCGACGATGCCTGCACGAACTACCTGAACGGCGAGACCGCCGACGACTGGGATTTTGCCGGGCTGCGCCGCCACTTCATGAACTGGCTGTGCCTGCCCACCGACTTCAACTACACCACCGAGCAGCTGGGCGACCTGACGAAGGAGGGCATTGCCGACGAGCTGTACAAGCGCGGCATGGACATCCTGACCGCCAAGGAAAAGCGCTACGGTGCCAAGACGATGCGCGAGCTTGAGCGCATCTGCCTGCTGCGCAATGTTGACAGCAAGTGGATGGAGCACATCGACAACATGGACCAGCTCAAGCAGGGCATGGGCCTGCGCGGCTACGGCCAGCATGACCCCGTGGTCGAGTACCGCATCGAGGGCTTCGCGATGTTCGATGAGATGATCGCGTCGATCCGCGAGGATGCCGTCCACATGCTGCTGACGATTGAGATCCGCCAGCAGAACGCCGAGCCGAAGCGTGAGCAGATCGCCAAGCCTACCGGCGATAATGCGCCCGGTGATACCGGTGCCAAGGCCCCGGCCCCCGTCCGCGTGACGAAGATCGGCCGCAACGATCCCTGCCCCTGCGGCAGCGGCCTGAAGTGGAAAAAGTGCACCTGCAAAGAGTACCACCCCGACCTGTAAACTAAAAGCCAAGGCGCACCGTTACATGGCGGTGCGCCTTTTTAAGTATGAGGTATGTTTATGAAAGCACGTATCATCCAGGAGCCGCGGTGTGTGTTGCTGTGGCGGTTTGACGAGAAAAGCGCCGGGTATGACGCCCTGGCCCATGCAGCGCGGGCCTATAAGCTGAAGATCCGCTGCATCGGGGACGGCGACCTGGCTGCCAAGGTGGGCGACCTGTGCCGGGGGCTGCCCTCCCCTGCCTTTGCGCCGCTGATTAAGGTCAGCGACCGCCCCGCCATGATCGTGAGCGGCCTGCGCCACGATACCGGCGAGCTGGGGCATTTCCTCGACCTCGTCAAGGCTGGCGGGGCGGAGTTCCCGCTGCGGGGCATGGTGACCCCTACCAGCAAAAACTGGACGCTGCTGCAGCTTTTGCAAGAGCTGAACAGCGAGCACGAGACCGTGGCCGGGGGCAAAGCATGAAGCGACTGCTGGCCCTGGGGCTGGCGGCGATCTGCCTGGCCTGTGCCCTGCCCTTGACCGCCTGCACGCCCCAGCAAAAGCTGTACAGCGCCAGCTGGTTTGACATGTTTGACACTGTCACGATGGTGCAGGGCTACGCCGCCAGCCAGGAAGAATGGGACACCCAGGCCGATGCCCTGCACGACGATTTGGAGCATTACCACCAGCTGTTTGACATTTACCACCACTACGACGGCATGGTGAACCTGTACGACGTCAACGCCCGTGCCGGGCAGGAACCGGTGCAGGTCAGCCGGGAGTTATTCGACTTTTTGCAGCTGTGCAAGACCAGCGGTGAGACACTGGCGGGCGGTGCGGTGAACATTGCGGCGGGGGCTGTGCTGAGCCTGTGGCACGATGCCCGCGAGAGCGAGAATCCTGCCCCGCCTGCGGCAGATGCCATCTCCGAAGCCCTGCAGCACTGCAACTTGGACGACCTGCTGCTGGACTCCGGCACCCTGACTGTGGCTTTTTCCGATCCGGCCATGACGCTGGACGTGGGAGCTGCCGCCAAGGGCTACACCGCTGTGCAGGCGGGCCAAGCAGCCCGGGAGCGCGGGCTGACCCATGCCCTGCTGAACATGGGCGGCAACGTCTATACCACCGGCCCCAAGGCCGACGGCAGTGCCTGGCGCGTGGGGGTGGAAAACCCCTGGCCCGGTGAGGATGCGCCGCAGTACGTGCAGACCGTGGAGCTGACCGGCGGTGACTCGCTGATCGTCAGCGGTGATTACCAGCGGTACTTTACCTACGAGGGCAAACGCTACTCCCACCTGATCGATTTGACCACAGGCTGCCCGGCTGCCTATTACAGCAGCGTTGCGGTGTATTCCAGCCCGGATGAGGGGCTGGGAGACTTGTTCTCCACCGCCCTTTTCTGCCTGCCGCCGGAGCAGAGCCGGCAGGTGGCCGACGACAACGGCCTGGCCGTGCTGTGGCTGGGCACGGACGGCGAGGTTGCCGCCCAGACCGACAACTGGCCGGGTAAAGCAGTATAACCAATAGCAGATAAAAAACAAAGCACCGCTGTACGTGAAATTTACGTACAACGGTGCTTTTGCTATATGTGCTGAAAAGCCTCCCTCGGCGAGGGAGGTGGCCCGAAGGGCCGAAGGGAGAAACTTTGCCTTAAGCTCTCTCCCCCACCCGCTTCGCGGAGGCACTCTCCCAGAGGGGGCCTTCAAGGGGCGGCACTTTATTGTTCCGCGCTCAGCAAGATGCGGTCGTTGTCCAGTGCGTGGCCGACGTTTTCGGCAAAGCGCTGCAGCAGGCCGTCTACCGTCATGTGGGCGCGCTCCTCGTCGGCTACGTCCAGCACGATGCGGCCATGGTCCATCATCAGCGTGCGGTTGCCCAAGGTAAGGGCGTCGTGCATGTTGTGGGTGATCATCAGACAGGTGATGTGGTTCTTCGCCACAATCTTTTTGGTCAGATCCAGCACCTTTTCCGCCGTGGCGGGGTCCAAAGCGGCGGTGTGTTCGTCCAGCAGCAGCAGCTTGGGGGTGACGAGGGTCGCCATCAGCAGCGTCAGTGCCTGGCGCTGGCCGCCGGAGAGCAGGCCGACGGGCTGTTTCATGCGGTCCTCCAACCCCAGACCCAGGGCGGAGAGCTTCTCGGCAAAGAGGTCGCGATCCTTTTTGGAGATGCGGGAGAAGGACGACGTGTGCCCGGACGCCCGCAGGTAGGCCAGCGCGAGGTTTTCCTCGATCGTCATATTCGGTGCGGTGCCGCGCATCGGATCCTGGAAGACTCTGCCGATATATTTAGCGCGTTTGTATTCTGGTTCCCTGGATATGTTTACACCGTCGATCTCGATTTTACCAGAATCAATCGGATATACGCCTGCGATCATATTTAACATGGTGGATTTTCCAGCACCGTTTCCGCCGATGATCGTCACGAAATCGCCCGGTGCCAGGTGTAAGTTGATACCGTTTAAGGCTTTTTTCTCATTAACAGTTCCTTTATTAAAGGTTTTCTTTACATTTGTTATCGTCAGCATTACTCCTCGCCCCCTTCTGAATAATCTTTTCTCAGCCGATATTTAGCGAGTGCTACCGGAACACAGAGTGCCAGCGCTACAATGACAGCAGAGAGCAGCTTCATGTCGTTTGCGTCCATACCCATGCGGAGTACAACCGCACGAATCACAAAGTAAATGACCGAACCGACAACCACGGAGGTCAGTTTCCAATAAAAAGAGGTCAATCGTCCCATCAGGACTTCGCCGATGACGATCGCCGCCAGACCAATGACGATCGCACCCGTACCACTTCCAACATCACCATATTTCTGGCTCTGGCAGACGAGTGCGCCGGAGAGAGCGACCAGACCGTTGCTGACCATCAGGGATAAAAGCTTCGTCATACGAGTGTCCACGCCCAGCGCGCGCACCATATCCTCGTTGTTACCGGTTGCACGCATCGCACTTCCGATCTCGGTTCCGAAGAACCAGTAAAGAAACAGAATAGCCGCCACAGCCAGCACAATTCCAACGATCATCGATGCCTGTGCCTGGGTCATCCCGAAGGAAGCAGCCAGACCACTGATAAGTGTCTTGACTTTCAGAAGCGGCAGATTGCTCTTTCCTCCCATGATCCGGAGGTTGATCGACCAGAGGGAAATCTGGGTCAGAATTCCTGCCAAAATCGCTGGTATCTCAAATAGAGTATGAAGAATACCCGTTACCGCACCAGCCACGACACCGGCTGCCACTGCAACTAAAAGTGCCAGCACCGGATTTACTCCTTTGTTGACTACCAGGACTGCACAAACGCAGGCACCCAGCGCGAAGCTTCCGTCTACCGTCATATCCGCGATATCCATCAGGCGGAATGTAATATAAACTCCCAATACCATGATTCCCCAAAGAACGCCCTGTGCGACCGCGCCCTGCAGGGATACTAATAAACCGCTCAAACTTTTACCTCCCCGTGTTTCGTATTTTCTTCATCTGATTAACTGTAAAGACTGCCAGATCGGCATATTTATTTTATGCTTCTGATCTGACAGTCCATCTCATTTGAAGTTTAGGTCTTTCTGGTACTCTTTATTTCTCAAGTCCAGATACATCGATTCCCAGCGTCTGTGCTGTCTCTTCATTGACACTCAGCTCGCACTTGGAAGCGTCCAGATAACCGATCGGCATCTTAGAAATATCGGCGCCCTCAGTCAGGATTTTAACGGCCTGCTCACCGGTCATGTAGCCTAACTGGTAGTAATCAATACCGTAAGTAGCAAGACCGCCTGCATCTACCATGCCCTTCTCGCCGCAGATAACCGGAAGTTTATTCTCATTTGTTACCATCGTTACGGTTGCCATACCAGCTGCGATCATGTTGTCGGTTGGTGTGTATACGCAGTCTACATTGCCAACCATAGATTCTACAACGGTAGGAATCTCATTGGAATTGGAAACGGTGTAATCTTCATACTCAATACCGGCTGTGTCGAGTGCTTCTTTCGCCATATCAATCTGAAGAACGGAGTTTGCCTCCGCGCTGCAATACAGAAGTCCGACCTTCTTTACATCTGGAATAATCTGCTGCATCAGGTCAATCTGCTCTTTAACCGGAGTCAGATCAGAAGTACCTGATACGTTGCCGCCCGGAACCTCGTTGCTCTCTACCAGACCGGAAGCCGCCGGATCGGTAACAGCGCTGACAAGAATCGGAATCGAATCCGTCACACCTGCAACTGCCTGTGCTGCCGGGGTTGCGATTGCAAAAATCAAATCATCTTTATCGTTGACCAGTTTCTCTGCGATCGTCTGGCATGCAGACTGCTCGCCAGCTGCATTCTGCTGGTCGATCTCGTATTTGATGCCTGCATCGTCCAGCGCTGCCACGAAGCCCTCATTGGTCTTATCCAGGGCCACATGCTGGGTCAGCTGTAATACACCAATCTTATAGGTCTCGCCGTCTGCTGTCTGCTCTGCCTCTTTGCTTTCTTCTCCGTCTGCGGACTCCGCTGCTGTCGTGTCCGTACTTGCTGTCTGTCCTCCGCAGGCTGCCAGGGATGCCGCCATCGCGCCAGCCAGCATCAGGGCTGCTAATTTCTTTGTCTTTCTCATAATATCATCCTCCTGAACCTTTTCAACGTATGTAACAGATTTTCCTCTTATGCATCAAACCATGATTTATTTTTCACTTTAAAGAGCTGAACTGTTACGCTTTAAAGCAATCATACTACAAACTCCAAAAAGAGTCAACCTAAAATTCCGCTGTTTTTTAGGGAATTCAGGTTGACTCTTTTTTATTTTGCTTCCGCAATCTGCAGTTTCACCGTAAACGTTGAACCTTTTCCGACTTCCGACTCTACCTCCACGCTTCCATGATAAAAATTCACGATATGCTTGACGATCGAAAGACCAAGCCCGGTGCCGCCCTGTTTGCGGCTGCGCCCTTTATCCACCCGGTAAAACCGCTCAAAAATACGGCTCTGGCTCTCCGCCGGGATGCCGACGCCGGTGTCGCGGACCGTCAGTATCATATCCGCGCCCCAGTGCTTGACCTGCACCCAGATTTCGCCGCCCTCGTTGTTATACTTGACCGCGTTTGTCAACAGATTGTTAAACAGCTCCTGCATCTGGCGCAGATCGGCACGAATTGTGAAATTCTCGCACTCTTTATGGACTGTGATGCCGCGCGACGCCGCCTGCGCGGCAATCGAAGACAGGCTGTCCTCCAGCAGTTCCACCGTGCGGATTGTCACAATATCTGCTTTCGCACCGCGCGATTCCAGACGGGAGATCATCAAAATATCATCCACCAGGTTCGTCATCCGCATTGCCTCTTTTTTTATGCGTCCCAGAAAATCATGTGCCGTGTCCGGATCCTGTGCCATGCCGCTTTCCAAAAGCTCGACATAACCGCGGATCGAAGTGATCGGTGTTTTCAGCTCATGCGATGCATTGCTGAAAAACTCCTGCCGGATCTGTTTTTCTTTCTCAATGCGCTCCAGATATTTCTTCATATTCCGGGACATCCGCGTCGTCGTGTCCGCAATGACATTGATCTCCTCATACGGGCATTTTTCAAACTGAAAACGCGTGTAGTCGTCATCCATCCGCACCATTTCATTGGAAATTTCCTGCAAAGGGCGCGTGATGGACTGGGAAAACCGTTCCGCCTCCATTGCCGATGCAAAAAAAGCTATTCCAAAGCTCAAAAAAGCGGCCGGAATCAGCATCAGGATATATTCACCCAGCCCGGTTGAACTGGCAGAAAGACGCAGTATGTATTTACCGTCCGATGAACATATCGCCGCGTACGCCATCTGCATTCCCAGCGTTCCGGAGCGGCGCACCGAATATCCATAGCCTGTCTCCAGCGCGTCCTTCACTTCCTTGCGCTCCAGATGATTTTCCATCTGATTCACCTGCGGCACTTCCGTATCCGCTACCACCGTGCCATCCATCCGGATCAGCGTATAACGGCTATTATTGTTGTTCGTAAGGTTGCTCAAACCCATCAGCTGTTCTTCCACATTTCCCGTATAATCCAACATACGGTCAACGGATTCCAATGCAAAATGCATGTCCTCCCTTGACCGTTTGAGCAATACACTGCTGGTAACCACCAGAGCGATAAATGTATTCAGAACCAACGCCAGAAATAACAGATGAATAAATTTCGTCAAAATCGCTTTTCGCATCGTTTCATCACTTTCCCGCTTCTTTTTCCTTTAAAAACCGATAGCCCACGCCGCGCACCGTCTTGATCTGGGTTCCGGCGTCATGCAGCTTCTGCCGGAGTGTCTTGATGTGCATATCCA
>ERZ773168.3499-NODE-3499-length-11046-cov-5.127923_pt1 | contig 11046 bp, 8 predicted proteins | sample MGYA00511261_ERZ773168 | MGnify/ENA primary metagenome ERZ773168 (study PRJEB29015, sample SAMEA2737855) | human gut metagenome | biome: human gut; feature: human-associated habitat; material: faeces | place: China | collected 2012 ... | reverse complement strand
CGGGATGACAAAGGCCACGCCCACCGCGCCGGGGCCGATGTGGGTGCCGATGGTGGGGCCGATCTGCCCCACGCGCCCGCCGGTCAGGTGCAGGTTTTGGTGCAGATAGTGGTGCACCGGGGCGGTAAGCTGCTTATCGTCGCTGTACACCAGCGTGTAGCCGTAGGCCGGGTCCACGCCGCCCTGCTTGTCCAACTGGCGGTACAGGGCTACCAGCGCACCGGGACGGCCGCGGCCTTTGTCTACCAGATGGATCGCACCTTCGGACAGCATCAGCACCGGTTTGATGCCCAGTGCACCGCCCACGATAGCTACGGCGGCAGGCAGGCGGCCGCCCTTTTGCAGGTGCTTCAGGCTGTCCACGATGGCAACGACCCGCACCCGCTTTTTAAAGGTCTCCAGCTCGGCCGCAATGCGGGAGGCGGAAAGCCCCTGCTCCCGCAGGCGGATGGCCTCCCGCACGATGATGGCCTCGCCCTGGGTCGCGGTCTCGGAGTCGATGATGTAGACTTTGGCGTCGGTCTCGGCGGCGGCCAGGCTGGCGCACTGGTAGGTGCCGGAAAGCTTTTGCGCGACAGTGATGACAATGACCTCATCCCCTGCATCGGCAGCTTCCTCAAACAGCTCGATAAACGAAGCCGGGCTGGGCTGGCTGGTGCGGGGCAGCTTGCTGTCCTCGGCCAGGCGGGTGAAGAACTCGTCCTTGGTCATGCTGCCGTCATCCACGGTGGCGGTGCCATCGGCAAAGGTGATGCCCATGGGCACAACGGTCACGCCGGGGGTCTCCAGGTCGCGGGCGGTCAAATCGGCCGCCGAGTCAGTGACGATACGAATCATAGTCGGATTCCTTTCTCATACTTCCCTATACGGAAAAACTCTTTTCTTCAATGCCCAGCAGATCGGCGGCGGCATCGGGGTCTAACTGCTGCACCGATTCCAACTTGCGGGTGATGGCGCGGCTGCGCGGGCCGATCAGCTCCTCCAGGTCGGAGCCGGTCTGGTTCAGGTGGCGCTGCATCTGCTGTAAGCCGACGCCGAACTTCTCAAATTCTGTCTTGACAGCGCCCAAAATCGTCCACACCTCGCCGGAACGCTTTTGGATCGCCAGCGTGCGGAAGCCCATCTGCAAAGCGTTCAACAGTGCCGCCATGGTGGACGGGCCTGCTACCGTGATTTGATAATCCCGCTGCAAAACTTCCGTGATTCCGCTGGAAACCACCTCGGCGTACAGCCCCTCAAAGGGCAGAAACAGGATGCCGAAGCTGGTGGTGTAGGGCACCTCGATGTACTTATCGTGAATGTCCTTGGCCTCCTGCCGCAGCACCGACTGCAGTGCCTTGCGCATGGCGGCCGCCGCGGCAGCGTCGCCGCGCTCCAAAGCCGCCTGCAGGTGGGCGTAGGTGTCACCGGGGAACTTGGCGTCGATGGGCAGCCAGATGTTGCCGTTCTGCCCCGGCATCTTGATGGCAAACTCTACGCGGTTGGCGCTGCCGGGCACAGTGGCCACGTTCTCGGCATACTGACCGGGGGCCAAAATCTGTTCCAGGATCGCGCCCAGCTGTACCTCGCCCAAAATGCCGCGGGTCTTTACGCCGGAAAGCACCTGCTTCAGGCTGCCCACATCGGCGGCAAGGTTCTGCATCTCGCCCAGCCCCTTATACACCTGTTCCAGCTGCTCGTTGACGGCCTTGAAGCTCTCGCTCACCCGCTTTTGCAGGGTATCCTGCAACTGTTCATCGACGGTGTGGCGGATCTCATCCAGTTTGCGGTTGTTCTCGGCCTGCAGGGCGGTCATGCTCTCGGCCATGCTCCGGCGCAGCTCTTCCAGCTTCTGGGTATTGGATGCTTCCAGCGAACGCAGACGGCGTTCCAGAAGCTGCTGCTGGCTGTCCTGCCCCTGTGCCAGCGTCGTGCTCATGTTCTGCACCGCAGTCTGCAGCGTCTCGCTGACGCTGCGCAGGGCGGTGTGATTCTGCTCAGCAAGGGCCGACTGCCTGGCCGCAAACTCCCTGGCCTGCGCATCCAGCTGCTGCTGCATCCAGCGCTTGAGCTCGTCGTGATCCGGTGCGCTGCCCTGCTTTTTGCCGGTGCGCCAGAGCACCACGGCCAGTTCCAGGCAGATGGCGACCAGCAGAAGGGTGTAAAGTCCTGCCAGATATTCCATGGATGGTTTTCTCCTATCATCAAAATCCGGGTCCCGCAGAAGGCAGGGCCCGGTGTTTTTTTACAGCAATTCGTAGTTCACAAGTTCCTTGCGGGTGTCAAGGGCATCGCCGTACAGGCCCACGCCGTCCACCTCGCATTCGCCGGACTGGTTGTCGTAGGGGTCGGAGCGGAAGCCGGTCATGGGCGGGTCGAAGGGGGCCTCGAAGGCGCGGTTCGCCACCATCCGCCCGGTGTCCAGACTGCCGAAGTAGTGGCGGCGCATCGTTTCATCGCCCTGCCGTGCCATCGACGCGCCGAACGAGCAGTCCGCATACATCCAGCCCTTGGGCGCGATGTAGAACATAGCCCAGTCGTGGCAGCCCACACCTGTGAGCGAGACGGACAGGCCGCTCTGCCACTGGGCCGGAATGCCCACCAGACGGCAGAGGGTGATGAAGGTCAGCGCCATGATGCCGCAGTCGCCCCGGCGGTTCCGGGCGCACTGGTCGGGCAGGCACTCCTGCACGAAGTAGGCGGGCTGATAGTGGTAGCGCACGTTCAGGGTGACGTAATCGTAGATGCGTTTTGCCTTTTCCGCCGGGTCGGTGATGCCGTCGGTCAGCTGGCGGGCCAGCGCCCGCAGATAGGGCGTGAAGACGATGTGCGGCGCTTCCTCGCCGGTATCAAAGGTCGGCTGCTGTGCATCCGGCCGGATGTCCATCGGGTCTGTGTAGACGGCCGTGGTCCGGTAGCGGTACTCCACCCCGAAGCGGCGGTTCTCGGTGAGGTCGGCCTCCCAGAAGACCGTCCGCTGAGGCGCGTTCTCGTCCGCGATGCGGGCAGGCGGCTCGGTGCAGTCCAGCAGCTCGATCTCGCTCTGGGAAAGACAGGCGGCCGGGATGGGCAGCCAGGCGCGGACATGCACACTGTTCCGCCCCTCCGCCTTCGCCCTGGCCAGTGCGGCGGCAAAGGCTTCGTCCGACATGCCAACGCTGGTCTTCAGGGTGATGCGGGCGCTTGCCTGGCCGTCCCGCTCCATCTGCTCATGCTGGCGGTTGCGGAACTCCCGCGCCGAAGTGCCGGGGGCAGGCGGGTCGATCTGGCGGGCGGCGAGGTCAGCATGGGTCGCCAGCAGCGTTTCGGCAAAGCGGTCGAGGTAGTGCTTCTCCCCTTCCACGAACCGCCAGTCCACCCGGCCCTCCTTCACGAGAAGCCGGAACTCCTCACGCGTGAAGTCCCGCACCATCCCCTGCATCCGGGCCACGGCTTCGTTCTCGGTGTAGCAGTATTCTGCCGGGATGCGGCGCATCATCTCCCGCTGGGCCAGCATCGCGTCCCGCAGGGCCTCCACACCGTGGGGCGTGGGGTTCTGGGGCAGCTCCTCCTCCACCGGTTCCGCGCCCTGGCTACGGGGGCTGTTCTGTGTCACCGTCCAGTCCTCGGCCAGATAGGCGTCGATCCGCTCGATGGCCTCCTGATAGTACCCGGCGGCTTTCAGCCGCTCCACATCGTCCGGCAGGCCCACATTCAGGCTGCGGAACGTCTCGTTCCAGCTCTTCATCCTACAACGCTTCCTTTCTTGCTCCTTATGCAGCAGGCTGCTGCGCCTGCGCGGTCTGCTCTTCCCAGAAGACGGCGGCATCGTTGAGCCAGCCTTCTGCATCCGTTCCCTCTGCTATGCCAATACCGTGGAACGCACGTTTGTACACACTTTCGTGGTACGGAACACCATTTCTCGCCAGTGCTTTTTGAAGTGCCGGGCCCTGCTCATAATAATTGAAGGCCATCAACAAAATGTCATTCAACCCATACCAGAAATATGTTGGCGGAAAATCCGGTGTCACACAGCCGGAAATATTATAATCGTAGTAGCGCAGATCTTCCGAATACGTATCGATCAGCCAACGGTAAATCGGTTTTGCTTCATAGAAATTATTGATCGGATACGCCAACAGCAGTACGCCGGGCCGAGGCACATTGTAACGAGGATATCCCACTTCTTGCCCGCAGAATACGCCCGCAATCTGACCACCGGAAGAATATCCCAGCAGCGCATAATCTTCCGTCTGGACCCCGAATTTTTCTGCGTTGGCCGTAATCAGTTGAATCGCACGGCCAAGGTCCTGAATCGGTGCGTTGTCCTTTGCTTCACTTCCGATCCGATACCGAAGTGCAAATACCGCATATCCTTTTTGATGCAGTTCCCATGCAGTGGAAACACCGCCCCGCATCTCGCCGCTGTAAAACAGAGCGTTGCCCGAAAGCACGACCGCATATTTTGCATTGGGCTTATCTGCCGGGAAATAATAGAGTTCCGCATGGTCGCGCGTCTTGTCCTCTGCAATTTCTTCCGGCGTATAGAGTTTGTACGTAATTTGTGTTCCTGTATTATACGTGTCGATCAGAAAGTTCATCCCAGCCACACAGCTGTTGATGGATTCTTTTCCGATCACATCCAGCATCGTATCGTTGTCTTTGCTGCTTTTCAGCAGTCCACAATCCCGCTCCCAGACATATACATAGGTATAAATGCCCGCACCCTTGATGCTGGGGTTTTCGCGCAGTTCCTTCATCGTGGTCTGCGGGGTGATATTGGCCTCGCCCTTTTCCCCTTCGGCAAAGGCGGGCAGGGCCAGCGCCAACATCAGGCAGAACAGCACGGCCAGCCGTCTCAGGATGTTTTTCATCGGCACTCTCCTTTACGCTGCCCCGGCCCGGAGCGCACGTCTCCTCCAACCGGGCTGTCATCATGCTCTGCATGAGCGAAAGCAGCCAGAGTTTTCTTCTATTGTAGCACAACCGGCCGTTTTCGAAAAGGTATATCGGACAAAAAAGAACGCCTCCCGCGCGAAGCCAGCGCGCCAGCGGCCAACTGCCGGGCAGGTGTGCAGTTTCCGGCTAAAAACATTGTACTTTGCCGGAAAGTCTGCTATACTGAAAGAATCGGAAGAATTTTTGAGGAATCGCGGAGCATTGCGGCTCCGTTCAGGGGAACGTATGAATGAGATCACAGTCCGGCCCATGACGCCGGAAGATTGGCCGGCAGTATCCAAGATCTATCTGGAAGGCATCGCCACCGAGCACGCCACCTTCCAGACCGACTGCCCGCCCTATCCCGCGTGGGATGCCTCCCACATCAAAGAATGCCGCCTTGTAGTGGAGGACGATGGCGTCCTGGCAGGCTGGGCGGCCCTGCACCGGGTCGACCCCCGCTGGTGCTACCGGGGCGTGGCCGAGGTCAGCATCTACATCGGCGAACGGTTCCGGGGCCGGGGGCTGGGGTATCATCTGCTCACCACCCTCTGCCAGCAGGCCGAAGCGGCCGGTTACTGGACGCTGCAATCCACGGTCTTGCAGGACAATGCAGCGTCCAAAGGCCTGCACCTGAAATGCGGGTTCCGTCTGGTGGGCCGCCGCGAGCGCATTGCGCGGGACTGCCATGGCCGCTGGCTCGATACCTTTTTGATGGAGCACCGCAGCCAGGACGATGAACCGGCGGGGTATTTCAAACTGTAAGGCAAAACGCTCCAACGCAAAAAAGCGATGGCCCGAAACGGCCATCGCTTTTTGCGTTTTCTGTTTTGATTGCCTGCGGAATTACCAGAACCAGTACCGCTTCTTGACCGCGACGTACGCGACGAGGCAGGCCACCACAAGGATGCCTGCACCGATGAAGAAGGTCCAATTGATGCTGGTGAAGCGCAGATTCTGGTTGGTCAGCAGATACTCGCCCGCCACGTCGGCATGTGCCACGCCGTCCTTGTAGCTGTTGAGGAACTGCCACTTCCCGCTCACGGTGTTGTGCAGATACAGGCGGCTGTACCCGGCATTTTCGCCGGTCATGGTGATGGTCACGCCGCAGGGCATGGCCTCGCCCTCGTTCAGGGTGAAGCGCAGGCCGTACTCGTCGGGCGAAAAGGTCAGCGCGGTGTTCACCTCGCTGGTGGTGTTGCGGATGGTGGAGCCGTCCACGGTCAGGGTGTAGTCCTCTGCTTCCAGCACGAGGGTGCGGCCCGTGGTGCGCAGGGCGTTCAGCATTGCGGTGGTCAGCACCGGGACCTGACTCTGCGGGTAGGAGATGGTATCGGAGGCCGCATTCTCAATGGAGGCCACGATGGGGTCGGTCTCCGCCGGAGCCGTCCCCTCCCCGGTGCTGTCCGTGCTGCTGCTGGATGCGGACGCCGTGCGGTTGACGATGACCGTCACCGACGAAGAGACCTTGCCGTTGGAAACGATGATGGAGGTCGCGCCGGTGGCAACACCGGTCACGACGCCGCTTCCGTTCACGGTGGCGATCTTTTTATCCTTGCTGGTAAAGGTCAGCTTCTGGGAGGCCGAAGACGGTGCCACCGAGCCGGTGATGGTGCCGGAAGCACCCGGCTTGAGCACGATGTAGTTCGTGTTCAGGGAGATGGACTCCACCGGGCCGGTGGACGCCGAGCTGGAGGAGGCTGCCACAACGGTCACGGTCGCCGAGCAGGTCACATCCCCGGCGGTGGCCGTGATGGTCGCCTTGCCGGGGGCCACACCGGTCACTTTGCCGAAGTTGTTCACAGTGGCCACACCGGGATCGGAGGAGCTCAGCGAAACGCTGATATAATTTGCTGCCGTGGTGGGCAGCACTGCCAGCGAGAGCGACGTGGTGTCGCCCACGGCAATGGTGCTGGACGCCAGCGTGATGTCCATCTCGGTCGCGATCATCGTGCTGTCGGGCTGGGTGGTGATGGTGTAGGTGCAGCTGACATCGCCACAGGTGGCCGTGATGTTCGCCGTGCCCAGGCCCACCGCCTGCGCCACGCCGTCCTCCCCGACCGAAACGATGTTCGGGTTATCGGAAACGTAGCTCACGCCGTTGCGGCTGGCGGCTTTCTGCGGCTGGACCACCGGCGAAAGCTGCTGGGCCGTGCCCACGGTCATGGTGGGGGCATAGTCCCCTGTTTCTACGCTCTCGGCCGCCACAGGGCTCCACGGGAAGGTGATGGCAGCCGGGGCAGAAATGGGGCTGGCTGCGGCTGCGGGCAGCGCGGCGCCTGCGGCCAGCAGGCCCAGCAGGGCGGCGCTTACGGCCAGCTGTTTCGGGTTCAGTTTCATTCTATCGTACCTCTTTGGGCGTTGAGTTTGCGGACGCTGTTTAACGGAACAAAACGCCCAGGGCCTCCATGACATATTCAAAGTAAGTCAGCTTGTCGTACTCGACACGGGCGGTCACGCTCATGCCGTTGGCCAGATCGACCTTGTCGCCGCTGTTGCTCACCACGTAGGTGCTGTTGGGCTTGATGGTCATCTTGTAGTACGAGCCGGCCTCGGTGGAGGTCACATCGCTGTCAATGGAAGTCACCGTGCCGGTCAGGTTGCCGTAGGAATACTCCGACAGGCCGGTGATGGCGATCTTGCAGGGGTCGCCCACGTTGATGAGCGGCCGGTCGCTGACGGTCAGGGCCGCCACGATCTCCTGATCGCTGTTCTCGCTGGCCACAGTGGCCAGTGCCGAACCGGCGCTCAGCACCATGCCCACCTTATAAGGGGTGTCCATGTGGATGACGCCGGACGTGGGCGCATAGATGTAGTAATCGTTCGCGCCGCTTGCCAGCGTATCCAGCTGGGCCTGAATGTTGTCGATGTTGGTCTGCACACTGGTCAGGTTGCCGGTGATGGACTGCAGCGTAGAGTAGTACAGCGCCTCGATCTCGCTCTGGTTCTGCTCCATCAGGGCCTTGATCTGCTCGTCGGAGTAGCCCGCCGCCTGATAGGGCGAAGCGTCAAAGGTCTTCTGCTGCACCTGGCTCTTGTAGCTCTCATACTGGTAATAGTAGGGCTGGTCGTCCAGGTCGGTCTCGCTGAAATAGTTCGTGTCGTCCTGAATGGACTTCAGCAGCTTTTCGTACTGCGCCTTCTGCTTCTGATAGATCTCCAGCTGGCTCTTGTAGCTGTCCTGCTGCATGTCGATGTCGGTGCTCTTGACATGGGCAATGAGATCGCCCTCGTTGACATAGCTGCCCTCCGAGATGTTGAGCTCGGTGATGGAGCCGGAGTAGCTGGACATGATATAGGTCTTGTTGCTTGCCTGCACCGTGCCGACCGATTGGCTGACGTAGGTGCGGTAGTTCTGGGTGCTCCAGATGGTCAGGAAGACCAGCAGGCCCGCCACCAGAAGGATCATCGCGTAGCCAAAGGGCGGCACACGCTTTTCCATCATGATGCGGCGATCCTGCAGGTCGGAAAGGTTCTGAATGGTCGTCATAATCACTTGGTCTCCATAAAGACGTCGAGCACACCATTGTCGTCGTCCTGATTGACATAGACGGTGTACGAATCGCCGGTCGTCTCGATCTCATGCTCGAACGCATAGATATCCAGTTTCTGGCTGGCGAGGTTGCTGTAGCTCATGGGGCCGGTGTAGTGGGCATACAGGCAGTTGCGCACCCGCAGCAGAGCGTCCATCTGGTAGCCAGGGTCCAGCCGGGGGATCAGCTGGTTGACCTGCTGCATGAAATAGATCTCCGCCGTGGGGTTGGGGCCCTTGCGCATCTTCACGCACTGCACGATGGGGCCAACCGGCATGGCGTCATGGCTGCGGATAAAGTTCTGCATCTGGGTCAGCACAATGGCCAGATTGCCCATATCCTCAACTTCCACCTTGCGCGACAGCACATTGGTCAGCTTCAGGGTCTTGTGTTCTGCAACTTGAATTTCTCTCATGGTATCGTCCACCTGTTTCTTTAGATTTTGCAATAGGTCATCGTCTATGGAAAATAAATTGGGGCTTCATTTTGACCGGAAGGTCTGCCGTTGTACAACCTCTCCGTCACCTTCGGTGACACCTCTCCTTTTTGCTTCTTATTTTCCACACACGATCACCTATTACACCCCTCCGGTGCCGCAGACAGACTGTCTGCATTCACGCTTTTCAAGAGGATATAATAAGTGACATTATAAAAATAAGGTGTGCCAGAAGGCTTACGCCTCCTGGCACACCATTACGAGGCATTATCATCAGCCCCGCCTACAATGTAGGGCGGTGCGAATGAAATACACCAACTATTCAGCTAAGATTAGACCTCGGTGACGAAGAAATCCTTACCGCCGAAGGTGCCCTTGTATGCCTTCTTATCGGCAGGACCCTTGAACAGAACAGTGTCGCCAGCCTTGTTAGCAACGGTAGCATTGCCCAGGTTGTAGACAGCAGCAACAGTGCCCAGAGTGGTAGCAAAAGAATCGCCGAAGTGGCCGTTCTCAGCAACGAACAGACCCTTCAGGTTCTGGCCCAGCTGCTTCCAGTTAGCATCGCCGCTGAAGACATAGCCCAGAGTCTTGTTCACAACGTTCTGGAGCTTAGCGTTACCAACGATGGTCACAATGTTGGTGTTGAAGGTCTTGACGTTGTCAAGAGTCCAGATCGGAGCGGTAACAGCGCCGATAGCCTCGATCACGCCACCACCAACAACATAGGTCATCTCGTTCTCTGCGATAACAGAGTAGTTTGCAGGCATCATCATAATGAATTACTCCCTTCAAATGATTGAATCGAATTTAGGACTTCTTCAGGCTGCGCAACCATCCAAAGCCATTTTTATGTAATCGAGTGCGCACTCGATTGCAACTTAATAAGTGATCGCCTCGCCGCCATCGTCGTCTTCCTCGACCACTGCGGCATGAGCAACGGGTTTCGGCTCTTCCTTCTTGCGGCGGAAGATGCCCTGCTGCAAGTTCCAAAGCTCGTAATACTTGCCCTGTTTTGCCAGCAGTTCATCGTGTGTGCCGCGCTCCACGATCTCGCCATGATCCATGACCAGGATCTGGTCGCAGTCACGAACGGTGGACAGGCGGTGTGCCACGATGAGCATCGACTTGTCAGCCAGCTGGTTGTAGATCATATCAAAAATGGTATTCTCTGTGCCAAAGTCCAGGCTGCTGGTCGATTCGTCCAGAATGTAGAGGTTCGAGTCCTTCAGGAATGCACGAGCCAGGGCAATGCGCTGCTTCTCACCACCGGACAGGCCGTTGCCAGCTTCTTCCAGATAGGTGTTGTACTGCAGCGGCAGCTTGCGGATGAACTCATGTGCATCTGCCTTCTTGGCAGCGTCCTTGACCTGCTCAAGGGTAGCTTCCGGACGCGAGATCCGGATATTCTCAAACAGTGTCTTGCTGAACAGCTCGACATTCTGCGGGACGTAAGAAATCGCACGGCGCACCGATGCGTTGGTATACTCGTTGAGGTTGATACCGTTCACATCAATTTCGCCGCTCTCCGGCTCATAATACTTGAGCAGGAGTTTGGTGATGGTCGATTTGCCGCTGCCGCTGCTGCCGACCAGCGCCACCTTCTGTCCCTGCGGGATGGTGAAGGAGATGTGGTTCAGCGCGGGGCTGCGGTTGCCATATCGGAACGTGACATCTTTGAATTCGATGTCGCCTTCGATCTGTTCCATCTTGGTGTGCTCTTCATCTTCGGCCTGTTCCGATTCATAATCCATGATCTCGGTCAAGCGTTTCATGGAGATATCCGCTTCCTGAATCGACATCTGCATCGAGATCAGGTCGCTCACCGGAGAAGTAAAGTAACCGGACAGCGTGGTGAATGCCATATAGCCGCCCAGTGTCAGCTCACCGTTCAACACCTGCATGATGCCCACGTAAGTGGTCACCATATTCAGCAGGGTGGAGATCACCATTGAGACCAGAGACTGGCCGGTGCTGATCTTGCTGGAACGGAGACTGATCTTCAGGCTCTTGATGTACTCGCGCTCCAGAGCTTCCAGCTCGCGGTCTTCGCAGGCATTGCACTTGATGGTCTCAATGCCGCGCAGGCTCTCGATCATCTGGCTGTTCAGCATTGCGGACTGCTGCATCGTCTCTTCATTGATCCGCTTGTAGGGCTGCTTGAAGATGATGACGAGCAGC
>ERZ773168.3494-NODE-3494-length-11051-cov-10.582121_pt1 | contig 11051 bp, 4 predicted proteins | sample MGYA00511261_ERZ773168 | MGnify/ENA primary metagenome ERZ773168 (study PRJEB29015, sample SAMEA2737855) | human gut metagenome | biome: human gut; feature: human-associated habitat; material: faeces | place: China | collected 2012 ... | reverse complement strand
TCATCCAGTGGGTGGATTACTGCTACGGCACGGACTATGTGGAGCGCTCCTTTGACGAAACCGCCATCCCCGGCGAGAAGGTGGAGCTGGACACCCGGAAGATCCGGGAGCAGGAAAGCCTGCTGGAAAAGAAAGATGCCGAGTTGGAAGCCCTGCGTAAGCAGGTGGAGAGCCTTTCGGCGGCGTATACGGCCAGCAAACAGCAGAATCAACAGAGCCGCAGCTTTACCGCCGCCGACCTGACCGAGGCCGAAACACGGCGGAAGATCATCGACATCGACCTCAAGGCCATGGGCTGGAAGTTTACCGGGGCGGATGCCGATGTGCGCGTGGAGTACGAAGTGGACAACATGAACGGCGTGCTGGGCCAGAAGGGCTATGCGGATTACGTCCTCATGGGCAAGGATGGCAAGCCGCTGGCGGTCATTGAGGCCAAGCGCAGCACCAAAGACCCCAACATCGGGCGCAAGCAGGCGCAGCTCTATGCGGACTGTCTGGAACAGAAATTCGGCCGCCGCCCGATGTTGTTCACCACCAACGGCTACACCACCTATTTCTGGGACGAAGCAAGCGGCCCGCAGCGGCCGGTGAGCGGCGTGTTCTGCAAGGATGATTTGCAAAAGCTGATGAACCGCCGCACCGAGAAAAAGCCGCTGGACACCATTGAGATCGACGACAAGATCACCGACCGCTACTACCAGAAAAATGCCATCCGTGCGGTGTGCGCCCACATCACGCAGGGGTTCCGGCGCAACCTGCTGGTCATGGCCACCGGCACCGGCAAGACCCGCACGGCGTCCAGCCTGACCGACGTGCTGAGCCGGGGCGGCCATGTGACGAATGTGCTGTTTCTGGCCGACCGCACCGCGCTGGTCAAGCAAGCGAAGGACGACTTCAAAAAGTATCTGCCCGACCAGTCGCTGTGCAATCTGTGCTCATCCAAGGACGACAAGGCGGCACGTATCGTGTTCTCCACCTACCCCACCATGCTCAACGCCATCGACAACGCCAAGACCAAGGACGGCGTGCCTCTGTTTTCCCCGGCTCACTTTGACCTCATCATCGTGGACGAGAGCCACCGCAGCATTTTCAAGAAATACCGGGCGATTTTTGACTATTTCGATGCCATTCTGGTGGGTCTGACTGCCACTCCGAAAACCGATGTGGACCGTAATACCTACGACTTTTTCGAGATGGAGCACGGCATCCCTACCTACGCCTACGATTACGACACCGCCGTTTATACAGACCATGTTCTGGTGCCCTATTATAACTACGAGGTCAAGACCAAGTTTCTGGAAGAGGGCATCCACTACGACCAGCTTTCGCCGGAGGACAAGACCCGCTACGAGGACGATTTTGCCGAGGACGACACCCTGCCCAGCTTCATCCCGTCCGAAAAACTGAACAAGTTCATCTTCAACGCCAACACCGTGGACACGGTGCTGCAAGACCTGATGGAACGGGGCATCCAGACGGCGGGCGGTGACCGCATCGGCAAAACCATCATCTTTGCCCAGAACAAGCGCCATGCGGAGTTCATCCGGGAGCGGTTTTGCAAGCTGTATCCGCAGCTGGAACAGCAGTATCCCGGCTTCATCCAGCGGGTCGTCTGTGACGATGCTTATGCACAGTCCATCATTGACGACTTCAAGCAGCCGGATAAGCCGCCTTTTATTGCGGTCTCGGTGGATATGATGGATACAGGCATTGATGTGCCGGAATGCACGAATCTGGTGTTCTTCAAAAAAGTGCGCAGCAAAACGAAGTTCTGGCAGATGATCGGCCGCGGCACCCGGCTCTGCCCGTCCCTTGCCTGCGTGGATGCCATTGACGGCGAATATACCGGCAAGCGGCGCTTTTTGATCTTCGACTACTGCGGCAACTTTGAGTTCTTCCGCCAAAAGCCCAACGGCTACGAGAGCACCGACACCAAGAGCCTGTCCGAAAGCATTTTCTGCAAACAGGTGCGCATTGCCGCGGCGTTGCAGGATGGCGCATATGCAGATGAAAAATACCAGAGCTGGCGCAATATCCTTACCGAAACTTGTCGGGCTGAGGTGGGCGCACTGAACCCGGAACTGGTCTCTGTGCGCCTGCACCGGAAGGCCGTGGAACACTACCAGAAACCGGAAGCCTTCACCGCCCTGTCCGAAACGGACAAGGGCACCTTGATGCGGGAAGTCGCACCGCTTATCTCGCTGGACGATAAGGATGAAGCGGCCAAGCGGTTCGATAATTTTGTGTACGGTCTGGTGCTCTGTGAGCTGGAAGGTCTGCCCGGCCTGACGCGGGCACAGCGGCAGCTGAAAAACACCGCCGCTCTGCTGGAACAGAAAGCCACCATCCCGCAGGTGCAGGCCAAGCTGCCGCTCATCCGGGAAGTGCAGACGGACGAATTCCTGACCTCCCACGATTTGCTCCGCTTTGAGGAAATGCGGCAGGAGCTGCGGGAGCTGGTCAAGTTTCTGGTGGACGGTGTGGAAGGGCAAAAGCCAATCTACACCGCCCTTGCCGACCCGGTGTTGGAGCAGACCGAGGGCAAGGCGCTGGACTCCGGTTATGACTTCGGGGAGTACCGGGAGCGGGTGAATCGCTACATCATGGAGCACCGCAACGATACACTGGCTATCCACAAACTGACCCAGAACATCCCGCTCTCGCAGGGCGATTACATTGAGCTGGAACACATCTTTACCAGCGAGCTGGGCAGCAAAGAAGATTATGCCCGGGAGTTCAAAGATACCCCGTTTGGTCTGCTGGTGCGCAAGGTGGCAAAACTTGACCACGAAGCTGCAATGCAGGCATTCTCCAAGTTCATCAACGATGAATCACTGAATGCAAAGCAGATCGCTTTCGTGCAGAAAGTTATCCATTACATCGAACAGAACGGCTATGTGGAAAGCAAAGCCGTTCTGATGAAACCGCCTTTCGACCAGCCCATTCTGTTCACCCGCCTGTTTGACGGCAAAATGGGTGGTGAGCTGATGGAAACCATTGATGCCGTCCGGGAAAATGCGGTCCATGTGACGGCGTGATACGGCGGAATGCAGAGCGCAGCAAAAAATGTGACCGGGAAGAAGATCCACCGGCTTTACAATTGCCGGAAAAGGCGGTATTCTTTATTTATGACAAACATCCGCAGGAGGAAACCATGGACATCCGCCAGCTGCACTACTTTCTGGTATTGTGCGAAGAAATGAATTATACCCGGGCCGCACAGCGGCTGTTTTTGTCGCGGCAGGCGCTGCGGCAGAGCATCTCTGCGCTGGAAGCGGAACTTTGCGGGCCGCTGTTTCTCAGTGCCCACCACAAACTCACCCTCACCGACCGCGGCATGAGCCTGCAGCGCCATGCCACCCCGGTGGTGGAGCAGTTCCAGCAGATGCAGGCCGCCCTGCGGGCCGAGATCCAGTCGGCCCAGCCGGTGCACATCGGCATCAGCGTGGCGCTGGTGCCGGACTACCTGCCTGGGCTGGAAACGCAGCTGGACAAGTTCCGCCAGCAGTACCCTCATGTGGAGATGCGGTTCCGCCTGCTGGACAACGACGCCGTGGCCGATGCCGTGGAGCAGGGCGAGCTGGACGCCGGTCTGGTCATCGACCTGGGCTGTGCGGCCCCGGTACTGGCCCGCACCACCCTGCGGGCCGACCCTGCCTGCCTGCTGGTGCCCCGCGGTCACCCCTTCTGGGACCGGGAGAGCATCCCGCTGGCCGACCTGCGGGGGCAGCGGGTGCTGCTGCCCAGCCTGCGGCAGGACCTGTTCAGTCCGCTGTGGTCGGCCTGTGCCCGGGCCGGGTTTGCGCCCAACGCCGAGATCGGCCCCAGCTTTTACCAGGCCTATTATCTGGTGCAGGAGCAGCTGTGCACCTGCCTGACCCGCTACGAGCCCGGTGCCCGGCGGGAGCTGGACCGGGTGCGGGATGTGCTGCTGGAGGACCTGCCCCCGCTGTGCGTGTCGCTGGTACAGCGCCGGGACTATACCTCGGCCTACATCGACCTGCTGCGCAGTTACCTGATGGAGGTGCTGGGCGGGGCCGCCTCGCTGCCGCCGCGCCGGGGCCGTCCGGCCAAGCCCTTCTACAACTTCCCGGTGCTGTCCAGCACGGCGGCAAAGCCTGCCGCTCCGGTGCACCCGGCCCCTGGCACCCAGCTGCCCTTTGCGGGTGCGACCAACTTCCGGGAGCTGGGCGGCTATCCGGCCGATGAGGGCAAGACCGTGCGCTGGGGCCAGATCTGGCGCGGCGTGTGCACCGCGCGGCTCACCGACCCGGCGGACCGTGCCCGGCTGGATGCGCTGGGCTTGCGGCTGATTCTGGACCTGCGCAGCACTGCCGAGGCCCAGGCCGAGCCGGACTATGTGCCGGACGGTGCCCGGCTGGTGCAGATCTGTGCCCTGTGCGGCGACGACGGCCATGAGATCAGCTTTGCCCCCGGTGACATCGAGCGCATGATGCACACCGCCCGGGAGGGCGAGAACATCCTGTACCGGATGTACCGACAGATGCTGTTCGGCAACAAGGCCTTCAAGGAGCTGTTCCGGGCGCTGGAAGCCGGCGAGACGCCCATCCTGTTCCACTGCTCTGCCGGCAAGGACCGCACCGGCGTGGCCGCCATGCTGATCCTGCTGGCGCTGGGTGCGTCCGACGAGACGATCTGCGCGGACTTTGTGCAGACGAATGTCTGCCGCAAGGCCGAGATCGACGCCCTTCTGGCGGGCCACGCGGAAGAGATCGCCGCCGACCCGTCCAAGCGGATGCGGTTCTGCACACAGGCGGGCGTGGATCCGGGTGCGGCACCCTATGTGCTGCAGGTTATCCGGGAAGCGTGCGGCAGCGCGGAGGAGTATCTGGCCCGGGAGTACGGCCTGACTCCCGCCCGGCGGATGCGCCTGCGGAGGATGTATCTGGAATAATGATGCAGAATGAGCCCCGGTGTATGCAGATGCACCGGGGTTTTTGCGGCATAAAATCGGCCATGTGCACAAAAAATATGCGGCGGGAACCGGTTTTCCCTTGACAAGCGTGCAAATGTTTCGTAATATAATTAGTAGTATGGAATAAAAGACGCTGTGTGCAGGTCGTCCCCGTGACCGGAGTTTCTCCACAGGCGAAGCGCGCCTGTTTTATATAAGCCAGAACCGGATAGAAAAAAGCCGCAATGCCCGTGCAGGGTCTGCCTGCGCGCGTGATTTTTGTTGTCACTTTTTGCATGGAAGGCTCCCTTATAGATCGTTGCCCACAGCCTGCCGCACAGCGTCTCCTGCTTGTTTGAACCTGAATGAAAAATCAGAACAAAGGAGAGTGAACACGATGACCGCGATCGAAGTGATCGTGGCCCTGATCGTGGGTGTTGTCGGTGCAGCTGCGGGCTATTTTGTTGGTTACAACAACCGGAAAAAGACCGCCGAAGCACAGATCGGCAGCGCCGAAGCCGAGGCGACCCGCCTGGTGAACGAAGCGATCAAGACCGCAGACCAGAAGCGCAAGGAAGCGGTTCTGGAAGCCAAGGACGAGGCCTTCAAGCTGAAGGCCGAGGTCGATGCCCAGAAGGCAGAGGCCGACAAGGAGATCAAACAGCGCCGTGCTGAGATCAGCCGTCAGGAAAACCGCATTGACCAGAAGGAAAATGCCCTGGACCGCAAGACCGAAGCCCTGGAGCGCAAGGAAGAGGACCTGAAGAAGCGTACCGCCGAGGCCGACGCCCGTCTGGCCGAGATCGACGCCCTGCGCGCCAAGGAGATGGAGCGTCTGGAAACGCTGGCCGGCCTGAGCCAGGAGGACGCCCGCGAGGTGCTGCTGCACAAGGTGGATGAGGAGCTCACCCACGAAAAGGCCGTGCGCATTGCCGCCTATGAGACCGACCTGAAGGAGAACTGCGACAACATCGCCCGCAACCTGATCGGTCAGGCCGTGAGCCGCTGCGCCGCCGACCACTGCAGCGAGACCACCGTGAGCGTGGTGCCGCTGCCCAGTGACGAGATGAAGGGCCGCATCATCGGCCGCGAGGGCCGCAACATCCGTGCGCTGGAAACCGCCACCGGTGTGGACCTGATCATCGACGATACCCCGGAGGCCATTACCCTGTCCTCCTTCGACCAGACCCGCCGCGAGGTGGCCCGCATGACGCTGGAACGCCTGATCGGCGATGGCCGCATCCACCCCGCCCGCATCGAGGAGACGGTGGAAAAGTGCCGCCACGAGCTGGAGCTGCAGATGAAGCGCGAGGGCGAGCGCGCGGTGATGGAGCTGGGCATCCACGGCCTGCACCCGGACCTGATCAAGCTGATCGGCCGGTTGAAGTACCGTACCAGCTTTGGCCAGAACGCCCTGACCCACAGCATGGAAGTGGCCTGGGTGGCCGGCCTGCTGGCAGGCGAGATGGGGGTCAACGTGACCATGGCACGCCGCGCCGGTCTGCTGCATGACATCGGCAAGGCACTGGATCACGAGATCGAGGGCAGCCACGTCCAGATCGGCGTGGACATTTGCCGCAAGTACAAGGAAAACACCCAGATCATCCACGCCATTGAGGCCCACCACGGCGATGTGGAGCCCAAGACCCCGCTGGCCTTCATCATCCAGGCTGCCGACGCCATCAGCGCCGCCCGCCCGGGTGCCCGCCGCGAGAATGTGGAAAGCTACGTCAAGCGTCTGGAAAATCTGGAGGAGATCTCTTCCAGCTTTGAGGGCGTGGAGCAGGCCTTTGCCGTTCAGGCCGGCCGCGAAGTCCGCATCATGGTCAAGCCCGATGTCATCAGCGATGATCAGGTCATCCTGCTGGCCCGCCAGATCGCCAAGAAGATCGAGGATACCCTCGATTATCCCGGCCAGATCAAGGTCAACGTCATCCGCGAGAGCCGCGCCATCGAGTACGCGAAGTAAGATCAGAACCAAGAGGAGCCCGTTGTGTTCGCACAGCGGGCTCCTTTTTTGTCTGTGAACTTCTCGGACGCATCGTGTCAGATCTCCGGGCAGGGGAGCCAGGTTTATGAGGCTGCCTGTCTTGTCTCTCCTGCTGGGAGAGGGGTCGCCGCGAAGCAATGACAAAGAGAACTGATATAAGCTGAACAGATTTCAACTCTTAATAAAATGAAGTGAATGAAGTTAAATGTACTCCGTAGGAATACAAGTTGTGGCTTTAATGCAAGAACTGTCTTTATGCAAAATACAGCACAGGAGAAAAACTATACAAAAATTAGTTTCCATTTTCGGCAGGATGTTGGACAAAGGGGAGAAATGGGCCTTTTGGGAGAACAAATTCGGCAAAAAGTCTTTTCTTTGCCGACGGATGGATGTATAATGCGGCCATGGCACAAGGGTGTGCAGAAGCTCCAGAGGGGGAGCAGAGCCCCTTGTGCATTTTCAGAAATTGATGCTTTATCAGTGTAGAGCATTAAAGAGAGGGGAAAACATATATGAAATTCGATCGTCGTATTTCGCGCCGCAGCTTCCTGGCAGCTGCCGGTGTCACCTCTGCCGCGCTGGCTCTGACAGCCTGCGGCGGCTCTTCCAGCTCCACGGCTGCATCTTCTGCAGCCAGCGGCGCTTCCTCTGCTGCGGCTGGCACCGCACAGGGCGGCACCCTGAACATCATGCTGGAGACCGAGGTCCAGTCTCTGGACCCTCAGGTAGCCACCGACGGCACCTCCTTTGAGGTCATCGCGGATTACACCGATGGCCTGATGCAGATGGATGCTGACGGCGCAGCAGTTCCCGCCATGGCGGAGACCTATGACATCAGCGAGGACGGCAAGACCTACACCTTCCACCTGCGCGATGCAAAGTGGTCCAACGGTGAGGCCGTGACCGCCGCCGACTTTGTGTTTGGCTGGCAGCGCGCCGTAGACCCCGCTACCGCTTCCGAGTATTCCTACATGCTGTCCGACATTGGTCAGGTGGTCAACGCCGCTGAGATCATTGCCGGTGAAAAGCCCGTTACCGACCTGGGCGTGACCGCTGTGGATGACAAGACCCTGGAGGTGCAGCTGAACGTTCCTGTCAGCTACTTCCTGAGCCTGATGTACTTTCCCACCTTCTACCCGGTGAACGAGGCCTTCTACAACACCTGCGCTGACACCTTTGGCACCAGCCCCGAAACGGTGCTGTCCAATGGCGCGTTCGTGCTGACCGATTATCAGCCCGCCGCCACCGCCTTTGCGATGGAAAAGAACCCCGATTACTATGATGCGGATAAGATCGCTCTGGACGGTCTGGCCTATCAGGTTATCAAGGACAGCCAGCAGGCTCTGATGAGCTATCAGACCGGCACGCTGGATATCACCCTGCTGAACGGTGAGCAGGTCGATCAGGTCAAGGATGATCCCGAGTTTACCAGCGTGGGTGCCGGTTACCTGTGGTACATCAGCCCCAACATCGACGCTGTGCCTGATCTGGCAAACTTGAACCTGCGCAAGGCTATGACCTTTGCGCTGGATCGTGATGCCATTACCGGCGATGTGCTGAAGGATGGCTCCACCCCCGCATACACCGCCGTTCCCGCACAGTTTGCAACCGGCCCCGACGGCAGCGATTTCAGCGCCGACCAGACCAAGTTTGCAGATGACTGCGCTTATGACCCTGAGAAGGCCAAGGAGTTCTTTGAGACCGCCAAGGCTGAGCTGGGCAAGGATACCTTCACCTTTGATATGGTGGTGGATGCTGACGATGCACCCCAGAAGGTGGCTCAGGTCGTCAAGGAGCAGCTGGAGACCACGCTGGAGGGCCTGACCATCAACCTGACCGTGGAGCCCAAGAAGCAGCGCGTGCAGGATATGCAGGACGGTACCTTTGAGCTGGGCCTGACCCGCTGGGGCCCCGACTACGCCGACCCCATGACCTACCTGGGTATGTGGGTCACCGGCAACTCCAACAACTACGGTCTGTGGAGCGATGCCGATTACGATGCCATCATTGACGAGTGCACCACCGGTGACCTGTGCACCGACCCCGAAGGCCGCTGGGCAGCCCTGTATGAGGCCGAGCAGATCGTCCTCGAACAGGCCGTCATCTTCCCCCTGTACGGCCAGTGCAACGCCGAGATGATCTCCTCTGCCGTCAAGGGTGTCGAGCATCACCCCTGCGCTCTGAACCGTGTGTACAAGAACACCACCAAGAGCGAGTAAACAACTGAATCGCTGAACAAGGCCGCACAGTGGCCCGCAAAGAGCCACTGTGCGCCTTTTTGGCATTGTGCCTGTCCGCGGCAGAGGAACGACTGACCGCGAGATCCCAGAAGGAAAAAGGGGGTCCACCCGACGTGAAAAAATATACGCTCAAGCGAATCCTGACCTCGCTGTTCACACTGCTGGCAATTTTGCTGGTGCTGTTTATTCTGATGCAGCTGATGCCCGGTTCGCCCTTCAATGATGAAAAGCTGACACCCGATATGCGGGCTGCCCTGTACGCAAAGTACGGCCTGGATCAGCCCATCTACATCCAGTTCTTCCGCTATGTGGGCAATATGCTCCGCGGAGATCTTGGCGTGAGCTATAACATCTCCAAGAATACACCCATCTCCCAACTCATCCAGAGCCGCCTGCCCATCTCCATTCAGGTGGGCGGCATGGCGGTGACGCTGGGTGCCGCTGTGGGCCTGGTGCTGGGCATCATTGCCGCACTCAAGCGGGATACCATTTTTGATACCATCGCCACCATCATCTCGGTCATCGGCGTGTCGGTGCCTTCCTATGTGTTCGCACTGGCCCTGAGCTATGCCTTTGGCTTCAAGCTCCGCTGGTTCCCAATGCTGTTCTCCGCCAAGGATGTCTTTGGCTCCAGCGTCCTGCCCAGCATTTCGCTTTCCATGTTCACCATGGCCTCCATTGCCCGCTTTACCCGCAGTGAGATGATCGAAGTCCTTGATTCCGATTACATGCTGCTGGCCGAGAGCAAGGGCATCTCCGGCCCGGCGCTGATCTTCCGCCATGCCCTGCGCAATGCCCTCATCCCCATCATCACGGTGCTGGCACCCCTGATCGTGGATCTGATGACCGGCTCGCTGGTGGTGGAAAAGATCTTCGCCATTCCCGGCGTGGGCAGCCTGCTGGTCACGGCCATCCAGTCCAACGATTACAACGTGGTCATTGGCCTGAGCTTTATCTACAGCGCCATGTACATTGGCATCATGCTGGTCGTTGACCTGCTCTACGGCATCATCGATCCGCGCATTCGTCTGGCAAAGGGGGATGACTGATATGGCAGAAAAAGCGATCCGCCTGGGCGGCGAATCCACAGCGGATGCCATCGTCAGCGCGGTGGATTCCCTGTATCCCGAGCACACCTTTGAGAACAAGGAGTTTGCCCTCAAGCACAACGACGATGAGATCGCCGTGGATACCAACTTTGCGGCCCAGAGCTTCTGGAAGGATGCCATCCTCCGCTTCTTCGGCAAGAGGAGCGCCGTGCTGGGCCTGATCCTGATCGTCGTCATCGTGCTGCTGGCCGTTTTTGGCCCGGGCATGAACAGCTATACCTACTCCGGCCAGGATCTGAGCCAGAAGAACTTTGCTCCCCGTGTGCCGGGCATCGAGCGCCTCGGCATCCTGGACGGCAGCGAGAAGATGAGCACCACCACCGGCAGCAAGAGCGTCAACGCCTATGTGGAAAAGGGCAAGGACGATGTCTACTACTGGTTCGGCAGTGACCTGTACGGCCGCGATATCTGGACCCGCACCTGGGAGGGGGCCCGTGTTTCCCTGATCATCGCGGTGGCCGCCGCTGTCATCGATATGGTCATCGGCATGAGCTATGGCCTGATCTCCGGCTACTTTGGCGGCAGGGTGGATATGGTGATGCAGCGCTTCCTCGAGGTAGCCAACGGCATTCCCCGTCTGGTCATCGTTACGCTGCTGCTGCTGGTGCTGCAGCCCGGCATGGTCACCATCATCTTTGCCCTGATGCTGACCGAGTGGGTGGGCATGAGCCGCATCGCCCGCGCCGAGATGCTCAAGCTGAAGGATCAGGAGTTCGTCCTGGCCTCCCGCACGCTGGGCGCCGGCAGCTTCTTCATCATCTTCAAGGAAGTGCTGCCCAACATCATCGGACCCATCA
>ERZ773168.3492-NODE-3492-length-11054-cov-75.136740_pt1 | contig 11054 bp, 9 predicted proteins | sample MGYA00511261_ERZ773168 | MGnify/ENA primary metagenome ERZ773168 (study PRJEB29015, sample SAMEA2737855) | human gut metagenome | biome: human gut; feature: human-associated habitat; material: faeces | place: China | collected 2012 ... | reverse complement strand
AGAAAGCTCAGGCGCATCCTGCCGTACTTGCCCAGCGGGGTCTTCGGCTGATGCAGGGTCAGGTTCGGGAGAAGATAATCCCCGGTCTGCGTGTAACTCAGATTGCTGCTCATATTCATGCTGGCTCCTTTCATTGTTTCGGCGGCGAATGGTGGTTTTTACGGTGCGCTCGATGTTCCGCAACACCTCTCGGCTCATGTCGCTGACGGCTGCGCCGAGGGCGTAGACACTATCCGGGGTAGAGAAATTGTAGATTGCCTGAAAATCGTCCTTGTCGAACCACCCGGCAGGCTCAAAGCCGCAGCGTTCCAGCAGCGTGTAGGTGACACTCATTGCTGCTGCGCTTTTGAACTGCATCTCCACCCCGGCTTCATCATAATCCATCAGGAGCGAGCCGTCAACGATGGCACGGATGTCGCCGCCGTTGTTGTCCCAGTAATCCGCCACCAATTTTCCGGCAACATCGGCAAGCTGCTGGCTAACACGCTCTCCGCTGATGCCGTAGATAGCGGCGAGCATTTCCGAAACAGGCTGTTTCAGATCATCGTTGTACTGCCACACCTCCGGGTCACGGGAATTACGGCGCACACCGGTGTCCGACACATCGAAAACGTAGTGCAGGCGCGGGAATCCGCTGGATTCGTCCAGCAGAGCGATACCCTTAGAGCCACGTCTGACATAGCGGTTCATCCGACTGTTCCAAACATCATAGTCGGCGCAGGCGGTGGCATCCGGGCGCTGGGCGTAGATCATGAGCTGGTCTGCAAAGGGGTACTTGTACAGCCGGGATGCGGTGGTTAGGTAATCCGTCCAACTTTCCCAGTACCGGGTTAAGCCATTTGCCGTGCGCTGGGCAAGGGCGAGATATTCTTCGGTTTTGCTTGGCATAGCGTTCCTCCCTTCAATCTCGTTGTAAACAAAAAAGCGAGCGGCCTTTTCAGGTCACTCGCTTATGGAATTAAAACTGGTTTTAATATAGCATGAATCGAAGCGTTCTATCAAGACCTCACTTTTGAGGGTTTCAAAAACTGGAACCGCAAAGTTTCGATTTCAAAGCAAGAACGTTCTGACGAATCTGCTCTATGACTGCTTTGAATTCATCATCGCTTTTTCCGGTAGGGTCATCCAGACCCCAATTCTCATCAAAAGGTCTGCCAATGAACGGGCAGCTGACATTGCAGCCCATGGAAATAGCGATATCCGGCTTTGGAATTGCAGAGATCAGCTTGGAATACTGTGTCTCTTCCATGTCGATACCATATAGTTCTTTCATCAGGCGCACAGCATCCTGATTGATCTGCGGTTTGGTTTCGGTTCCAGCCGAGTAGCTTTCAAACACATCTGCGGCCAGTACCTTGCCAAAGGCTTCGGCAATCTGGCTGCGGCAGGAATTATGGACACAGATAAAGGCGATTTTGGGTTTTGACATATAGGTGTTCCTTCCCCACAAACTGGAAGTTGTCATAATGCGTCTTTGGGACAGTTCTTTACGCACTCCATGCATAGGATGCATTCTGTACCGTTTTTACGTTTCCTTGAATTATCTGTCACATCAACATTCATCGGGCAAACACGTTTGCATTTCCCACAGGAGACACACTTCTCCTTATCGCATTTCAGACGAATCAGAGAAAAATAACTCATCGGCTTCAGAAAAACAGTAATCGGACAGATGTACTTGCAGAATGCCCGGTTATCCTTGAAGAAAAATGCAAGGATAATTCCTGCCGTATAATAGAGAATGTTACCAATGATAAATGCCCAGAACATGATTCTCTCTAGGCTCCCCACATGAGCAAGGAACAATGCTGCAACAAAGATCAGCGAAGCCGCAAAGGTGATATACCTGATCCATCCTATTTTTCTTCGCGGCTCCTTTGGCACTTTGTAGGGCAGAAAATCCAGCACCATAGCTGTCCAGCAGGCATATCCGCACCATCCGCGTCCAAATATCAGCGGTCCGAATATTTTGGCTACGGCATAATGTATTGTTGCAGCCTCAAACACGCCTGTGAACAGATAATACCAGAATCCCTCGATCTGCATATTTTCGTTACATATCAACCCAAGATAGACAAGCATGTACAGACCGACAAGAAGTTGAACAATGCGCCTTGCGTACTTATATTTTTTAATATACAAAAAAACACCAAGTGAAATGGACAGACCAATGTAGCTGAAATTGAACAGATAGAACAGATTGTTCTTTGTCAGCCATAAGGTAATTGCGACCGTTTCGAATACAGCCAGCATAATGATCGGCATAGCATATTTCTTCATTTTTGCATCCCCAACAAACTTCGATTTGTCGAGTTCAGTATACCACACCGAATCCCATTGTAAAAGAGCCTATGTACGCCGCCCGCAGGCGGCGAAAGTCAGTCCGGGGGAAATTCCAGTTCGGCAAACTCCGCATCAGTCAGCAGTTTCAACTTCTCGATAACACCCTCCGACAATTCCCGCAGAGCAGTTTCATCCGGCATCAGGTAGCACTGCATGAGCCGCAGCTCGTGGATAAGCCCCAACCGGGTGCCGGTGTTGTAAAGCATCATCAGCATCAGTTCCTCATGGTTAAAGTTCATGTTCAGCCCTCACTTTCCGGCATACCGTGGGGTTGCACTCCGGGGCATCGCACTTTTCCTTGAGATTCATCAGTACCGAATGGCGTTCCGGCTGCTTGTCCAGAAACCCCTGTAAATCTTTGAAGCCGATGCTGTCCACATAATGCACAGACACCTCGCCATTGCGTTTGAGTGCGATCACATCGCTGACCGACAGGCTGTGTCCCTCAAAATCCTGCGGACGGGAGAGGTTGAACATCTGAAACAGTTCTTCCAAAACCTCGTTGTTCGGCACATCCTGCCACATGGCGGGCAAATCAGCATAGTAGGTGACCTCGTAATGCTCCGGGTCTGGCGTTTTGCCCCGACGATGCAGTTCCCGCATGGAAGCAAATCTTTCATCGAGGATTTTTTCGTCATGCCGCAGCTGCATCACCATATAAACATCGCACCCTGCGTTCAGAAATTTCTGCGGGATGTCCGGCATGGGTTCGCCGTCAAAATTCTGGTTCCATTTTTGCTGCATTGTCCACCTCACAGTTCCGGTGCAGACCGTGCAGACGATTTTGGCGCAGACGTATCACTTGCCAGTGCTGCCAGCTTTTCCAGTGTGGAAGGGCGGTGGTCTGCGCTCCGTTCCTCGGCTTCCGCAACTTTATCCATAACGGCATCGTAGTCCTGCAACAGCCGCCGGCCCTTTTCCAAGTGGTGCGCTTCCAGAATCTGCTCACGGGCTTCCTGAATAGTCAGTTCCGGGGCATCCAGCTGCCCACCGTCCATCACAGAATAATCGCTGTGGTAGAGGGTGTAGTCCCATCCATCCTCACAGGACTGGATTGCAAGGTAGCCTTTGCCGCCCAGTTCCCACGCCGCCTGCTCGTCCTGTGTCTGAATCTCCGGGTAGAAGTCGGCATGGTTCCGCTCCATGACCTCGGCAAACTGGCAGATGTGGAACACATTGCCCAAACCGCCCATGTCAAAGTGGTAATCATCCAGATGTTCCACCCGTGCCGTAAAACTGCGCCCATCCGGGTAATCCACCTGAATTACGCCGCCATCTGGAATACGATAGAGGTCATCATAGTGGCTGTTGATGAGCCGAATGTCTTTCGGCAGCGTTTCCGGCTCCCAGATGCGCCGTCTGCCGATGCCCGCCTGCGGAATGTTTTCGAGGATCTTTACGCTTTCCTGTTGGATGACCTTGCGGTCATCGTCCGAAAGTTCAAACAGATACCAGTTCCGGGCGGCAGGGATGGCGTTCCGTCCATCCGGCGGCAGATTCTTTTCCGAGATCTGCCCACTTTCCAGCGGCTCGCCAGTTACCTTGTTATAAGTGGCAAAGCCGACCCCTGCACCGTTTTCCCGGAGATGCAGATAGCGTTCATCGTTGATAAGGTAGACCGCTTCTTTTATCTGCTCCATCAGCACCCACCTTCAAATTCCAGCGAAAACTTGCTGCGGCCATCGGCTTCACAGGACAGCAGCACGGTGGCATTGTAGGTTTTGCCCTTAACACTCTTGCAGTCCTTCAGGCGGACCCGACCATCCCGCAGCAGCTTGTCTGCCACATGAGCGTCCATGCGTTTGCCGAGCCGTTTCAGAAAAGCATTATCCTTCCACAGCACGAAACGGCACTCCCGGTTCTCGCAGAACCAGCCCTTTTCACGCTCCACAACATTTGCACCGCAGTTCGGGCAGATACCAATAATCTTGTTTTTCATAAGCGCATTCGCTCCCTTCGCAGCCTCGGTGGTCATTACCAGCGAGGAGATCATTTCCTTGATTTCAGTCATAAAAGTTTCCGGCTCCATTTCGCCACGCTCGATTTGCAGCAGCTTTGTTTCCCAATCGGCGGTCATTTCCGGGGATTGGATCTCTTCGGGGATCACGGTGATGAGGGCTTTGCCTTTGTCGGTGGGCAGCAACACCTTGGTTTTCTTGGTGCCCTTGCGTTCCAGAAAGCCCTTCTGCACCAGCTTTTCAATAGTTGCGGCACGGGTGGCCGGGGTGCCGATGCCCTGACGTTCCACACCCTCCGGCATACTGTCTGCACCCGCTGCCTGCATAGCGGACAGGAGCGTATCTTCCGTGTAGGATTTCGGCGGGGACGTTTGACCTTCCTTCAGTTCGGCATCAGCAACGCTGCACTGGCTCTGCTCTTGCGCATCCGGCAGAACAGCCGGTTCTTTCTGCTTGCCCAGCAGCTCGCCCAGCATTTTTCGTTCCATGGCTTTCCATCCGTCGGACAGCACCACCTTGCCTTTTGCGGAAAACTCCTCTTCAGCGCAGATGGTGGTGAGCGTAGTTTCTGCATAACAGTGCGGTTCGCCTACGGCGCAGAGCAGCCGTGCGGAAATCAGCCGCAGGACATTCCGCTCCCCGGCAGGGAGGGCAGCAAGGTCTGCTTTTGCCATGCTTTTCGTAGGCAGCAGCGCATGGTGGTCGGTGACTTTGCTGCCATCGATGACCTGCTGCACATGGATGGGAATCGGCTCCTCCACGGCAAACGCCCTGCCCGTGTCCGTCACCAGCCCCGGAAGGGATGCCGCCATATCCTCCGTCAAAAAGCGGCTGTCCGTGCGGGGATAGGTGATGAGTCGTTTTTCGTAAAGGCTTTGGGCATAATCCAAGGTCTGCTGTGCCGTAAATCCCAGCAGGCGGTTTGCATCCCGCTGCAATGCAGTAAGGTCATAGAGCTGCGGCGGGCTTTCGGATTTCTCCTTGCGTTCCATCTTCTGTACCGTGACACGCTCCTCCTTTCGGCATTTGGAAAGCAGCAGTTCGGCATCCGCTTTCTGGGCAAACCGCTTGCTGGATGCGGTGCCGCCGTCCGCAAGGGTCAGGGCAACCGTGTAGAATTTCTCCGGCACAAAGGCGGCAATGGCGGCTTCCCGCACCACCGTCATAGCAAGCACCGGGGTCATAACACGCCCCACCGCCAGCGGTTGACCGTACAGACACGAAAAAAGCCGGGACGCATTGATGCCGACCATCCAGTCGGCACGTTCCCGGCAGAGTGCTGCATTGTACAGCGCATCGTATTCAGTTGACGGTTTGAGACGGGCGAACCCTTCCCGGATAGCGTTTTCCTCCATGCTGGACAGCCATAGACGAGAGAAGGGCTTTTTGCATCCCGCTTGCTGGTAGACAAGTCGGAAGATCAGTTCTCCCTCCCGTCCGGAATCTGTTGGATAGTTCTCGGAGGTGACTTTTCTGACGTTGTTACTCAATGGCATCCAATGGGCCGATAAAGCGGTAGAAAATCTGGATTTTCTGGACGTATTCGCCATCGACCTTTTCCGCTTTGGATACCAGAATCTTGTCGATCAGCTGGTGCAGAATCTTATAGTTCAGTTCGGTGATGCCAGCATACTTGCTGACTTCATCAATAAAATCCTGAATCTTATCCATCTGATCGTGTTCAGCACGACCTTCCTGTTCGTACTGCTCGATTTTTTCGGTCAGTTCAGCCTGTTCCTTGTCATAGCGATCTGCAAGCATTTGAAAACGTTTCTCCGGGAGAAGCCCCTTTGACACATCCTCATAAAGTTTTGCGTACAAATCTTCGATTTCTGCGATTCTTGCTTTACACTGTTTCAATTCCCGCTTGTGCTGCGCCCGGTCAGAAGATACCCGAAGGTGCATCTGGTCTGCAATTTTTCGCACAAGGGCGTCTCGGTTGCCCACAGCGGCCTTTGCGTGTGCCTGAATGTCAGCAAGGACAGCTTCATGCAAAACACGGGCTTCCAAGTTGTGAGAGGCGCAGGCTTTCGCACCATACTTCCGATAAGTGCTGCAACAATAAAATGTCTGATCCAAAATGTTATTGCGTTTGCGGCGGGCTTCAACTTTGACCAACATTGTTCTGCCACAATCTGCGCAGCGAACGATTCCTTTGAAGATGTTGTCGTATTCGGTCTTATCGCACATAAAACTACCGGAACGGCTATAAAGGATTCGCTGCACATTCTCCCAACGGTCTTGTGGGATGATTGCTTCATGCGTGTTCGGAACAATAGCACGTTCTTCAAAAGGGATATAACGTCGCTTCTTGGATTTCATGGACACAGTAGGTTTTGCTTCATAGATGATGTGTCCGGCGTAGACCGGGCTGTGCAGAATTTGACTGACATAGGCAGAATCCCAATCATACATCTTTTCATCATCGACAAAGCGACCAAACATCTCTTTTTTGTAGTAGCACGGCTTCAGGATTTTCTCATCGTGAAGCCGTTTGGCGATACGGTGAAGCCCAAGTCCTTCCTCCGCCAATGAATAGAGATACTCAACAACAGGGGCGGTATTCGGGTCGATCACAAGGTGGTTGTGGTCGGCAGGGTCTTTCTGATAGCCAAACGGTGCGCCGCTGGAGATATACTTCCCACTTTTCTTGCGTGTCCGAAGAGCACTCTTGATTTTACGGGAAGTATCCTTGGCATACATTTCATTGATGATGTTTCTGAACGGAGCAATATCCATCTGGGATTGCTCGTTGGAATCGTAACCATCGTTGATTGCAATATAGCGGACACCGTGTTCCGGAAAAAAGATTTCCATATACGTTCCGGTTTCGATGTGGTTGCGTCCAAGTCTGGATTGGTCTTTGGTAATGACGGTCGCTACCTTTCCATCCCGGATATCATCCAGCAGTTCTTGAAAGGCAGGACGGTCAGAGTTCGTTCCACTGTAACCATCATCGACATAGTACTGGCAATTTCCGAAACCGTTGCGTGTGGCATACTCCATAAGCATCGCCTTTTGTGTGCGGATGCTCAGGCTTTCATGGGCTGACCCGTCATCTTTTGACAGGCGGCAGTATAAAGCGGTTACTTTTTTGTCCTTTTCCATGTGTACCTCCATAATGGAAAAGAGACCTCATCAATCACATTGTATCGAAACCTGTGCGATGATGCAAGCTCTTTTCCGCAGTAAAACGTCCAATTAGCCAGCTGCAAGATACGATTCGGCAGTTTTCCGAATTTCTTCCTCTGCAAGCCGTTGAAAAAGCGTGTTCATCGGCACATTGCCAATATAGTGGCGTTCTACGATCAGACGCACGGACTTCGGACTTCTCGGCGCACGGCTGCGTTCAGCAGACTTCTTCTCGGATTTTTCTTTGTTCAAGGGCAAACCTCCTGTTCATGTGCTGCAAGTGCGGAAAGGAATGGACTCCAATCGTCTTTCTCCTCTTGTTTTACCCCCGCTGATTGGGCGGAAGGTTCCGTTGAGGAAGCGGATGTAACGAGAGCCGGCATCTCCTCCAGCTCCCCATCGCAGGCGGGCTTGAACAAACTCGTCTGCGTTAATATGATATAGGTCTCCCATATTCGCCCTCGGCTCCCTAGGAGTGGGGAATCGTCCGGCAGCGGATTTTTACCGCATCATTGGCATTTCAGCCACCCCGTCTTCGTCATGACCGGGCTGCGAGTTACAGAAGTACCTTTTGTGACGTACCGGACGATTGAACTATTCTGTTGTCAAAGAACGTATGGAAAATCTGCGGAAGTTGGGTTTCCAAAAAATCAGCTTCTATATACGAGCCATCGAGAGGAGCTAAAAGACACCCTCGCTTTTAAGAATTCACAAAAAGTTCATAAGTAGTCTTAGCCGTGAGTTTTCTGAAACCGGGACGTTGCATACGCCGGAAATAAAAAAAGATCGCTCAATAGGTAGCCGACGAGAACAGCGGTTTCGTAGCATCCGAAGCAGGATTGTAATCAAATTGTTGCATTTAGAAATGCTCACCTTGAAATTCTTCTCTCACTTGGTAGGCATCGAGAAAGACCTTTAGACACCCATAATTTTGAGAATTAACAAAAAAGTCACATTTGGATTGTTTTACAATGTAAAAAAATCTATGTATTCCTGCCACAGACTGCAATGACACATCAGTGGCAGAAATATGATTTAGAGCGATTCTTCGCGGTTCATGGCGGTAATCGCTTTGTGTTTTGATTTTTCTTGCTGAAGCTGCTCCAACTGCTTCAGCACAGATTCTTTCTCTGGGGTCTTGCCGCCCGGTGCGGAAAGCTGCTGCTTATTCAGCACAAGGTCGATATACTTGCGCACATTTTTCAGTGCGGTCAGGTCAGGCTGCAAAGTTTCCAGCTGGCTGCGCAGCTCTGCGCTGCCCGATTGCAGCGCAGAAAATTCGGCATCCAATGCCGAAAAATCCACGGTCGTGCCGCCGTTCAGCTTCATCAGAGTGCGGACAGCTTTATTGAAAGCGTCCAGTTCTTCTTTGTGCTGGGCTGCATAGGCATCCTTTGTCAGCTTGAAGTTCTTCTTTAGAAAGGTATCGTGGATGGGCTTCAGCTTGGCATGGATGGCAGCAGCGTCCTTGATCTGGGCGATTGCCCGCATCCGGTTCTCGTTCTGCTTCAACTGCTTACGCAACGGGGCGGCGGTCTGGCTCAGGTCTTTGATTGCAGCGTTCAAGTCCTCGACCGTGTTCAGCGAGTGGGCTTTCAGATAATCAACAGCCTGCATGACTTCGTTGAGGTCACGGGCAGAACATTTCAGTTGCGCCTTGCTCGACCAATCGCTGCGCTGCTCATTGCGGAGATTGAAATAGTCCACCAGAAGATCGGACAGCGTTGGCTCCTTGGCCTGTTCCAGTGCGTCCAGAAGAATCTGCTTCTTTTCGGTCAGGTCTGCGATCCAGCGTTGCAGACCTCGGATAGTGCTGCGAATGGACTGCATCAGGCTGTTGGCCGCGCGAATATCCCGGTTGAGATTTCCGAGAAAGGTTTCGATTCCTCGCTTTTCCATCTGGTGAGCAGCGGGGCCGAGATGGACGGTCGGAATCTGCTGCACTCCCTGACGCTCGAATGAGCGGAGGTCAACACGTTCCGGTCTGCCAGCGGCTTCAAGGTAACGGTTGGTAACAACTTCCCAACTGTGCCGCCAGACCTCGGCATACTTCTGGTCGTTCCAGTCCACCGTGTTCTCCTTGTGGCATTTCCAGTTGCCGGATGGGAGCTGGATGCGCTCGCTGTTTTCGTCAAGGTCGTAAACCTTGCGGGCTTTCGGCAACCACTTGCCGTGTTCGTCCATTGCCCGGATGGTCAGCAGAATGTGGGCGTGTGGGTTCCCATCGCCTTTGTCATGGATGGCGAAGTCAGCAATCATGCCCTTGGAAACGAACTGCTCTTTGCAAAATTCTTTGAGCATGGGAAGATACTGGTCTTTCGGAACTTCTCTCGGAAGTGCCAGCACGATGCGGCGGGCAAGCTGCGAGTTCCATTGATTTTCAACGGATTCTACTGCGTTCCAGAGCGTTGCCCGGTCTGCATATCCGGGCGGCGCATGGGGCGGCAGCATGATCTCGGAGTGGACGAGTTCTTTCTTCTTGTTGTAGAATTTCGTTTTCTGGTCGTATTCGCTGAACAGCCGTTCGCCGCTCTGGTAGGCTGCGCCAGCAACAGCGGACTGCCCTTGGCTGCGTTTTACGATGGTGATTTTGAAATGCGGACACGAAATAGGCATCACCCCCAAACAAAAAGACCGCCCAGCAAGATAGTTCTTGTTGAACGGTCGGAAATCGTATTCGGTTTTGCTCGCCGCCTTGATGCGGAGTGCTGCGCACTTCGGGGCAAGGCGGGATCCGCAAAAGGATAGCTGCAAGGCAGCGCAAGGAAAATGCAGTTTTCCTTGGGATGGAATCGGGCTGGCGAACAAACGCCAGCTTCGATTTCATCGAGCCGTCTGCAAGACCGCAATTTCACCGGAACGGTGTATAATTGCGCCCTTTATTCTAAAGGGTTTTGGACGTTGCTGCGTTCGTGAACATCATGCACCATCTTTGCAAGTGCCAGCACGACTTCAGGCTGGCGGAACGAGATTTTCAGCAGCTCCATCACCTGATCGTTGGTGAGTTCTTCCGGCGCAATCAGAAAACTTTCCAGCATTCCGGCACGGGTACACAGACGATGCACACGGGCTTTGCGGGTCAGCTCCGGTATCTGATGTTCCAGAATTTTCTCACGGTGCTTGTAGTAGCGTAGCTGCTGCTCCGCTTTGGCTTTTTCGCTGCGGAGATAGGCAAGGTCGGATTTGGGCTGGGTCATAGCATCACGCTCCTTTACAAAATAAAGAGCCAAACAATCAGTATAAAGGCTGATCATTTGGCTGTGGAAACATATTTAATTTTCGCAGTTCAAGCGAACTTGAACCGTAAATACACCGTCTTTCTTTTTCGTGTAGAAGTCACCATGGTTTTCCTGAACGATACGGTTTATATTTTTTAGCCCGTAACCATGATGTTCTCCGATGCGGATTCCGCGAGAAGTATCACTGTATGGGTTTTCCAGCCGATAGAAAAGGCTCCGATATTGTTTGCGCAGCTGTAAATGGATGGTTCGCTGTTCCGCTGGCAGACTGCAACAGGCTTCAATGGCATTGTCAAATGTATTTCCGAGGATGATGCTCAAAGACAGCGATGAGATCGTCAGAACTTCAGGAATCGTCACATCCAGTTTGACCTTGATGTTA
>ERZ773168.3491-NODE-3491-length-11056-cov-2.589765_pt1 | contig 11056 bp, 12 predicted proteins | sample MGYA00511261_ERZ773168 | MGnify/ENA primary metagenome ERZ773168 (study PRJEB29015, sample SAMEA2737855) | human gut metagenome | biome: human gut; feature: human-associated habitat; material: faeces | place: China | collected 2012 ... | reverse complement strand
AACGACCCTGCGGTTAACAGCCGCATGCTCTACCAACTGAGCTATTGAGGAATGTTTCAGTCCCCGATAAAAATCGGGGACCTTTATGTCGGCACAGACCTATTTTTCCAGGCAGTCGCCCGCCAAGTATCTTCGGCACGAATGAGCTTAACTACCGTGTTCGGGATGGGAACGGGTGGACCCTCATCACAATCAGCACCAACTGCGTAAGATAGAGTACCACAAACGCAGCCGTTTGTCAACTAAGATTTGGCACATTCCCGCAGCATTTCCTTGCGGATCTTTGATAAAATGCGCTTTTCCAGCCGAGAAATATAAGACTGAGAAATGCCCATTTGATCCGCCAACTGCTTTTGCGTATGTACCCGGGCGCCAAACAAACCGAATCGCTGCACCATCAGCTGCCGCTCTTTCTCCGGCAAGCGCCGAACGATCCCCCGCAGCAGTCGCTTTTCGTCGTCGTCCTCCAGCAGCTCCGACACCGCGTCCGGCTCTGTACCCAGCACATCGCTTAGGGTCAATTCATTCCCGTCCCAGTCCACAGAAAGGGGTTCATCAAAGCTCATTTCCGTTTTCATATTGGATACCTTGCGCAGGTGCATGAGGATTTCATTTTCTATGCAGCGAGAGGCGTAAGTGGCCAGTTTAATATTTTTATTGGGATCAAAGGTGCGCACCGCTTTCATTAGCCCAATGGTGCCGATACTCACCAAATCCTCCGTGGCGGTTTGGCAGCTGTCAAACTTCTTGGCAATGTACACCACCAGCCGCAGATTGCGCACCACCAAAAGTTCCCGATGGGTGTTGTCCCCAGCCCGCAGTTCATTCATCACCGTTTCTTCTTCCTCACGGGTCAAAGGGGGCGGCAGAGTCTCCGGCCCATTGATATAATGGCACTCTCGGCGAAACAGTCGCCGCACCCAGTCCATAATTCTTGCAAACATGCTTGTCACTCCCAGGAAAAAATTTTTGGATCGACTACCGCTTGGTAGTCCTCATTTTGGATATGCTCACTTAGCGCCACATACACCTCCCCCACTGTGCCACGCCGCTTGCCGCTATGTACCGTTACCTGATGGGGACGAAAAGCAGTGAGCATTCCCTCTCCACCCACCGTTTGGTACGGGATCACCCGAGGCGTTTCCGTATCCGGGAACAAACTGCGACGAGCCACGATCACCGGTGCGCCAGAGAATGGCTCTCGCAGCCGGTTACCGCTGTCTGCCAGAGCAAAGCAACGCACTTGGCGCGCCCCGGTATCTACGGTCAGCTCCAAGAGCGCACGCCGCCCGGCGTGCTTCTCATACAGCCGCAGGATCAGCAACGCCAGCACATACGCCGCCAGTGCCAGCAACAACAGCGTGCGGGCGGGCAGATCAAAATAGACGGCGCTGTTCTTGACCACAATACGCCGCGGACGAAACAGCAACCACACCCCTACAATGAAGCCCAACAGGACAAAATTGGCAGCAAGGAAGCACAACAAGCACCGCAGGTATTTCTTAACGGATCCAAAGCCAAAGGCTGTCAGTACAAGTACCAGCGCAACGGCGATTTTAGAGAGCATCACTGCCCAGGTGGGCAGCTTCGGCGCCAACAAGATCAGGCTATACGCCGCCCCCAGCATCGCGGCTATGCACAATCGACCGGGCCGCCGAGGCTGCTTGGTCAGCGCTGCCGTCAACAGCAACAGCAGAATGGTCATAAAGAAATTGATCACCAGCAGCACATCCACATACACCACTTGCACGCCCTCGCCCCCTTGCTCCCAGTATAGCCGGCAAGGCAGGCCGAATTTGTCATATCCGGGCAATAAAAAAAGCGGACAAACCCCAAAATTGCGCCAAATTTCGCAAAGGGTTTGTCCGCTTATTCATTAAGGATTATTCTGATTTGGGCAAGTTCAGCGCCGCCAAATAATGCAACAGTGCCGCCCGGTCATTCTCTGCTTCTCCGGCAATCACCCCGGAAAGTAGCGCATCCAGTGCCCTGCCGATAGCTTTGCCACGATATCCCAGCGCCAGCAGCTCCTCGCCGCCGATGGCTAGATCCCGGAGAGCGAAGGCGTCGCCCCGTTCCAAGATCTGCCGCAGCAGCGCCTTGGTACGGTACAGTTCCTCAATCTCCGGCTGGGTACGGGCCAAATTCTGCGCCGCCAGGTCCGCTGTCTTAACATCAATCAAATCCAGCGTGCCCGCCTGGCCCAGCCGGTTCAGCCAACGCTTGATACTCTTTTCATCCGTTAAAATATGGCCGTCGTGGTAACGGATTAGAGGCAAAATACGCTGCATACTGGCTCGACTTGCTTTCAACCGTTCCAACGCCGCTTTTGCCAGCTGTTCGCTGACAGTCGGATGACCGTAAAAGTGGTCAATGCCTTCTTCGTCCGTCGTCTTGCACGCCGGTTTGCCGGTGTCGTGAAAGAGCATGACCAACCGCAAGTCTGCGTCCTTAGGCGCCGCCTCCACAGACCTGGCAATGTGGGTATACACATCGTATACATGCCATGGATTGTGCTGGGTGCAATCAAAGGCGGGTACCAACTCCGGCACCACCACACCGATAATCTCTTTGTATTCTACCAGCACATCAAAGACCCAGTCGCCAAGCAGCAACTTTTTCAGCTCTACATAGATCCGCTCGGCGGACACCAGGTGGAGTCGCTCTTTCAGTGCAAAAGCAGCCTTTGCCGTTTCTTCCTCCAAGGTAAAGCCCAAAACGGCAGCAAAGCGCAGGGCACGGAGAATACGCAGCGCGTCCTCGGTAAACCGCAGGCGCGGCTCTCCCACGCACCGCAGGCACTTGGCTTTCATATCCGCCTGGCCGCCAAAGGGATCTACCAATCCTCTCACCGGGTGGTAAGCCATGGCGTTGACGGTAAAATCCCGGCGCGCCAGATCCGTCTCCACCTCCGGCACAAAGGTCACCCCGTCCGGGTGGCGGCTGTCCGTATAGCTGCCGTCGGTACGAAAGGTGGTAATCTCATAAGTCTTGCCGTTTAGGACCGCGGTAACCGTACCGTGCTGTAAGCCGGTCTCAATATACCGTATGCCGGCCGCTGCCAGCACCGCCTCCGTCTGCCGAGGCAGCGCAGAGGTGCACAGATCAATATCTGCACACGCCCGACCCATACAGGCGTCCCGCACGCAGCCGCCCACCGCATAGGCGCGGTAGCCAGCCTGTTCCAGCAGATCTAAAAGCTGCCGGGCTTCTCTATCCAGTTGCAAATAATCACCTGCCTTAGGGGTATGCTAACGGTATGACTGATTTTTTCTTTTATCTTTTTCGCTTTCTGTTCGGCGGCGCCGCCTACTGCACCATAGAGTTAGTATACCGGGGCCGCACACATTACTCCATGTTCTTTGCCGGTGGAATTATCTTAGCAGCCTTTTACTGCCTGGAGCGCACGCAACCGGATTTGCGGCTGGCGCTCAAGTGCCTAATGGGTGCCGGAATCATCACCGGGGTAGAACTGGTATTTGGCCTAGTATTTAACCGGGCGCTGGGTATGGGCGTTTGGGATTACAGCCGGGTGCCGCTGAATTTATGGGGCCAAATCTGCCTGCCCTTTACGCTGATTTGGCTAGGCTTTAGTTTTTTACTGTTCCGTTTTGTCATTCCAAACGATCCGCTGATTTGAGCGCCGTGCATAGTCTGCCAGCACCTGCCGGGCCTGCGCCCGCTCCTCCCGGGTCAAGGGTGCCTGCTCCTCCGGGTAGTCCCAGCGGTCAAAAGGGTCTTTCTTGGTAATGACCCGCACACGACCCCGGCGCACCCAAGGATAAACCAGAATTTTGCGCTTATTCTTTACATAGTAGAGAAAGCCCTGTTTGCCGCCGGATACATTGCGAATGTAATGCAGCCCCTTGGCTTGCTTCATAATCAGTAGAATTTGCTGATCCGCAGGCATGCGCCGCACCTGCCGGCGGTTAAATGCCGGCAGCAGCACCAGGCCAAGCAACAGCACGGCGGCAACGATCAGTGCAATTTGCCAGCCGCTCATTCTACCGGCCACCCCAGGGTCAGAATTTCAAAGGGCGTGTAGTCAACGGAATCCGTCTCCCGCTCCACATCTTCCAGCATATTCAGCACCTGTACCTTGCGAGGCAGACGCAGGGTGCCACGGCGGCCGTCCTGCTCGCTCAAGCGTACCACAATGCGCTTCCCGTCCTCAGAGAACTTCATGGCCTGTAAATAAAGAGGCGCAAAGTCCGTGCCGTTGTAGGCCACATCGCTCTTGATGGGCGGCTGGTTGAATTGCAGCGCGCGGCGGTTAATCCCCGCCTGTGCCGGACCGCCGGCATGGGGCACAATGCGGTAGCAAAAGCTGTGAGGACCCATATCCGCCGTTACATCCGGACGAATGGGAGAACGCAGCAGGGACAGACTGATCTGATTTTCCAAAAAGCCTACGCCGTACTTCCCGTCATTCAGGATGGCGACGCCGCCGTCCGTCTCGCTGAGATCGCACCACTTGTGGTGGCAGCACTCAAAGCGAGCCTGCTGCCAAGTGGTATTGCGGTGGGTGTCCCTGGCAATATAACCGGCGGAGGTATCGCATAGCGCCTGCCGTGCCAGCACATTGCAGTCAAACAGCACTTTGGCCAGCACATGTTTCTCCTGCCAGTCCACCTGATTTTCCACCTCAATGGCGCCGTCTCTGCGGAACAGCCGCAGGTACTGGGTCCAGGTGGATTTATCTGTTTGCAGCACGGTCTTAAAAGTGACGCTCTCGCTGTCCTGCTCGATCAAAATCAGCGGCTGCGCCACGGTCAGGGGCACTTGCTTGTCTCTGTAATTCGGCAGAATGTCCCAGGCGTCATAGTTGCCGGGTTTATCCTCATAAAGAGTCAGTTTATTAAAGGCACCGTCTGTCCACTCACGCTGCATTTTCTTGTCATACAGACTTGCAACGGAGCCGTCCACATGGAACTGCACGATGTAGAAAGGCGTCTCCACCCGATTGCCGTCCACTTGCAGCCAGTCGCCGCGATAGGCGGTCTTGCGCAGGATGCCGCTGCCCAGGGGTGCCAAATTGGGCAACAGCCAGTTGCCTCGCTTGCCCATACGGGTGGCGGTACCCCGTTTGTTTTCCACAAATGTCAGGGCATCATAAGTAAAGTTCAGCGGGTTAAAATAGCGGTTGCCGGTGCCGATTATGGCGTCCAACGCCGTCTCAATCTCTCGATAATCCGCCATGGCGTCCTGAAACACCGGGTGAATATGGGAGCCGGGCAAAATATCATGGAATTGGTTGATCAGAAGCTTCTTATAAAGTGCCGTGATCTCCGGTGTGCGATTCTCACCACGCAGCACAGTGAGCATTTCCGCCAAGCGGAACTTATTTTCCAGCCGCCGATTGGCGCGCTTCAAGTCGCTCTTGGTGGTAAAGGTGCCCCGGTGCATTTCCAGGTACAGCTCGCCGTCCCAGGTCTCCAAGTTCTCGTTGTCCTTCAAATTCTTTTCCAGGAATTCAGCGCCGCCCATGTGGGTGCACTTGGGCAGTACGGACACCTTGGAGAACCGATGCATCAGCTCGATCATCTCTTCCGTGCAGCCGGAGCCGCCGTCACCGTAGCCAAACATATTCATCGTCTGGCCGCCGGTGTCCTTATCAATATACGCCTCCCAGTTGGCCTGAATTTGGGAGGGGGCGTTCCAGGTGATAAAGTGGGTGGGCGGCACGCAAGCCAGTACGCTGCTGCCGTCAATGCCCCGCCAAATAAAGTTGTTGTGGGGGAAGCGATTGGTATCATTCCAGGTGGACATTTTGTTGCTAACAAAGTAATCCACACCGCATTTTTTCAAAATCTGCGGCAGAATCCAGCTATTGCCGAACACATCCGGCAGCCAAGCATTATTCACCCGCTTGCCAAACATACGCTGATAGGTCTGCTGGCCGTAAAGGCACTGACGAATGAGACTCTCTGCCGTCGGGATATTGCAGTCCGGCTCCACATACATAGCCCCCACCGGCTCGAATTGTCCCCGGGCCACCTTCTCCTGCAATTCGGCAAACACATCCGGGTAATACTTCTCCAGTGTTTCATACACATAGGGCTGGGTGTGGGTGTACTTAAAGTCCGGGTAGCGGTCCATCAGCCGCAGCTGAATGAGCACTGTGCGCAAGTTCTTCTGCACCGCATGAATCCGCCGCCAGTAGTAGGCAATATCCAGGTGACTGTGCGCGATCAGCGCCACATCCCCGGCGCCTTTGTAAGTATCGTTAGCAAAGACCACATCGTTAAGATACGCCTGGCACGCTGCCACACCGGTCACACCATCATCGGTAAAGTCCAGGCAGTTCATGGCATTATTCAGCTCCCGGTTTAGGAACGAACGGTAATCTTCATTAAACAGGTCGCTGCCGGCAATATCCAGCAGCAGCTCAAAGTCATAGACCAAATCCTGCACGGCGTGATCCACAGTGCACAGATACGCGCCCTCAAAGATTTGGCGGCAACCGCGAACAGACAGGCTCTCCGGGTTACGCTCATCATCCGGCTTAGAGCGGTTATAACCCATCATCTCAAAATGCAGGGTCTCCCTGGTATCCGCATAGGGCGACAGCAGCATACGCTCCCGGTTAGGATCCACGCCGCCAACATAGCGGCCGTTGACCTTCACGCAAATTTCTGCCGCTGTTTTCAGAGAGAACCAAAGTTCCTGCCCCTGCAAGTGCTTTGGCACCTGCACATCCGCCGTCATAAAGGCGGTACCGTCCGGGGTGAAATACATATCCCCCCGCTTTAAGGGCCGTGGCTCACCGGGATAGAACTGGAATTCCATTTCCGCCACCTGGCGGGCGTCCCGAATCATCAGGTTTTGGATCTCCCACTTTTCGCTGTAAACATAGCGTTTCAGCCAACAGAAGCGCAGGTCCGTCCATTCCTCCGGGCGCATAGAGCGCCGTTCCACTTTAATATGTGCCATACCTGCACCTCCTTAACGATCCTGAAAATAGGGTTTCTTCCGCACCGGCTCCACCGTCAGCTGCAAATGCAGATCCGCCTTCAGCTGCTCTTCAATCCATGCCACGCACCGGTGAAGGATCAGGCACTTGGAGCACTCGCCCCGAAAGCGCAGGGTCAAACGGTCACCCTCTAAAGATACAAATTCTACCCAGCCGCCATCGCCTTGGATCTTTGGCGCCAGCACCCGGTCTATATACGCCTGTACGGCCTCTTTCTTCGCTGTCATATTCATTCTCCGATCATTTCTTTGATCTGTGCCTGCAAGGCGGCCAGGCGGCTGTGGGCGGCTGCTTTATCCGGATCCACAATGGAGTAGTACACCTTGATCTTCGGCTCCGTGCCGGAGGGGCGAACCGCCAGCCATGAGCCGTCGGCAAACAGGAATTTCAGCACATTTTCCTTCGGCAGATCACCGATCCCCTTGGCAAAATCCTGTACCCGCTCCACACCGGCAAACATTTGATCCCCGCCGGCGCGGAAAGTCTGCATCAGCGCCCCGATCTTTTCGGCGCCGTCCTTGCCCTTCAGCACAAAGCTGTCCAGCGCGTCCAAATAGTAGCCGTATTCCTCATAAACAGCGTTCAGCGCGTCCACCAGGGTCTTGCCCTGATTTTTATACCAGGCGGCCATTTGGCAAATGAGCATAGCAGACACCACTGCGTCCTTATCCCGGGCGTGGGTACCCACCAGATAGCCGTAACTCTCCTCATAGCCGATGACAAATTCCTTGTCCCCGGTCTGCTCGTAAGTATTGATCTTGTCACCGATATACTTAAAACCGGTGAGGGTCTCCTCAATCTGCAAGCCAAAGCTGCGACCGATATTAGCGCCCAGATCGCTGGTCACAATGGTCTTGACCAGCGTAGATTTTTCGTTGAGCTGCGCTTTCTTCATGGTCAGCACAAACTGCACCAGCAGCGCGCCGGTCTGGTTGCCGGTAAACAGCACATAATCGTCGCCGTCACGCACCGCAATGCCCACACGGTCACAGTCCGGGTCAGTGCCCAGCACCAAATCTGCTCCCTCTGCCTTTGCTTGAGCGATAGCCAAAGTCAGGGCGTCCTTTTCCTCCTTAGTCAGGCCGGCATCCTTGAGGGACTTCTTCAAGGTGTCCAGCGCTTCGTCACGGGCCTTGCTGCGGGTCAGTCTGGCAGACTCAAAAAACTCTGTGCCGGAATCCTGATTTACGCTGACAAGCTGTGCTTCGCCGTAGTTCTTGTCGGCGTCATCAACAGCGGCGGCCTCTGCGTCCTCAGCGCCCGCAGCGGCTTCTACGGCCAGCGGGTCGGTGACAGGGGCGGCAGCGGCAGTCTCCACCGCATCGGCAGCGGTATCGGATACAAGCAGGCTGGGCGGTGCCCCGCGGGAGAAGGACCAGTTCAGATATACGGCGGCCCCCAGCGCCAGTGTCAGGACAGCGGCTGTGGTGCCGCGGCTTTTCAGCTTGGCTGTAAGTTGCTTCATGGTTTGCCCTCCTCTTCGTTGGTTGATGCCATCTTTGCTACGGTGATATGGTTGGCGCCTACGCCGGTCAGTGCCTCCACCAGCGCGGTCACGCGGTTCTGTACCGCTGCTGTGCCGCCGCCCTCACAGACAACGGCTACGCCCAGCACGCGGGGCGTCTGCACGGTCTCCACAAGTCCGTCTGCGCCGCCGCTGCCCAAAAGCACATGGGTGGAGCCGCCATCGCGGTCCGTGTCCGTTGCATAGACGCTCTCACTGCCTGATTCCAGCGTGACCATGACGGTGGTATCGCCTGCGCCGTCCACACGGCGGATCAGTGCGGTCAGGCGGCTTTCCAGCTGGGCAGCGTAGTCGGCGGCCGTCTCCTGCACAGCGGCGGGGGCGGGCTGCGCCGCATCGTCTGCTGGCAACCAAGCGGAAACCGCCAACAGCACAAGACCCGCCAGCCCCATAAAGGCCAGCAGATTGACACGCTGCTTTTCATCAGCCAGTGCGGTGCGCAGCCTTGCGGCCAGCGGGGCGATACACGCACGGGCGGTCATGGCGTGCCCTCCGCTATGCACCAGGGCAGGTCACCGGCGTTGACGGCCAGCAGGGTTTCTATCGCGGCGCGGTCGCGGATGTCTACCGGTGTAATGACGCATCTGCCGTCCTGCCAGCTGACGGCGGCGCGGATGCCCGCACCCTGCAGGACTTCCCGTACAGCCTCCACAGAGGCAGTCAGGCCAAGCTCGCGGCTGTAGGCCGAGAAATCAGCGGAGGGACGGCTCTGCCCGGAAGGCAGGCTGCGGAGCGTCAGCACAATGCTGTCCCAGTCAATACCGCCGAGCATCTGGATACCCGCTGTTAAAATATACAGCACCAGCACGGCATTTATGACGGATTTGAAGCCGTTGTCCGGCCAGAAAAGCCGCAGCATGCCTGCCAGTGCCGACAGCACGCAGCAGCCCAGTGCCAGATGGCGGAATGATTCCATGCTATCCCCCGTTCCCTGCCAGCAGCAACAGCGCCGTGGACAGAAAGATCATAAAAAAATAGAGCACCAGCACCGATCCGCAGAGGCGTGCCCCCTCAAAGTACAGGCGGCAAAGCTGGGCGCAGGGCTTTTGCCCGGTAGCCCCGGCAATGACACCGGCTGCCGCAAAGACGAGCGTATAGGCGATGCTTTGCAGAAAGACCGGTGCAAAGAGCGCCGCCAGCGCCAGCAGCCCGGCCAGTGCAAGGGACCCTTTGAGCAGCTGCAGCGCCGCTGCCGCTCCGGTCAGTGCGGCGGCAGCGGCATCCCCCACAACCGGAATTGCGCCCTGTAAAAGGCCCTTGCCGGTCCGCAGGGCGGCATTGTCCACCGTGGCGGCCAGCGTATTCTGCAGCCCCAGCACAAGGCTGAACAGTGCCCCGCAGACCTTGAGCAGCCAGTGCATGCAGCGGGCAAACAGCGCGGCGGCATCGGTGATGCCCCGGTTGCCCCAAAGACAGGCGCAGACCGAAAAACAAAAGTATATCTGCATGACGGGCAGCAGCAGCTTCCGGATGACCGCACACAGAAAGCCTGACATGGCAAAGAACATCCCGCTGTAGACCAGCGCCCCGGAGGCCTGCCCGCCTGCGGCAGCCACACCGCCGAATACCGGCACAAAGGCGGTCAGATAGGTGCTGCAATCCTGTGCGGTCGAGCCGACAAGCGCCGTCAGCTGCATCGCGGTGGAAAGACTCAGCGAGCCGAAGCCCAGCACGGCAAGGATCTCAACATAAGCGCCGGCGGGTCTGCCGACCAGCAGCCCCAGCAGCCCTGCCAGCAAAAGATACCCGGCAGACTGCGCCGCAAAGTGCAGTGTGGGCTGAAAGCCGCTGACGATCCAGTCTCCCAGCAGCGCTGCAATGTCGGTAAGGGTCCATCCGGCGGCATCGGTGATGTCCGCAGGGCTGTCCTGCAGAATGTCCTGCACCTCCTGCGGCAGCTCGTCCGCAAAGGCAGGGGGCGGCACTGCCAGCAGGAAAATTACTGCAAATAATCCGCAAAGGAGCCGAGCAGCGACCGCAGCAGCGGCAGAGCCTGCAAAAGCACCAGCACACGGCCGCAGAGCTCGATGGCGGTGGAGGCCGCGCAAAGACCGGCCTCGCGGCAGGTGTCGGCGGCAAACTGCGCGACCAGCGCAATGCCGAGGGTGCGCAGCAGCACCGCCGGGCTCTGCCCCTGAAAGTAGACCTCGAGTGTGCGCAGCCAATCGAGCAGCGGCTCGATCTGGCGCATCGCCACAGCAAGCAGCCCGGCGGCGGTGCATACCGAGACCAAAAGCGCAAAGGCAGGCTGGTCCTTTTTTAAGAGGAGCGTCAACACGGCCGCCACAAGCACGGCAGCGGCCAGCTTGCATAATAAGATCATAGGTCATAGTTCAAACAATGCTTTGATCAAAACAAACAGGTCGCTGATCTGCCGCACCAGCATCATCATGACCACCACCAGCCCCGCCAGGGTGGTCATCATGGCCTGCTCCTCCCGGCCGCTGCGCACCAGCAGCTGGTTCAGCACCGCCACCAAAATGCCCACGGCGGCTATTTTGAAAATCAGATCCACATCCATGTGTCGTCCTCTATATCAGTAAGATGATGAACAGCCC
>ERZ773168.3490-NODE-3490-length-11056-cov-7.703663_pt1 | contig 11056 bp, 11 predicted proteins | sample MGYA00511261_ERZ773168 | MGnify/ENA primary metagenome ERZ773168 (study PRJEB29015, sample SAMEA2737855) | human gut metagenome | biome: human gut; feature: human-associated habitat; material: faeces | place: China | collected 2012 ... | reverse complement strand
ATCTACTATCAGGAGGCCTCTCAGATCCTGATTGCCGCCAACAAGAGCGGCTATGCGCCTGTCTTCTTCGGCTGCGACGGCATGGACGGCATCCTGACCATCGAGGGCTTTGACACCTCTCTGGCCGAGGGTCTGATGCTCCTGACTCCGTTCGCTGCAGACGCACAGGATGAAAAGACGCAGGCCTTTGTCTCCGCTTACAAGGAGGCCTACGGTGACACCCCGAACCAGTTCGCGGCCGATGCTTACGATGTTGTCTACGCCATCTATCAGGCTGCGGTTGCCGGCGGTATCAACGGCGACATGGATGCCTCTGACGTCTGCGATGCTCTCAAGGCTCAGTTCACCAGCATGACCTTTGACGGTCTGACCGGCGAGGGCATGACATGGGATGCCTCCGGCGCGGTTTCCAAGGCTCCTAAGGCTGTTGTGATCAAGGACGGCGCTTACGCAGCTATGTAACCCGCTGCGGCACAGGTAAACCGATTATTTCGTTGCCAGGGGGACTGCCGGACATAAGGTTCGGCAGCTCCCTTTTTTTAGTATTACGGCATCAAGCGTTTTCTGAAAAAACATTTGTTTCTTGAGGAAAAACAACAAAAGCCATTGTTTTGGCGGTGGATTTGTGCTACTATGAACTCATATTTTCCTGTGCGCTTGCGGCAAACAACAATCGGCAGGGGAGAAAAATAGAGTGAGGTGTATTACGCAATGCAGTTTTTATCCTATCTGATCAACGGCATCAGTCTGGGCAGTGTCTACGCATTGATCGCACTGGGCTATACCATGGTCTACGGCATTGCCAAGATGTTGAACTTCGCACACGGCGATGTCATCATGATCGGCAGCTATGTTGTCTTTTTTGCCTTCGGCTCTGCAGGCATGAACCCGGTGCTGGCCATCGTCCTGTCGATGGTGGTCTGCACGCTGCTCGGCGTCACGGTGGAGCGCATCGCCTACCGCCCCCTGCGCGAGGCTCCGTCTCTGGCCGTCCTGATCACAGCAATCGGCGTCAGCTATCTGCTGCAGCAGGTGGCCCAGCTGGCATGGACCTCCAACCCCAAGAGCTTTACCTCCGTTGTCACCGGTCTGAAGCCGATCAGCCTCTTTGACGGGCAGCTGACCATCTCGGTTGAAACGGTCGTGACGATCATTGCCTGCGTTGTCATCATGGCGGTGCTGATCTGGTTCGTCAACAACACCCCCGCCGGTCATGCTATGCTTGCTGTGTCCGAGGATCGCGGCGCTGCCCAGCTGATGGGCGTCAATGTCAACGCAACGATCTCGCTGACCTTCGCCATCGGCTCTGCGCTGGCGGCTGTGGCCGGTGCGCTGCTCTGCTCCTCCTATCCGACTCTGCAGCCCACCACCGGTGCCATGCCCGGCATCAAGGCGTTCGTGGCGGCGGTTTTCGGCGGCATCGGCTCGATCCCGGGCGCGTTTCTGGGCGGCATCCTGCTGGGCATCATCGAGAACCTGAGCAAGGCCTATATCTCGACCCAGCTGTCCGATGCCATCGTTTTCATGGTGCTGGTCGTGGTGCTGATCGTCAAGCCCACCGGCCTGCTGGGCAAGAAAGTCAATGTGAAGGTTTGAGGTGGCAGCTATGTTGAAAAATATGAAAAAGTCCACCAAGAGAAATCTCGTCACGCTGGGTATCGTGGTCGGCTTTTATATCTTTATCCAGATTCTGGGCGGGGTGGGGCTGCTGACCAACTCCTTCTCCGGTCAGCTGGTGCCTATCTGTGCCTATGTCATTCTGGCGGTTTCGCTGAACCTGACCGTCGGCATCCTTGGGGAGCTGAGCCTCGGTCATGCTGGCTTCATGAGCGTGGGTGCCTTCTCCGGCACGCTGGTCTATGTGGTGCTGCGCGAGACCGCACCGCAGCCGCTGGCAATGCTGCTGGCCTTCGTGGTCGGCGGCGTGGTGGCCGGTCTGTTCGGCTTCCTTGTCGGCATCCCAGTTCTGCGCCTGTCCGGTGACTATCTGGCCATCGTGACGCTGGCCTTCGGTGAGATCGTCAAGAATGTTATGAACGCCTGCTACCTCGGTCTGGATTCCCGCGGGCTGCACTTCTCGCTCAAGGATTCGGCCTCGCTGAATCTTGAGGCGGACGGCAAGGTACTTATCAATGGCGCCATGGGCATTACCGGCATCAAAAAGGCATCCACCTTCACCATTGGTATCGTGCTGGTCATCATCACACTGCTGGTCATCCTCAATCTTGTCAACTCCCGCGCGGGCCGTGCCATCACGGCCATCCGCGACAATGAGATTGCTGCCCGCTCGGTCGGCATCCCCATCACGAAGTACAAGCTCATGGCCTTTGTTACCTCCGCTGTCTTTGCGGGCGTGGCGGGCGTATTGTATGCGCTGAACTATTCCTCGCTGGTCGCAAAAAAGTTCGACTACAACACCTCCATCCTGATTCTGGTGTTTGTCGTTCTGGGCGGCATCGGCAGTCTGCGCGGCTCGGTCATTGCGGCCACGGTGCTGACGGTCCTGCCGGAGCTGCTGCGCAGCATGAACGATTACCGGATGCTGATCTATGCGATCGTGCTGATCGTTGTGATGATCTTTAACCAGAGCCCGCAGATGATCGCTCTGCGCAAGCGGCTGACGGCACGCTTCCGCAAGGAAGGCGCGGACACAAAAGCAGCAAAAGAGAAAAAGGGGGTGGCGTAAATGGCACTGCTGGAAGTCAGTAATCTGGGTATTGCGTTCGGCGGCCTGCAGGCCGTTGCGCAGCTTGACCTCTCGATTGAAAAGGGCCACCTGTACGGCCTGATTGGCCCCAACGGCGCGGGCAAAACTACGGTCTTTAATATGCTGACCGGCGTTTACAAGCCCACCGAGGGCAACATCATTCTGGACGGCAAGGACATCACCGGCCAGAACCCCGAGCTTATCAGCAAGTCCGGCATTGCCCGCACCTTCCAGAATATCCGTCTGTTCAATGAGATGACGGTGCTGGACAATGTCAAGGTCGGTTTGCACAACCAGATCAAATACGGTATGTGGACCGGCATCCTGCGCCTGCCCGCCTACAGGGAAAAAGAGCATGAGATGAACCGCGAGGCAATGAAGCTGCTCAAAATCTTTGACCTTGACAGGGAGGCGCATTACAAGGCCAGCCAGCTGCCCTACGGCAAGCAGCGCAAGCTGGAGATTGCCCGCGCGCTGGCTACAAGCCCGAAGCTGCTGCTGCTGGACGAGCCGGCCGCCGGCATGAACCCCAACGAGACCGAGGAGCTGATGCACACCATCCGCAGCGTGCGCGATCAATTCGGTGTGGCCATCCTGCTCATCGAGCATGATATGAACTTTGTCATGGGCATCTGCGAGGAGATCACGGTGCTGGATTACGGCCGTGTGATCGCCCGCGGTGACGGCAAGGCCATCCGCAACAACCCGAAGGTCATTGCGGCATATCTGGGAGGTGACTGACGATGGGCGAGATGCTTTCTGTCAAAAATATCAATGTTTACTATGGCTCGATCCACGCCATCAAGGACATTTCGTTCCATGTCAATGAGGGCGAGATCGTCACCCTGATCGGTGCGAACGGCGCGGGCAAGACCACGACGATGCACGCGATCTCCGGTCTGCTGAAGCTGCAGAGTGGCGAGATCGACTACTGCGGCCAGACCATCAGTAAGATGGAGGCGCACAAGATCATCCGCCTGGGCCTGGCGCAGGTGCCGGAGGGCCGCCGCGTGTTCAGCGGCCTGACCGTGCAGCAGAACCTGCAGATGGGCGCGTACACACGCCGCGACGGCAAGGAGGCCATCCAGAATGACTTCGACATGGTCTTTGACCTGCTGCCGCGTCTGAAGGAGCGCCGCAACCAGCCCGCCGGTACGCTCTCCGGCGGCGAGCAGCAGATGCTGGCCATGGGCCGTGCGCTGATGTGCAAGCCAAAAATGCTGCTGCTGGACGAGCCGTCCATGGGCCTGTCCCCGCTGCTGGTCAAGGAAATCTTCAAGATCATCCGCCAGGTCAACCGAAACGGCGTGACCGTGCTGCTGGTGGAGCAGAACGCAAAGATGGCCTTGGAGATCGCCAACCGCGCTTATGTTCTGGAGACCGGCACGATCAAGATGGAGGGCGAGGCCACCGAGCTCGCCAACAACATCGAGGTCCGCAAAGCCTATCTGGGCTGCGAATAAGTGCATACTAAAAAATCCTGTGTCCGCAAAAGGACACAGGATTTTTTGCTATAAAGCCTCCCTTGTAGGGGCGAGCATTGCTCGCCCGCAGGGGAGCCGCACACACACGTAGGGGCGGATTCCATATCCGCCCGGGCACATTGCGGCAGGAACTCAGTATTCCTTCCGCTTATAAATCCCCACGCATACCTTATAGCTCACAAAATACACCGCCAGCAGCCCCACAAACGCTGCAACCAGCCCCGTCAGCAGCACTTCGTCGGAGGCATTGAACAGCTGCATCAAATCGGGCGAGACGGAAGCGACCAGCCCAATACAACCGCCGAGCACACCGAGGATCAGAAACAGCCAGCTGCGGGCCTTGACACTGTTGAACCGATAGGACAGCGGCAGCAAAAGCGCGACCAACAGCAGCGCCATGCTGCCGCAGGCCAGCAGGGCTGCCAGACACTCGAGGGGCGGTACCTTATACACAGTGTGCCAGAACAGCAGGGGCGGCAGCACATTGTTCAGCGCCACGATCAGCACCGTACACACTGTGCCCAGCGCCAGCCCGCACAGCCCAAACAGGTATTTGCTGCCCACAAGCTGCGCGGGTGTTACGGGCAGCGTGCGGGCGTAGATGTCCCAATGGGAGTTCTCGTCAAACGAAATCGTGGAGGTGATCAGAATGGAAAATACAACGAGCAATGCATAGGCCATCCCGGTCTGCCCGGTCAGAATGTTGATGCCGCCGTAGAGGAACGCGATAAAAAATACAGTCTGTTTGTAGGAACTTGTCAGGGTGGCCCATTCTTTATACAAAAGCCCTTTCATTGTGCATCCCTCCCGCTGTAAAACCGCATAATATCATCGAGCCTTGCCGCGTCGCAGACGGCCTCCGGCAAAAGCTCCTGCACGGTGCGCCGTTCCCTGACCAGACTTTCACACCCATAGGCCCCGCGCCTGGTGAACACCACCAGCCCGGCGGGCAGGGAAGGCAGTACATCCTCGCCGCAGTGCAGCACGCCGTATTCCTGCAAAAGGTCATCCTTGTTCTCCTGAAACAGCAGCTGCCCGTTGTGCAGGTACGCGATGGAATCCGCAATCTGCTCAAGGTCCGCCGTGATGTGGCTGCTCATGACAATGCTGTGCCGCTCGTCCTGGATGAACTCCAAAAACAGGTCCAGCAGCTCACCGCGCACCACCGGGTCAAGACCGGCGGTGGCTTCGTCCAGCACCAGCAGCTCGGGGTCATGGGCCAGCGCCGCAGCCAGGCTCAGTTTTAACCGCATGCCGCGGCTGTATTCCTTGAGTTTTTTGCCGGTGTCCAGACCAAAGCGGCGCAGATAGACGGAAAAGCTGTCCACATTCCACCGCGCACCGTACATTCCGGCCAGACTGCGCGCGACCTGCGCGGCGGTGAAGCTCCCGTAGAAAAAGGCATCCTCAAACACAACGCCAATCTTAGCGCGAGTGGCGGCATCGGCAGGGGAGCCGCCCAACAGGTCAACCGTGCCGTCATCCGCCCGGTTGACGCCGCAGAGGATTTTCAAAAGCGTCGTCTTGCCTGCGCCGTTCTCGCCGATCAGCCCGACGATGCTGCCCGCGGGCACGGTCATATCAACCGGCCCAAGGGTAAAGTCTTTGTACTGCTTCGTGATGCCGCGTAAAGCGGCGGTGCTTGCTGCCATAGGTCAGCCCTCCCACAAAAGGCGCAGTGTCTCTGCAACCTCGTCATAGCCGATACCGCCCAGACGTGCAGCATCCACCGCACCCTGCAGGCAGTCCTCGACTTTTTTTAAATGTTCTTCCCGCAGCAGGGCGGGGTTCTGGTCGGCAACAAAGCTGCCCCGGCCCGGCTGGGTCAGGATAAAGCCGTCGCGCTCCAGATCCTCATACGCGCGCTTCGTTGTGATGACGCTGATGCGCAGCTCCCTGGCTAAAAGCCGGATGCTGGGCAGTGCGTCGCCGGGGCGCAGCGCGCCGGACAGGATCTGCTGCTTGATCTGCCGCGTGATCTGCGCGTAGATCGGCTCCTGCCCGGAATTGGAAAGATAAATCTGCATGGTAGGAAGCTCCTTTATCTCGAACTGTACATATTCGATATTTACAGTATATATACACTATACACAGTTGTCAAGGGGGATGGCACAAAAAATCCCCCGCACCCGTATGGGTGCAGGGGTAAAAGGCTTCCCCAGAGGGGGAAGCTGTCACCGCAGGTGACTGATGAGGGGTGGACTTGCCGTTACGACCCATTTATGGGTAATAGTGATAACGCCGCCCCTCATCCGGCGCTGCGCGCCACCTTCCCCCTGTGGGGGAAGGCATTACAGCAGCGCTGCCGGCGGTCTGTCGTCCTCACTGCCGGGCTGGGTCAGCATATCCATCAGCTTGGGGTAGATGTCGCTGCCGTGGGCGATAAAGTTGTTTTTGATCATCTCGGCGGTCAGCTTGTCGGGCATGGCCAGCTCCATGCGGAACACATCGCTGCTCATATCGCCGATTGTGCAGACAACGCTGTACTTGCCGTCCTTCTCCTGCACGGTGGTGCGGTGGACGCGGCGCGGTGGTTCCAGCTGCGTATCTGCATCACGGCGTGCCCGGCCCCTATAGGCGTTTTGTCCGTTCAATGGTGCTTGCAGGAAATCTGCTGTAGGTAAAATTTCAAAATTCAGAAAGAAGGAGAAATCATGAAAAACAGAAAAGCATATGCCATCATCTGTTGGATAGTAGCAGCTATAGCTTTTTTGGCGGCACTTTTGATAAGTGAAGGAAAAATAGAAAATGTAACGAAGCAAGCAGTCCTTTTACTGGTAATGGGGCTGGTCTGGCTAATTTTAGGAATCGTACATTGGGTCAAAAGCCACAAAAAGTAAATACAGCACTTTGGCGGTCCCCCTGTTTCCCCAACATACAAAATGCCCCTTCGTATGGCATAACCATGCGAAGGGGGGTTCTGCTGTTACTGTAATGCAGCCGGCGGGCGGTCATCCTCGCTGCCGGGCTGGGTAAGGGCGTTCAGCAGCTTCGGGAAAATATCACTGCCGTGCGCAATAAAGTTGTTCTTGATCATCTCAGCGGTCAGCTTATCCGGCATGGCCAGCTCCATGCGGAACACATCACTGCCCATGTCGGCAATCGAGCAGACCACGCTGAACTGGCCGTCCTTCTCCTGCACAACGGCGCGGTTCGACGCGGCGCGGTGCCGCCAGCTGCGGATCTGCATGACGGCGCGGATCGCGCTCTCCCGCACGGTGCGGGGCAGGTCGTAGGCCAGCGTGTCCGCCACGGTGGTGCCGCGGCGTGTAATGGTATACCGCCCGTCCTCGTCCACGGTGACAAGCTGCTGCTTTTCGACCTCGGCCAGGGCGTCGGCAAACTCAAAATAATTGACAAGCTGTTCCTGCAAAAGCGCACCCTGCATCGTTTCGCGCTTTACGGGGCCTGCCACTTTGACAAGGTAGCAGAGCAACATACGGATCTGCGTGTCGTCTGTAAGGCCGCCCGGGCGCACCCCGGCGGTGAATGCCTCTGCCATCGTAACCACTTCCTCGACAAAATTTCATCTATCTCATATTATACACGCCGCGGCGGGCCGTGGCAAGATGGCAAAATCCAAAAGTGACAAAAATTGGACGCTAAAATCAAAATACCGTTTCGATCTGCTTGCGGCTCTGCGGTGTGGAGTAGGTCCACCGCTTGAGCCGCCCGCGGGTCACGAAATAGTGCGGCTCAAACCGCAGGGGCTGGCCCAAATTCTTGTTGACCACGACCAGCTTGATCTTCATTTTATCGGGCAGGATGTTCTTGATGTATACGCTCACGGCCTGCCCGGGGCGCAGTGTGGAGTCCGCCTCCGCCAGCCCCGCCAGGTTCGGTGCGATCTCAATAAAGACGCCGTATTCCTCGACGCTGCGCACAATTCCGACGACGGTCTCCCCGGCGGCAAAGCAGGCTGCGTTCTCGCTCCAGGTACCCAGCAGCTCGCGCAGCGTCAGCACAATGCGCCCCTGCACGTCGCGGTTCTTGATGGCACACAAAAGCTGCTGGCCGACCTGCACCCGGTCCGCGGGCGAGGCGATGCGGCTGACCGACAGGCAGTCGATGGGCAGCAGTGCCGCAATGCCGCAGCCGATGTCGCAGAACGCGCCGAAATTCTCAATGTGGGTCACGGTGCAGGGGATGACGCTGCCGGCCTCCAGCGTGTCAAGGTACTGTGCCCGGCAGCGGCGCTGTGCCTCGGCGCGGGAGAGCAGGTAGTATTCCTCGCCGTTATCGTCAAACTCGGTGCCCATGATGACAAAGCAGGTCGGGCGGCCCACCCGGGTCAGCACGGCAATGTCCTTGACGGTCTCGCCGGGCGCGGCGTCCACACAGTCCGCAAACGGCATGATGCCGCGCAGCCCGCCCAGCTCAAACCGCAGGCGGTGCCCTGTGTCGTAGGCCAGGGCTGTGCTTTGCAGCACCTCGCCGCTGGCCATGCAGCGGCTCAGCTCCTCGCGGCTCAGGTGGTTCGCATTGCGGCAAAGGCCTTCGGCTCGATATTCCAACATTTTCGGTTCCTCATTTCTTATAAGATTTGTGGTGGGTTTGTGATTACTTACTAAACTTTTATGCGGGAGATTTGCAAAACAACACAGGCTGTACTATAATAAGAATGATATTTTTGAAAGAAAGGCGGTGTGCCGTATGGACGTACAGGTCGGGGACGTCATCCAGACCAAGAAGCCGCACCCCTGCGGTGCGAACCGTTTCGATGTACTGCGCGTAGGCATGGATTTCAAGATCAAATGCCAGGGCTGCGGGCATGAGATCATGCTGCCGCGTGCCAAGATCGAGCGCAACATCAAAAAAGTTCTGCGCGCGGGGGAGCAGTAGCGGGGCTGCATAGGCGCGGCAGCATTCCCGGGCGGATGCTTGCATCGACCCGGGAAATGAACGGCGTCGTTATGTTGACGGGCGAACAAGGTTCGCCCCTACATCCCTTATGTAAAGGAGATCCCCCATGCAGTCTTTTACCGAACTCTACGAGGTCGAGCGCCGCTATGAGGAGCTGGCCCACAGAATGTCCACGCCCGATGCGGCGGCCAACGCCGACGAGTACGCGCGGATGATGCGTGATTACAAAGAGCTTACCCCCCTGATCGAAGAATACCGCCGTTACACCGACCTGCAGCAGCAGGAAGCGGACGCAAAGGAAATGCTGGCCGCAGAGTCAGACCCGGCGTTTGCTGCTATGGTACAGCAGGAGCTGTGCGAAATTGGCCGGAATCTGGCACAGAGCGAAGAGAATCTGCGTCTGCTGCTCATCCCGAAGGACGCCGATGACGAAAAAAGCGTCATTCTGGAGATTCGCGCCGGTGCCGGCGGCGAGGAGGCCGCGCTGTTTGCCCACAGCCTGTGGCGCATGTACACAATGTACGCCGCCAGGCGCGGATGGCAGTGCGAGACGATCAGCGAAAACCCGACGGAGCTCGGCGGCGTGAAAGAGATCGTCTTTTCCGTCGAGGGGCCGGACGTCTACAGCCGCCTGAAATTCGAGAGCGGCGTCCACCGCGTCCAGCGCGTGCCCGAGACAGAGACGCAGGGCCGCATCCACACCTCCACCGTCACCGTGGCCGTCATGCCCGAGGCCGAGGAGGTCGAGCTGGAGATCAACCCAAAAGACCTGCGCATTGACACATTCCGCTCGTCGGGCGCGGGCGGCCAGCACATCAACAAGACGTCGTCCGCCATCCGCGTGACCCATCTGCCCACCGGTATGGTCGTGGAATGCCAGGACCAGCGCAGCCAGCGGGAGAACAAGGACCGCGCCTTAAAGGTCCTGCGCAGCCGTCTTTTGCAGCAGAAGCAGGACGCCTACGACGAGGAATACAACGCCCGCCGCCAGAGCCAGGTCGGCAGCGGTGACCGCAGCGAAAAGATACGCACCTACAACTTCCCGCAGGACCGCGTGACCGATCACCGCATCGGCCTGACGCTGCGTAATTTGCAGGGTGTGCTGGACGGCGACCTGGACCGCGTGGTCGAGCCGCTGATTTTGGCAGACCGGGAAGAAAAACTGAAGCAAAGCAGTACAGAAGAAGGAAAATAAAGCTATGAAAACACAGGTTTTGCCCATCACGCCGGAGAGCGTGGCACTGGCCGCCCGGCTTTTGCAGCAGGGTGAGCTCGTCGCCCTGCCGACGGAGACGGTCTACGGCATTGCCGCCGACGCCCGCAACGGCGAGGCGGTGAAGAAGATATTCCTCGCCAAGGGCCGTCCGCAGGACAACCCTCTCATCATCCATATTCCGGGACCCCAGTGGCTGCCCCGGTACTGTGAGGACGTGCCGCCGCTGGCGTATACGCTGGCCCGGAAATTCTGGCCCGGTCCTCTGACCATGATCCTGAAGCGGAAGCCCATCGTGCCGGATGCCACCACGGCGGGACTGGACACCGTGGGCGTCCGCTGCCCGGACCATCAGGTAACGCTGTCCATCATCCGGGAGGCAGGCGTCCCTGTGGCCGCGCCCAGCGCCAACACCTCCGGCCGTCCCAGCTGCACCACCGCAGCAGACGTGATGGAGGACATGGAGGGCAAGATCGACGCCGTGGTGGACGGCGGTCCCTGTCAGGTGGGCGTGGAGTCTACCATTTTGGATCTGACCTGCACACCGCCCCGTCTGCTGAGACCCGGCGGACTGCCTTTGGAGGCATTGGAAGAGGTCGTTGGCCCCGTGGCGGTGGATAAGGCCGTAACGGAGCGGTTGAAGGACGGGGAGCAGCCCAAGGCTCCCGGTATGAAGTATCGCCATTATGCGCCAAAGGCATCTATGGTTTTAGTAGAAGGCGCGCAGGATAAGGTGATTACTTATATCAATGAGGAGGCAAAAAAGAAGAGAGAGCAGGGGCTTCGTAT
>ERZ773168.3477-NODE-3477-length-11095-cov-3.874094_pt1 | contig 11095 bp, 9 predicted proteins | sample MGYA00511261_ERZ773168 | MGnify/ENA primary metagenome ERZ773168 (study PRJEB29015, sample SAMEA2737855) | human gut metagenome | biome: human gut; feature: human-associated habitat; material: faeces | place: China | collected 2012 ... | reverse complement strand
GTTGGCGTTGCCCTTAAATACCTCCATCATTTCGCTGTCAATGGTAATGCTTTCCTGCACGCCGTACAGGGGGAAATCCGCCCCATTGATAGTAAGCGTAATATCCCCACTGCCGTAAACCGTAATCAACGGCTCACTGTAGACTGTGCCGCTGTTGCGGATGGTGGTCGGGGCGGTCAGCTCCAAAGCATCCCCTGCGGCGTTGACACTGTATTTGAAGGGCTCAACATCAAACTGCACCAAAAAATCATTGATATTTTTCAGAATACTGCCAAACTCAATCTGATTTTTGATGTATGCACGATACACCTTATCAGGCTCACTGGAAAAAATAACCTCTCCGAACCCCGTCAGCCAACCGCAGACCTCATCAATCTGCCCCCTGTCCATCACATGACATTCGGCATCCTTGGTATAGTTCTGATAGGTCTTTTCATCCTCGTGTAAAACACCATTCCTGCCGCTGACTTTGATTTCATTTATCTTTCTCTGCGGAATGAAAATAGAGGGTGCTTTCAGCATCACTACGCCCATATCCAGTGAATTGACACCATTCCAGATAAAATATTGATACATCAAACTGCACCCCCTGCCGCACTTACTCGCCGTTTCCTGTAAAATTCCATTTCACGCATGAAATCCTCTGTGGTTCTTTCGTCTTTGTTTTCAACAGTGCCGATATATACGTTGAAATTTTCTGTTTTCGCTACCGTTTCGCCCTTGCGGTATCTGTCTGCCTCCGGCTGTGTCAGTACCCTTTCGCCTTTGTGCAAAATCGCACGGTATCCATCGAACGGCACTTCTCGCAGACCTGTTCTGTGACTGCCGTCCGAACCGCCGCCGCCCATGCCTGCCTCTTCCTTCGCCGCCCGAATGGCATCCCGAATCGCCTTTGTAATGGCATTTACAATACTGCTTTTGCCATCCTTGATACCCTCTGCAACACCGTCTGTTAATGCCTTGCCAACGTCATTGAAATCGTCTGCATAGCCCTTTGCCTGCTCCACAGCATTCATTGCCAGTTCTTCCATTTCCTCAGAATAGAACTGCTGTGCCGCTTCATTCGCCAAACGCCGCTTTTCCTCGAATTTCTCGACATATTCTTCAAACTTTCCGACCTCGAGCCTGTCCAGTTTCTCCGTAAAATCAAGCGCATCCTCAATATTCATATCCGCAATCTCGGAAAGCAGTCCGCCGGAAAGACCTTTCTCCTTCAGCTTTTCAATCTGTTCGTTATACTGCTGAATTTTCTTGATGCTTTCATCCAGATCTGTCAGCTTGAAAATTTCTTTTTCGCTGTTCTCGTCCTGCACTCTGGTAAACAGCTCGCCGTAATCAAACAGCTTATCGCTCAGGCTGGATTCCTTCTGCTCGATTGCCGCCAATTCAGACTCATATTTCTGCTTGAATTCCTGTAAAGCGGTCAAACGCTCCTGCAGCTTCTTCTGCTCTGCCTGCTTCGCCGCCTCCAGCTGCTTTTTGTTCCAGTCCTTTTCGATTTTGGCAATTTCGTCCAGAATGGATTTTCTGTTCTTTGGCTCGGCTTTTTTCAGCTCCGCCTGCTTCTTTGCGAGATTTTCCTTGTACTGCGCCAGTTCTTCCTTGGCGCGCTCGTCCTCCGCCTCCTTCTGAATTCTGGAGATTTCAGCATTTACCGCGTCAATCTCATCCGCAATCACATCCTTGATTTTCGCAGTTGCCTTCTGTGCCGCCTTAGCTGCTGTGTTGTCGTTCATCATGCCATTCGCAAGCCCTTCCATCACAAAGCCGCCAATCATTTCAGACCATTTCGAAGGAGAATGGGTATCGAAGCCATCCTTGCCGGTAAACCAACTCTTGATTTTATCGACTACGCCTTTGACCTTGCTTTTCAGCCATCCGACCTTATCATTGATACCATTCCACAGCCCCATCAGGACGTTTTTGCCGATACTGACAAAATCCGAAACCTTACCGCTGAACCACGAAACCAGTTCGCTCCATGCCGCCTTGATATCACTCACGGCATTTTTATAGTAGTCAATCCCACTCTGGAACACGCCGATGATTGTATTGATTGCGGCATTGACCTTATTTCCGACCGCATCAAAAACGGCGTTGACCTTATTTCTGAATTCCTCGGAAGTATTATAGGCATGAATCAGCTTCAGCACCAATGCCGTAATAACCGCAATCACAATCGTTACAGGTCCACCAATAGCGGCAATCGCAATCTTGACCGTACCAAAAGCCGTAGCCACCGCAGGGGCAACCGTCATAATCGCTCCTATGGATTGTATCAGCGTGCCGATGATAATTATCACAGGGCCAAGAGCCGCAGCCAATAAACCGATTACAACAACAGTTTTCTGCTGCTCTTCACTCATACCATTCAGTTTGTCCATGAAATTTTGCAGATGGGTGACAATATCTCTAATGACAGGCATCAGAATTTCACCAACGGAAATTGCCAACTCGTCCAGCTGGCTTTTTAATATTTCCAGCTGTCCCGGCAAATTATCCTGCATGGTATCCGCCATGTTTTTCGCCGCACCGTCACAGTTATAGACTGCATCAGTCAGTTTATTAAAGTCTGCATCCGATGCGTTTACAATAGCAAGCATCCCCGCAAAACTTTCTTTCCCGAAAATCGTAGATGCCGCTGCCACCTGTTCTGCCTCAGATAATCCGCCCAGACTACTGCGAAGATTATTGACAACCTCGCCGAAGGATTTCATTGTGCCATCGGCATTTATAAGGCTGATGCCGTACTGCTTCATGGCAGCCGCTTGTGCATCCGTAGGTTTTGCCATGTTCGCAAGTGCCGTTTTCAAGCTTGTCCCTGCAACCTCTGCCTTGATACTTGCATTTGCCATCAAGCCGATCGCCAAAGACATATCCTCTACACTATAGCCTAATGCACCTGCTACAGGAGCTACCTTCTGGAATGTAGAACCCATCATGCCTACATTCGTATTTGCGTTACTGGATGCCTGCGCCAGAACATCCGAAAAATGCCCTGCATCTGCTGCACTCAAACCAAACGCAGTCAGTGCATCCGTCACAATATCCGAAACAGAGCCCAGATTTTCACCGGATGCAGCGGCAAGGCTCATAATACCCTCAATGCCGTTCAGCATATCTTCGGTTTTCCACCCTGCCATAGCCATATAGTTCATTGCCTCTGCCGCCTCGGATGCGGAGAATTTCGTCTGTTCCCCCATTTCCCTTGCCTTTTTCCGCAGGCGTTCCAAGTCCTCACCGGATGCACCGGAAACAGCGGCAACCTGACTCATGGCGGCATCAAAATCCGCGGCAGTCTTTACAGCAGCAACACCCAGCCCTACAACAGCACCTGTAACAGGCAGTAGCTTTTTCCCTACTCCTTCAACTTTTCCGCCGACATCCTGCATCTTTTCCCCTGCCGCCGCAATCTGCTGTGCGGACACGCTGCCGAAATTCTTCATTTCCTTAGTAAGATTTTTCAGACTGTTTTCCGTTGTGGAAATCTCCCGCACCAGACGGCGATATTCCTCCTGATTGACCTCCGTACCGTTTGCCATGTCCTTATCGGCTTTTTCCTTCGCCGCCTTCAAGGATTCCAGTTTGGTTTTTGTTTCCGATACGGATTTTGTCAAAAGCTCCTGTTTCTGCCGCAGAAGGTCTGTGTTTTTTGGGTCATGCTTCAATGCCTTGTTGACATATTTCAGCTCATTCTGCAAATCCTTTGCGGACTGGTTCAAATCCTTCAAGCCGCTTTTAAATTTCTTGGTATCCGAACCAATCTCAATGGTAATGCCCTTAATGTTCCCCATGCTCTGCCCCCTTTCCGAATTTTTCCCTCAATGCCTTTCTGTCCGGCTCGGTCTGCTCCAAAAGCCAGCACTCCTCCAGATATTCCCGACCACTTTCCGTCTGCTGTAAATTGAAAATAAACGCATCCCGCTGCAATCCCAGATAAACATCTATCGGCAAATGCTCGATTTCCAAAAAATTCAAATGTGCATAGTCCATCACTGTTTTTTCGGATAACGAAAATATGTTGTAATGCAAATCGTCCTCGTCAGTCGGCATAGAGGGTATTTTTAGTTTGGGTCAGACACAACACCTTTTACAAATTTCAGATAATCCTTCAGCAGCTCCACTGCATCCTCAAAATCAAACATTGCCGAAATCTTCCGGAAGCTGTATTTTTTCTTTTTGTTCTGGTTGATAATGGCGGTCAGCAGCTCATAAACATCGTTGACGTTTTCCATATCCTGTGCCGCTACCAGCTTGTCAAACATTTCCTTGTCTGGCATTGGCAGGATTGCCACAAAGCCATCATGCAGCTTAACCGTGTATTTTTTCTTTTTTCTCGTTGTAAAATCTAACATTCCTTTTCCACCTCACAAAAATGAGGGGCTGTTATGCCCCTCTCCTCACGCAATACTCGTGTCCGCTTCCTTATACAGAATCAGCGTGCCTTCATTATCCTGTGGCTGCGCCTTAAATTCCGCATTGATGACAGTTTCCTTATCCTTCGCAAAGGACAGCTCAAACCCTGCTTCGTTGCTGCCGACGATGGTCACACGAATTCCCCCGTCTGCCTTATCCTCATGTACGAAATGCAGAACATATTTCTTGCCGTCATTATGGCTCAGACCGCCGATTTTTACAGTTCTGGTCTTTTTTGCTGTATCCTCTGTCACTCTGGCGGTGGGTGTCAGCTTTTTCAGCGTTTCGCCGTTCCATGTCATTACGCCGCTTTTCAAAATTGCTTCTTCGTCTGTGATAATTTCTTTGGAAACGAAATTCAAATCGTCCTTCGCTTCGTAAAATGTCGGCTTGTAGGTCAGTGTCGCACCGCCCTGAATATAGCCCAACAGCTTAGCCTCCACCTCAATGGCTGCATCCTCAGGCAGTTCCCCTGTAAATTCATCCACATACAGCTTGCCGCTGCCAAGTACAATTCTTTCCATTAGTTTTCCACCTTTCTTGTAATGTCAAATGCAAATGATACCAGATACATTTTTTCTTTCTCGATGTAGATTTCCGTTGCATCGTAACGAATCCCAACAGAATCCAACGCCTTTTCAATTTTTTCTTGGTTGGCAAAATCCTTCCCTGCCGAATAAAGCTCCACAATGTAGCTATCTTTTCGCAGGAAGTTTCTGCCATCCGAACCCCAAGCGGCTTCGCCGTCCTTCAGATAGACAATGTAGGGAAGCGTTGGGTTTTGGTCTGCCTCATAAAAATAGACCTCCAGACCTGTACTGCGCAGCAGCTTGTATAACTCACTTTGCCGCATCCTCTATTGCCTCCCTTACCTTTTTCTCGTATTCCCGAATGACCTGTTCTTCTACTGGCTTAATATGTGGGATTGCCTTTGTTCGCTTGCCGTTTGCCGTCACATGACCATGCTCCAGAAGATGCGTCAGCCGATACCGTTTTTTATTGTGAATGATGTATTTTGCATTTTCGCCGAGACCACCATCTTCTCTTGTCACGCCCCAGCTTTTAGCATATTTACCTGTTCTTTTGGGGCTGGTCTGCCGCAGCTGCTTTGCGGCGGCGTTTGCAACGGCTTTTCCGCAAGCATCTGCGTTTTTCACAATCTCCGTTTCATATTCGGAAAGCAGTTTTGCAATCTCATCCGATAAAGCATCAGCCTTTATGCTCATATAGACCACTCCTTACCTCGCAGTAAAGCTCTGTGTGATGGAAATCGTTTCGGAAACGATACACGCTGTACAATCTGCCCCTAAACCGCAGGACTTCTTCCTGTCCATATTCGCCGTATGGAATCCGCAGGCACAGGGCAGGGCGCAGCCCCGTTTCTCTGCACTTGAAAAATTCGCTTTGGTTGATGGGCAATTCCTCCGCAAACACTTCTCGTTCCTCGTAAAACGTCTGCTTCATGCCGATTTCATCCCGTATCATTTTTTCGACCAACAACGTCACAACATTGTTATACATTGTACTCACCACACAAACTTAATCCGTTTCTCATGCCCTTATAGGCTTTTTCATAACGCTCGCCCTCGCCCATGAAGTCATACTGCCATTTGAGGTACAGCTCAAACACCTTCTGAATTGCGGAATCCTCCTCGTTAATGACAGTAATGCCGACACGCATCATGTCTTTTTTGCAGGCATCCACGTTGTACTGAATTTCCTCATCCAGCTTATCATGCGAAATACGCAGTGCCGTTTTCAATCTCGCTAAATCTGCCATTCCTTACGCCTCGCTTTCCACAATCTCCACAGTAAATTCCACATCTCCTGCGGATGTTGTCACCGTAAAGGTTTCAACGCCGACAGGGAATTTCTCCAGATAAGCCTTTTTCAGCACAACCGCAGTGCCGCCGGAAACAGACCAGTTCGCCCCGCCTTCCTTCGGCACATCTGCGCCGTTATGCAGCAGGGCTGTAATGGTCTGACCGCCTTCGGCAGCCGTTACGGTAATGTCAGCATGATTTGCGCTGTCTGCGCGCTTATCAAACGTGCCACCGCTTACTGCGTTACTTTTTTTTTAAGAATCAGCACACCGTTGGGGTCTGCCAGCTTCCCGTCACAAACCAGAGTGACCTTCACTTTCTCCTGATTGTTGTCGTTATCTCTCCAGCGGTCGGTGCGCATCTGCATATTCGTATTGATGATGTAATCATTCGGATTCACAAAAACACCGAATACCTCGCCATCGGATGCCGCCGCAAAGCTTTCCAGCACATCCTCCTCTGTTGTGATAACCTCCTTGCCGCCGAATCTGTAGGTTTCGCCCTCGGCAATGCCGTAGTTTACTCTTGCAATAGGCTGACCTGTGGAATCCACCATGCCGTCAATCTGTGCATCAAAGGTACCCTGTGCAAACACAAACACACCGTTTCTGTATGCCTTTTTCATTTTGGCGAATACCTTTTCCTTCCAAGCCTTCCAGCTTGCCACATCCTCTGCCGTCATTTCAATGACGTTGCCTGTTGGCACTCTGCTATCCTTCGTAATGCCAAGCATCTGACCGCTGCCTGTGCCGGCGATAATTCCCTTATCCAGCGCGGCAATGATAGCCTCTACCGCCAGAGGAACAAACATTTCGGTAAACTCCGCAAAATCAACCACATTTGCAATCAGGCTTTGTGCGATTTTGCATTCCAGACCGTAATAGCTGAAGGATACCTTTGTGTTGGCGGTTACCTTCTGGTCTGTGGATGCAGTGCCGTCCGCAACCCAGCTTGCCGTAGGGCACAGGGACAGGGTAGGAATTTCCACACCGCCCTGCACGTTTGTCTTTCTCACTCTTGCGTACAGTTCACCATGCGCTTTCAGCTCTCTGATAAATTCCTTCATTACGGTTGTGGGAATCACCGCTGTGGTTTCCGTTACCGTAGTTACGGCGTTCTGCAGCTTGCCTGCAATGGCATCCTTGTACTTGATGGGCAAAGCCTCACCGCGGCACATCAGATTCATAAAGGCATTTTTGTATTCGTCTGTATCAAATACATCCTTCTCCGCTGTGTTGCCTGTGGAACCGACCACGCCGTCCGGATGCGCTGTCCCTCTGCCCTGCATGGCGGCAAGGTTTGCCTGCGCCGTTGCAAAGGCTTCATAAGCGGCATCCAACTGTTTGATTTCTTCCATTTTTGCATTCGCTTCTTCCACGCTGCCGTTCTGCAGCAGTTCCTCCGCCGCATTGTAAAGCGCTTCTCTCTGTGCTTTGTAATCCTCGTAATTCTTAAACTTCATCCTTCATTTCCCCTTTCAATCTGAGTAATTTTAATTTTGCAGTTACAGTTTTAACTTCTGCGCTTTCCTCTCCCCTTGCAGGAAGAAGATCCTTCAGCTTATGAATGGTCTGTGCGGACAGCACACCGATACCATTGGTCAGCGTCGGCGCAGATGCAAACATAACCTCATCCACAAAGCCATATTCCACCGCCTTCTGCGCATCCATCCACGTTTCCGCATCCATAATGCCAAGCAGCTCCTCCATGCTTTTGCCTGTCTTTTCCAGATAGGCGGCGGCAATAGAGTTGTTCGCCGTCCGCAAGACCTCTGCCTCGTGCGTCATGGTGTTGCAATCTCCGTAGGCCGCACCGGAAACATTATGCACCATAAATAATGCCGTTGGGCTGATTTTGGAATGTCCCGCCTGCGCAATCACAGAGGCGGCACTTGCCGCAAGCCCGACAATGTGAATTTCCACATCCCCCGAATACGCTCTTAAAGCCGTATAAATTTCACTGCCGGCAAACACATCCCCGCCGCCGGAGTTGATTTCAACGGTAATCGGCTCGCCGTTTGCCTCCGCAATGGCATTGCCAATATCCTTCGGGCAGGTTGCCTCCATGCCGAACCATTCATAAATCCACTTTTCGCTGTTTCTAATGATTGGTCCCTTTACCTCGATTTTCTTCATTCTCCCTCACCCCCTTCCATAAAGCCTGTGTCCTTGCGTCTAAGCAGCTTATCGCCGCCATCCACAGGTGCCATGTTAAGTACCGCTCTGACCTCGTTCGGTGTCATAATGCCCCTGTCAACGTACTGCACCAGTTCCAGCTTTGTTTTCATGCTGGCAAAGGTCAGATTAGAGCCTTCAAAAACAATCTTGTTTCCAAATGCCCGTTCCCTTCTGGTAAACAAACGGCTGCTATAAACCGCACTCATCTGCGTAATCATCGGCTCAATGGCACTTTCGTAATACGCAATCCATTCATCCTCGGTATAAAGAGAGCTGACAATTTTCTCATTCGTGTTAAAAAAATCATAGATCCGCTTGATGATGCGGTCGGTCTGTGCGGCGTTTGGCACATAGTCCTTCGGTTCAATCCGCTGCACATCCGCCTTACTGTCCACGCCCGCTGCGCCGAAGGTTTCACTCTCCACAGAAAGATAGGTATCCGCAAATTCCTGCACGTTTTTCCTTACGTCATCCGGTCGCATGGCATTTGTAAAGCGCAACAGCCAGCGAATCACACCACTGTTCTTGATAGCCTTCACAAAGCCCTGATCCATAATGCTGATGCACTCCATCAGCTGAGAAAGTGCCTCCATCGGACTTTCCCCGAAAATATCATCCTCATTGAAATCATCACGCAGATGAATGATATCACTGTATGGGAAGGTGCTTTCCCTGCCGTTCAGAAAAACGAACCGTAAAAACAATTCGTTGTCCTTGTAAAAAGCCTCTACCCCCGAACAGGGAATGGGATACAATTCTATCGGCTTTTCAAATTCATCCCGTACAATCAGAATAAAAGCGTTATGGTTCAGTGCCAGCTGGTTTGCCACCTTCTCCTGTAACATCTGCCCGCTCATCAGCGGATTAGGCTCCTCCAGCAGAAAACGGATATAGGCATCCGGATTGACCTCTACCCGCTCCCCCTCCTGCGTTCTCGTGGTACGGATATGCTTTGCAACCGCCTTACCGATGGCTTTTGTTTTCGGGCGGATACAGGCACGCACCACATCGGAATGGTATAGCCTGCCGTTCCACGCATAAAAGCCGTTCCCCCTCTCCTGCACCATCTTGAAGCTCTGTCTGCTCAATTTCTGCACAATTCTGTTCCATAAACCCATTTTTTCTCACCTCCTTAAATCAGACTTTCAAATTCATCTCTTTTATTGCAATACACCACATAGGCATCCAGAAGTGCCGCTGTGCCGTCAATGCGCCTTGCGCGCTCATCGCTCTTGACAGGCTGCACGTTGCCGTTGACATCCTTTTTCTCCTCGGTGTTAATCAGACACCACTTATCAATCGGATTGTTGTTGTAGACGATTTTCTTTTCCTGAAATTCCGCCTTTAAATCCTTCATTGGCTGGGATAAGGTCAGAACCCCCTGCCGAATTTTAACCATGACGTTTCGCCCAAACTCCTGCTCAAATGCCGCCAGCAGCTCATCCGAGATATGCCAAGGGTCATAGCCGATATATAGCGGATAAATATCTTCTCTGTCCCGTAATTCGCAGAACCAATCCAGAATTACCCGCTTATTCACGCGCCGACCTTCGCAGGTACGCATCAAGCCCTGCGACACCCATAAGCTGTACGGCACGCCGTCCCGTTCCCTTCGGTCTCCTCGCTCCTCCTGTTGGTCAAGTACCGCCTGCGGAATCCAGTACATCTGCTTAACGTAAAGCTTATCATCCCCACGCCGTTTGCAAATTGCCTTTGCAGCGTTTAGGTCAATGCTGTCTGCGGCATCAAAGCCACCAATGCAATAGCGAAATTCTCCGCCCTCCGGCAACAGCTCCTCGTTGTTCAAATCCTCAAACGTCAGCCATGCAGACTGCGCCGTCTGCGGAATATTGAAATCCTTTACCAGAACCGTCGGCTTGAAGGATGGGTCATTCTTCGCCTTCTGCACCATTTCCTCCAGATATTCCTTTTTCTTGATGGTGCCAAGACCGGGGTTTGCCTTTATCCACATCTCCGGTTTGTCCCATTCGGAAACATCGTCCAGCTCATAGATAAACGGCAGAAACCGCGGCGCTTTTATTCTCCCGTCCAGCACCTTTTTTGCGTATTCATACTGCGCATCAAAGATGCCGCTGCGGACAAAGCCGTTTGTGGTAATGCAAAAAAGCAATGGTTGTTCTCTCGCACCCATTGCCTGTTTAATCAAATCATATATATCTCTGTTTTTGATTGCCGCCAGCTCATCAATGATGGCTCCATGCACATTCAAGCCGTCCAGACTGTTTGTGTTGCTTGCCAGTGCCTTAATAAACCCAAGATTGGAAGGCGCATATAAATCCGCAGCACGTTTGCGGATATGCTTCCGCAGGGTCGGGCTTTGCCGCACCATCTTGTAGCACGCATTGAACCCCAGCTTTGCCTGGTCAAGCATCGTTGCGACGTTGTAAATCTCCGGTGCACCCTCTCCGTCATTCAGCAGTAAATCCGTTTCCACGGCGGCACACTCGGTTGTTTTTCCGTTTTTTCGACCTTCCACAATCATTACTTCGTTGTACTGTCTGAGGTTATTATCATCCACAAAGCCGAAGATTGCCTGTAGCCTTGCCTTCTGGAATAACTCAAGCTGCAATGGCTGCCCCAGTTTGCCTGTCGGCTGCTTGCAGAAACGCTCAATAAATGCGATATGCCACTTTGCAACCTCATAATCGAAATGAAATT
>ERZ773168.3467-NODE-3467-length-11112-cov-3.563806_pt1 | contig 11112 bp, 10 predicted proteins | sample MGYA00511261_ERZ773168 | MGnify/ENA primary metagenome ERZ773168 (study PRJEB29015, sample SAMEA2737855) | human gut metagenome | biome: human gut; feature: human-associated habitat; material: faeces | place: China | collected 2012 ... | reverse complement strand
ATGCGGACATGACCCGCGGAGTGCTCCAAACTTGGAAAGACACGGATCATCGAAGGTGCAAACATCCGGCTGGTTAGAAATGCCACATTTTTTGAACCGAATTTCCAGCTGCATTTTCATCTGAAATCCCACGGTGTGATCTTCTGATAATATTACTTATCCCCCAAAAGAGTTCTATGCTTATTGCGGCAATCCTCTTCTGTCATCGGTCCTTTGATTCCACCACGAGAAGAATCCCGCTCTCAAACGAGATCTCTGCCGTATCTGCCACGATCTCGTTGCTCACGCCAAGCGAACAGAATCCCCGCAGGCAGGCGTCCGTGAGGGGATATTTAAATCCCTTCAGCGTCAGATGCTCCACACATTCCGTATAGGGAATGAGCGACACATACGTTCCAAACTGTTCCTTTCTCGCAAGCGTCATTTCACGATCAATCATACGGATGCGGTTATGGGCATCGCAGATCTGGATGGGAATCCCCGCCTTTAGCCCAATTCCAAGCAGTTCGATATTCCCCAGCACATGATCCAGCCGTGTCCCTGTCGCTCCCAAAAGCGTGATGCGCTCTGCTCCGCGCCGGATCGCAAGCCGGATTGCAGACTCGGTATCCGTGTCGTCCTTCTCCGGAATCAGCTTCTGGATCGCTACACCGGGCAATGTCTTAAAATAAGCAAGAGCCTCCGTTCCCACGGAATCGAAATCCCCGACAATCACATCCGGCACCCGGTGGCTGCGGTACAGATATTCCATTCCGGCATCCGCAGCGATAACGGCATCCGGCTTCTCTTCCTCAAACCATCTGTCCGCAAAAGAATCGTCGATCGTTCCGCCTGAAATTATTACAAAATGTTTCATACGCTCCCCCGCTTTTCTCCCGCCGTTCCTTAAGAATTTAAAATATCCAGAAACATCTGGGTATTTTCAGCGACATCTCCGTTAAAAACAGCGCTTCCCGCCACGATGATGTTGGCGCCGGCACTCATAATCTCCTCCACATTAGAGAGATTGACCCCGCCGTCCACCTCAATGTCTGTTTTCAACCCGCGCGCATCAATCATTTTCTTAAGATCACGAACCTTCTGCAAGGTATACGGGATAAACTTCTGCCCGCCGAATCCAGGGTTCACCGTCATAATCAGCACCATGTCCACTTTTTCAAGCACATACTCCACCGCCTGCAGCGGCGTAGCAGGATTTAACGCAACCCCCGCAAGAATCCCCCGCTCTTTGATGGAAGCAATCGTGCGGTCCAGATGCTTGCAGCTCTCTGCATGCACGGTAATCAGATCGGCTCCGGCTCCGACAAAATCCTCAATATAGCGCCCCGGCTCCTCGATCATCAGATGCACGTCGAAGATCCGGTCCGTACAGGGACGGATGGAGCGGATTACCGGAAGTCCGAAGGAAATACTTGGCACAAACATTCCGTCCATGACATCAATATGTACATACTGTGCCCCTGCCTCGTCCAGTTCACGGATCTGCTCTCCCAGTCTTGAAAAATCTGCGGATAATATGGATGGCGACAAACAATTCATCTCTCTTACACCCTTCTTTTTAATATTTCTTCTGTTCTTTTAATTCCTGATATAACTGCCTGTAATTCTCATAACGGAGCCGGCTGATTTTCCCGGCTTCCACCGCCTCTTTTACCCCGCAGTCCGGCTCCCCGATATGACTGCAGCCCTTAAAACGGCAGTTTGGCTCATACTCCTCAAATTCCGGATAATACCACCACAGATCTTCCTTTTCCAGTCCCGGAATATCCAGCGTGGAAAATCCCGGCGTATCCATGATGTAAGTCTGCTCTTTAATCGGAATAAGCTCCGAGTGGCGGGTCGTATGGCGGCCTCGCTCAATCTTTCTGCTGATTGCCCCAGTCTCCATCTGGCGCTCCGGCTGCAGACAGTTGATGAGCGATGACTTGCCCACACCCGAGGGTCCTGCCACCGACGTCACCTTTCCTTCCAGCCGCTCAAGCAGCACATCGATTCCCCGCTGCTCTCTCGCCGAGGTATACACCACCGGATAGCCACACTGTTCGTAGACATCCGAAAACGCGTGCAGCTCCTCCCCGGTCAGAAGATCACACTTGTTAAAACAGATCGTAACCGGCACCTTCTGATATTCCATCATAATCAGAAAACGGTCCAGCAGATTAAAATTTGGCTTCGGCTTTGCCGCCGCAAAAATCACAAGCGCCTGATCGATGTTGGCAACCGCCGGACGGATCAAGGCATTTTCTCTCGGAAGAATCTCCTCAATATTTCCAAGCATCTGCTCCTCATCCAGCACAGCAATCGTCACGTTATCGCCCACCAGCGGCTTGATCTTCTGGTTGCGGAAAATTCCTTTTGCCTTACATTCATAAATTCCGGATCCCGCTACGTGAACGTAGTAGAATCCGGAAATTCCTTTTACAATCTTTCCCTGCATATTCTTATCCATTATGATTCCGGTGTAAACTGGTAGGTGCTCGTGGTCTGATCGTTGATCTTGTTGCCATTTAAATCCAGCCATGAGATCACCAGATAGCCCTCTTTTGCAAGCAGTCCCGTCTTGCTGATGGAAAAATCATCTGTGATCGCCTTATTCCACTGTCCCAGCACATTGCCGGAAGTATCATACAGCGTGATTGTTGCGCCGGATACGTTGGACGTATCGCCCGGCAGGTTGATCGTCGCCTTGAAGCTGTAGGTCGTTGCTGTCACACTCTGGGACGGTGACGGTCCCATGCTTACCGTGATCGTGATGTCGCTGCCTTTTTCCACCTGCTTGCCCGGATCAATACTCTGATCCATGACAATGCCTTCCGGGTAACTATCACTGTACGCCGTCTTGACCGTCACATTAAAATCCGACAGCAGATCTCTCGCCTGCTCCTCGGACTTGTAGGTCGTCTTCACATCCGGAACGGTCACTGCCTCTGCGCCCTGGCTGATGACGATCGTGATCGTATCACCTGTTTTTGCCTTATCACCTGCGGACGGTGTCTGGGAAATGACTTTTCCCTCCTCCACACTGTCATCGTAAGCGTATGTCTTGTTCGGCTTGAAACCTTCCTTTTCCAATGCAGACACTGCATCATCCTCAGAGTCTCCGGTCACACTCGGCACTTCCACACTGCCCTTGCCGTTGCTGATCACAACGCCGATCGTCGTGCCCTCTTCGACTTCCTTGCCGCTCTCCGGATCCTGATTGGCGATCTCGCCCTCATCGTAGTCGTCAGAGGATACTTCGCCCTTATTCTCCAGCTTTAATCCCTTCTTCTCCGCCTCGGTCTGCGCATCCGCATATGTCATGCCGCGGAAATCCAGAACGGTAACCGTATCCTCGTTCTGGCTCTCGGTCTGTGTAGTCTCTGTGCGCGACGTCTCCGTGTCAGACTGCTTCTTGGACTTGATTCCGCCGAACAGATTTACCACAATCACAATGATGATAATCACAATCACGACTGCCGCAACAATTCCCATGATCGTGATCGCTTTCTCCATCTTCGGATTCAGATCGCCGTCATCTTCGTCATCCAGCTCATCATCGTCCACATCTTCTTCGTCGTCCTCATCCTCATCGTAGCGGTTCATCTCCTCCGCTCTCGCGTGCACCGCCTGATCCGCCTTAAGATAGAGGCTGTCTGCCTCCTCCTTGATCTGCTTTAAGTCATCCTCTCCGATGATGCGTGTCTTGTCCTGGTTGGTTGCAGGAACCATCACGACAAAATCCTCATTCGGGCTGACAAGCGCCTTGCGCAGATCCGTCAAAAGTGCCGTCATGGACTCATAGCGGCGGTCCGGATTCTTCTGCGTACATTTTAAGATGATCTTCTCCATACTGATCGGAAGATTCGGCGCGTAGGCACTCGGTGGAACGATCTCCTCCTGCAGATGCTGGATAGCAACCGCCACAGTCGTATCCCCGTCAAACGGCACACGCCCCGTCACCATCTCATACATCACAATACCGAGAGAATAAATATCACTCTTGCCGTCCACAAATCCGTTGCGCGCCTGCTCCGGGGAAGAATAGTGCACGGAGCCCATCACATCCGAACTGATCGTGTTGCTGCTCGCCGCGCGCGCGATACCGAAATCCGTTACTTTTACTTTTCCCTCTGTGGAAATAATAATATTCTGCGGCTTGATGTCACGGTGGATGATGCCCTTGCTGTGCGCCGCCTCAATGCCTCTTCCCACCTGAATGGCGATGCTGACTGCCTCCTTAAAAGAAAGCTGGCCTTTTTTCTCAATATATGTCTTTAACGTGATGCCTTCCACATACTCCATCACGATATAATGCATTCCTTTTTCGCTTCCGACATCGTAGATATTTACAATATTCGGATGCTCTAATCCCGCGGCAGACTGTGCCTCCGTGCGGAACTTTGTCACAAAATTCAGATCCTCCGAAAACTCCGGCTTTAAAACCTTGATTGCCACAAAACGTCCGAGCGTCAGATCTTTTGCCTTATATACGTCAGACATTCCGCCGGCACCGATTTTTCCTATGATTTCATAACGGTCCGCTATATACATTCCCTCTGTTAACATATTAAACCTCCAACCTGATTTACAAAAAATTCCATCCTCTATCTAGTCTCATCTGAAAACGGCTCAATCAAAACCACCGTTATATTATCCTTACCGCCATTCTCGTTCGCGGCGTCGATCAGCCGTTGTGTTTTCTCCACAATATCACGCTGTCCCAGCACGATCCGCTTGATATCCGTATCATCGACCATATTGGTCAGACCGTCCGAACACAACAGAACCGTATCTCCCGGCACAAGCACCGTCTCGAAGAAATCCGCCGACACCTCCGGAAGCACGCCGATCGCTCTCGTAATAATATTTTTATCCGGGTGCACTTTTGCATCCTCTTTGTCCATCTCTCCCAGCCGAACCATCTCTTCTACCAGAGAGTGATCTCTTGTAATCTGTGTGATACGTTCCTGGTTGATCACATACAACCGGCTGTCGCCGACATTCGCCGTGTAGAGCTTATCGCCAACCACGACTGCCGCAACAATCGTCGTGCCCATGCCCGCTTTGCTCGCATCCGCGTTCGCCTCCGTAAGCAAATGTTCATTTGCATATCTGACTGCCTCACCGAGCACGGTCACCGGCTCGCTCTCCTCGGATTCTGTTACGTATTCCACAATCTTTTCAACTGTGAAGCGCGAAGCATAATCTCCAGCCGCATGGCCTCCCATACCGTCTGCTACCAGAAATAAATCCGGAAGCCTGCCCACGGAGGTCTCTGATGTGTACATATAATCCTGGTTCGTCTCACGCCGCTGTCCCACATGCGTCATGGAAAACGTCTTCATTCTATTCCTCCATTATTAGAATAGCAGTACCTGCCTGCCATTTATCCAATTACCAATGTTAGCATACAACGCGAAAAAGGGCAAGACTTACTGCTCCTGCCCGACATGCCCCGTCTCCTGCCCGGTATGCTGCTCTTTGTGCATATGCTTGCGTCTCAGCTGCCCGCATGCACCGTCAATATCCCTGCCCATCTCCCGGCGCACGGTCACGGTGAGCCCGTTTCTCTCCAGCTTTTTCTGGAATGCATGCACTGCACCGTCATCCGGCTGTCTGTAGCTGCGTTCCTTGATCGGATTGACCGGAATCAGATTGATGTGACAGTTGATCCCGCGCACAAGCTCTGCCAGCTCTGCGGCATCCTCCGCCGTGTCGTTTACACCCGCCACCAGACTGTACTCAAACGTGATGCGCCGGCCGGTCTGTTCAAAGTAGTAACGACAGGCATCGACCGCTTCCTTAATATCATATTTGTTCGCCACAGGCATCAGCTGCAGGCGCTTTTCCTGGTTGGATGCATGAAGTGAGAGCGCCAGCGTGATCTGCAGCTTTTTATCCGCAAGTTCCCGCATGCGCGGAACGATCCCGCAGGTGGAGACCGTCAGGTTCCGCTGGCTGATATTGAGTCCGTTTTCATCGCTCAGCAGTTCGATGAATTTTAACAGGTTGTCATAATTATCCAAAGGCTCTCCGGTTCCCATCACCACGACATTGGAGATCCGTTCGCCGATATCCGTTCCGATCTGATAGATCTGATCGAGCATCTCGGACGGTCGCAGACCGCGCACCAGACCATCCAGCGTGGAGGCGCAGAAACGGCAGCCCATCCGGCAGCCGACCTGTGAGGAAATACAGACGGAGTTCCCGTGCTTATAGCGCATTAAGACACTCTCGATGACATTGCCGTCGTCCAGAAGAAACAGGTACTTTCTGGTACCGTCAATCTTCGAGATCTGCACATCTGCCTTTTTTAAGCTGGTCAGCGTACAGTTCTGATTCAATTTTTCAATGAGAGCCGCAGAAATATTGGTCATCTCCGAAAAGGATGCCACATGCTTTCTGTGCATCCACTCGTAAATCTGTTTTGCCCGGAACTTTTTTTCTCCGATCGACTCGACAAATGCGGTCAGTTCTTCCAGATTCAACGATTTAATGTCTGTCTTTTCCATTCCTTATCCGTTGTCCTGCTTTCGCTTAAATTTTGCTATAAAAAATCCGTCCCCGAGATGTTCTTCCGGGAACATCTGCCGCATCGTATCGAGGGTGAACTCCGGGTGCGTCTGCTCAAACCATCTGGCATTCCCCTCGTTCTCCGCCGCATGAATCGTGCAGGTGGAATAAATCAGTGTCCCGCCCGGCTTCACATATTCACACACCACAGACAGTATCTGCCTCTGCAGCGCCACAAGCGATTCCTCCCCTTCCGGGTTCATGCGGTACTTGATATCGGTCTTTCTGCGCAGCACCCCGAGTCCCGAGCAGGGAAGATCCGCAATCAGCACATCCGCCGTGCGAACCGACGCCTCGTCCAAAACAGTCGCATCCTGACACTTCGCCGTGATATTCGTAAGGCGGCATCTTTTTATATTCTCATCAATCAGCGCCACTTTCTGTTCGCTGACGTCCCGCGCCTCCACATGACCGGTACCTCTTAACTTTTCCGCAAGATGAATGCTCTTGCCGCCCGGCGCCGCACAGACGTCAATGCAGTGGTCGCCCTCCTTTGGTGCCGCATATTCCGCCACCATCATGGAGCTGATGTCCTGCACATAGAACAGTCCTTCCTTAAAGCTTGAAAGACCGTTTAAATGATCAAACCCAAAGATCGTATATGCATACGAAAGTCCGGGATATTTTTCCGTATCCAGCGGAACCGCGGTAACGCCCTCCTCCTTAAAACGCTCTGCGAGCGCCTCCGGCGTGATCCGTTCCAGATTCGCACGGACGGTGATCGGCGCTTCCAAAAGGGACGCTGCAAGAATCTCTTTTGTGCGTTCCTTTCCGTAATCGCCGATCCACTGCGCAACGATCCATTCCGGCATCGAGTAGCACACCGACCAGGCTTTTACGGCATCGACGCTCTCCTTTGGATATGTAAGCTGATCCAGACCGCGCGAAACACCGCGCAGTACCCCGTTCACGAAACCGGACAGCTGTCCGAACCCCTTTTTCTTCGCAAGCTTTACCGCCTCGTTGCAGGCGGCGGATGCCGGAACACTGTCCATATATTTCAACTGGTATACGCCCATCCTGAGAATGGCGCGGATCACCGGCTTCATTTTTCTGACTTTTACTTTTGAGAACTGATCCAGAATATAGTCCAGCTCGATCTGGCGCTGAATGGTGCCCTCCGCCACTCTCGTTAAAAAGGCACGCTCTCTTTTGTCCAGATACTGGTACTTCTCCAGCACCGAACGGATCACCAGATGGCTGTACTGTCCCCTCTCCGTCACTTCTAAAAGGATCTCAAGAATCAGTTCCCGCGTATTCACGGAATCAGTCGTCACGTCTTCTTCCTCCAAATAATAACACCAGACGAAGCAGCTGCAGAATCGATGCCGCCGCACTCGCCACGTAAGTAAGTGCCGCCGCCTTCAACACTTTTCGCGTATAAGGCAGCTCACTGTCGCTTAAGATTCCCTGCTCTCCTAAAATGCGCAGCGCGCGGTGCGATGCATTGAACTCCACCGGAAGCGTCACAAGCTGAAACAGAACAGCGAACGAAAAACAAAGAATTCCAAGGTCGATTAAAAATGTCCCTGTATTGCTGGTAAAAAATAATCCGATTAAAATTAAAGGCCACGCCAGCGTAGAACCGAGATTTGCCACCGGCACGATCGCCGAACGGAGCGTGAGCGGCACATATCCCTGCTGGTGCTGAATGGCATGTCCGCACTCATGCGCCGCCACACCGACAGCCGCCACCGACGTGCTTCCATACACAGAATCCGACAGATTCAGCGTCTTGTTCGACGGATTGTAGTGATCGGTCAGATTGCCCGATACATGCTGCACCGACACGTCGTAGATTCCTGCCGAGTGCAGAATCCGTTCCGCCGCCTGTGCTCCGGTCATGCCGGACATGCTGCGGTAGGAAGCATATTTGTTGTATGTCGACTTCACCCTCGCAGATGCAACCAGACAGATGACTGCTCCGATGAGCACGAGTATATACGTCGGATCAAATCCCCAGTAATAGTATGAATATGGCATAGTAATCACCCTTTCTTAAAATATGTGCCCTCTTCGATCTCATATCCGTTCAGAAATGCCTCCACCGGCATACGCTTCTTGCCCTCAAGCTGAAGTTCACTGATGGCAAGCATTCCCTTTCCGGTCTGCACCAGAATATGATCTTTTTCCACTTTCACAATGCAGCCCGGCTCCGCCCCGGACTCCTCAGAAACGACCTGCGCCTTCCAGATCTTTAACATCTTATCGCCCAGTCTGGTATAGGCACTCGGCCACGGATCCAGTCCGCGGATCAGGCACTCAATCTCTTTTGCGCCCTGTTTCCAGTCAATGCTTCCCATTTCTTTGTAAATCTTGGCGGTATGCGTTGCCTGGGAGTTGTCCTGCGGCGTGTAGGTTGCCGTTCCCGCATCGATCGCCTCCATCGTGCGCACGCACAGCTTCGCGCCGACCTCGGACAGCCGGTCGAACAGGCTGCCGCCCGTCTCATCCGCACGAATCTTCACTTCTTCCTTTAAGATCATATCTCCGGTATCAAGTCCCTCGTCCATGCGCATCGTCGTCACTCCGGTGACGGCGTCGCCGTTTATGACCGCCCACTGAATCGGTGCGGCACCGCGGTACTTCGGAAGCAGCGACGCGTGCACATTCACACACCCGTAGCGCGGCATATCCAGAATCGCTCTCGGTATAATCTGCCCAAAAGCCTCCACAATTATGATATCCGGATGATATGTCCGCAGACGCTCGATACACTCGCTGTCTCTGACTTTCTGCGGCTGATATACTTCAATGCCGTGCTCGAGCGCACATGCCTTGACCGGTGTATAGCGGAGTGCCTTGCTTCTTCCCACTGCCTTATCCGGCTGGGAGACAACCAGCACCACCTCATGTCCCGCTTTTATGATTTCTTCCAACGTTCCCACCGCGAAATCCGGTGTTCCCATGAATATGACTCTCATCACTGACCTCCATTTTCACAGATCATCCATGCTTTATTCTTCCTCATCACTCTCATAGGTGACTTCGTGAAGCGGACCTTCCACCTTCTCAGTGTACATGTGTCCGTCCAGATGATCCAGCTCATGACAGATGGCACGCGCCATCAGCTCTGTCCCCTCAATCTCATACTCTTCCATATCCAGATCAAACGCCCGCGCTTTCACGTAGTTCGGTCTGGTCACGGTGCCTGCCTTGCCCGGAAGGCTCAGACAGCCCTCGTCGCCGGTCTGCTCGCCGGAAGTCTCTAAGATCACCGGGTTGATCATCACAACCGGTCCTTCGCCGATGTCGATGACGACGATGCGCTTTAACACGCCGACCTGCGGACCTGCAAGTCCCACGCCGTTCGCCTCGTACATCGTATCAAGCATATCCTCTGCCAGTTCTCTGATCTTCGGTGTAATCTCTGTAATCTCTCTGCATTTTTTGGTCAATACAGGATCTCCCTGTATTCTGATTGTCCTAAGTGCCATCTTTCCTCCATTCTGCCTAAAAGCCGTTCACCGGATTGAAATCAAACATCACGGTCACATTCTTATAGTACCGGCTCTCTCTGGCATACACTTCTGTCCTATTTTTTATCTTTACCAGCGTGTCATAATTTTCTGCCTTGAGATAAATTATTTTTTTATAAATATCATTCACTTTTGCGATCGCCGCGTCGACGGGTCCCACGAGATAGACCCTCTCTTTCGTATTCTTCCCTGTATACGCATCCGCTGCCGCCGCAAGCTCTGCCGCCATGGCATCCGCCGCCTCCTCGCTCTTAGAGGCGCACAAGATCACAAGCATGTTCCAGACCGGCGGGTAAAGCATGATCTTGCGGTACGCAATCTCCTGCTCGTAAAACGCATCGTAGTCCTGCGCCTTCGCCGTCTCTATACTGTAATGCTCCGGGTCATACGTCTGGATGACGACCTCGCCCGGCTTATTCCCGCGGCCGGCTCTTCCTGCCGCCTGTGTCAGAAGCTGGAATGTCCGCTCCGCCGCGCGGTAGTCCCCGACATGCAGCGAGAGATCTGCTGCAAGAACGCCAACCAGCGTCACATCCGGGAAATCATGCCCCTTTACGATCATCTGCGTACCGATCAGGATATCCGCCTCGTGATTGGCAAATGCCGATAAAATCTGCTCGTAGTCTTCCTTGCCCCGCGTGGTATCCATATCCATGCGCAGCACGCGCGCTTCCGGAAATCGTTTTCTGACAACCATCTCGATCTTCTCAGTTCCAGCCTTAAACCCGCTGATGTACTTCGATCCGCACGCCGGACATTGTACCGGCACCGGCTCCGTATACCCGCAGTAATGGCAGACCATCCGCCCGTTCGCATGCTGGCTCAGCGATACATCGCAATGCGGACATTTTATCACATGTCCGCAGGCTCTGCAAGAGACAAAGCCCGCCACACCCCTGCGGTTGATAAAGAGCATGGTCTGTTCTCCCGCCCGCAGGCGCTGCTCCATCAGCCCGTCTAACCTGCGGCTTAAGATGGAGCGGTTGCCCTCTCTTAATTCCTGCCGCAGATCCACCACCCCACATGCCGGAAGCGGTCTTTCCTTCACGCGCTTTGTGAGCGTAAGCAGCCGGTATTC
>ERZ773168.3452-NODE-3452-length-11148-cov-26.835482_pt1 | contig 11148 bp, 9 predicted proteins | sample MGYA00511261_ERZ773168 | MGnify/ENA primary metagenome ERZ773168 (study PRJEB29015, sample SAMEA2737855) | human gut metagenome | biome: human gut; feature: human-associated habitat; material: faeces | place: China | collected 2012 ... | reverse complement strand
TAATATTTATATCATCCTCTACAATTAATATATTAGGCATAATTTTTACTCCTGTATTTTATAATGTGAAATAGTCATCTACTTTATGAGAAATGGCATTAAATAAAATGGTTTCAGCATTAAATTTTCTTCTTTTCCAACATCTTTTTGCGATATTAAATATATCTTACCTACATTCTTTGAAAATTGTTTATAAAATTGTTTTATTGATTCATGCTTTCCTGCTCCTGATGACTTAATTTCAAAGGCATTTACTTTACTTCCCTCAGAAATCAGAAAGTCAACCTCATAATAATGTGTGCTTTTGTCTTTTTCCCATGTGTGATAATAAAGTTCTCTTCCCGCTGCTGTAATCATCTGTGCAATAAGATTCTCATATAAATAGCCCAGATTAGCTGGCAGCTTATCAGAAAGCAGCTTTGCATATACATTATTTTCTGCGACTGGACGGTCTATAAACATTAATGTAATAAATAATCCAGTATCCGAAAGATACAATTTATAACTGTCAAAGTCCTTTGTATCTGTCAGACTTACCCTTGGATCAGTTGAATTATAACAAGGTAAGACAGTCTTTGAATCAATCAGCTCATACAATAATTCTTCTGTTTTTGAATTATTCTTCTTTCCTATTGCCGCGGTAATCCTGTATTTTTTTGAATCCTTTGCAAGCTGTGCCGGAATTGAGTGATATAATGCAGAGATTCTTCCAGAACCATCAATCTTTTTAAAATCTTCTTCATACAATGATATAATCTGTCTTTTGACCATATCAATTTCAGAGAAATTCTTACCCTCTATATAAGCTTCAACTGCCTGAGGCATACCACCTACTGCCATATATATTCTTAAATCTCTCATCAGTTTACGATTAGTTGGCTGTCCAATAGCCTTACCTGTATTGTATATCTGACAAAGAAGTTCATAGTTTCCCCCCGTTGCATCACAGAACTCCTGATAATCCATTGGATACACCTGTATTTTCATTTCCTCCGATGGAATTAAAATATCCTTTACATTTTTCTTTATGGATATTAGTGAACCAGTTTCCAGATAACTGTATCTTCCATCTGCAACAAGATGTTTTATTGCCTGTCTTGCTTTCGGGAATAGCTGAACTTCATCAAATATAATCAGCGATTTATGCTCATATAATGTTATACCTGTTTCCGCCTGCAATCTTAAAAAAAATATATTTAGATTTGCTATATCATCAAAACACTCCAATATATTAGCTGTTGCTTTTGAAAAATCAATAAGAATATATGAGTCATATTCATTTTCTCCAAAGCTTTGGGCGATTGTAGACTTACCAACTCGTCTCGCCCCCTCTAACAACACCGCATATTTATCCGAATACTTTTCCTTCCATTCTAACAATCTACTATATACTTTTCTTTTAAAATTCATAGTCTTCCCCTTTCAGAACCATATCATTGTTACTATTCTTTACTGCGCTAAAATCACCTCTGATTTCTTTATATAATACATACTATGATGTGAGTATCAAAAGTAAATTTCTCCACTCATTTACGTAACTTTTTTCAATATTATTATCTCTTATTTTTACCATTTCTTCAAGATTATTTTCACTCATTTTGTCCGTTTCTTCAAAGTTATTTTTACTCATTTTGTCCGTTTCTTCAAAGCTTTTTTCGCCTATTTTATCCGTTTCTTCAAGTTTTTACTTTATTTATAAACATAAAAATGGCACGACTATTCCCTTTATCCAGAAATAAATCGTGCCGTCTTATATTTTATCTTATCTGTGTTATAATTTTAATTATTCTCTGCTCTCGCCATAGCAATCTGCTCCGGTGTTATAGGCAGCTCATAGAACCTCTTTCCTGCTGCGTGGCTTAGCGCATCTGTCACAGCCGGAAGTGGAGTGTTGATTACAACCTCTCCTATTGACTTAGCACCAAATGGTCCAGCATTCTCAAAGCTGCTTTCAAACTCAACATTAATATGTCCAATATCCATTCTTGATGGTATCTTATATTGCAGGAATGAGTTCTCATAAAGCTTTCCCTTATCAGAATATGTGATATTTTCAGACATTGCCATACCAATTCCCTGAAGGATTCCGCCTTCTGCCTGAACCCTTGCAAGATTAGGATTAACTGGTGTTCCACAGTCAACGCATGCATCATATTCCACAACCCTGCTCTCACCTGTGACAAGGTCAACCTCAACCTCAGCTGCACCTACCATAAATGGTGGAGGAGAAATAGGTGATGTATGTGTATTAGTAACTGTAAGTGCCATATCATTGCCGCACATTGAAGCTGTTGCGATATCGCAAAGACTTACTGATGCACCATTGTGCTCTCCAGCCTCGCATCTTACACAGCTTCCGTCAAATGTAACCTCACTCTTATCACAGCCTATAAGCTTAGCTCCAAGCTTTTCGATTCTGCTTCTTAGCTCTAAGGCACAGTTCTCAACAGCCTTTCCAGTAACGTATGTTGTACTTGATGCATATGAGCCTGAATCATAAGGTGATATATCAGTATCAGCACCAAATACACTTATGTTATCAGTACTGCACTCAAGCACCTCTGCAGCAATCTGTGCAAGTATTGTATCACAGCCTGTTCCCATATCAGCAGCACCTATATTCATTGTATACACGCCCTCATCATTGAGCTTAAGTGTGGCACTTCCCACATCCACACCAGATATACCAGAGCCCTGCATAGCCATACCCATTCCGACAAAACGTGCTTTAGTGTCAGATATCTTTCTCATAGGATACTTCTCATCCCATTTAATCATCTCTTTGACCTTTGCTAAGCATCTGTCAAGTGCACAGCTTGTATTGACCTGACCATAGTAAGCAGGCATTACATCGCCCTCCTTAACTATGTTTTTAAATCTTATTTCAAAAGGATCCATATGAAGCTTATCAGCAAGCTCATTCACAGCAGATTCCACTGCAAAAAGGCCCTGTGTAGCACCATATCCTCTGTATGCCCCTGCTGACATAACATTTGTGTATACAACATCACTTACAAAGCGGAATGCCTCTGCCTTTCCGTATAATGGTATTGACTTGTGTCCTGAAAGACCTACTGTCGTTGGTCCATGCTCACCATAAGCTCCTGTGTTTGACAAGGTATATAAATCTATTCCTTTTACGATACCATCCTTAGTTGCACCGAGCCTTACATGCATCTGCATCTCATGTCTTGGAGATGAAGCTGACAATGACTCTTCCCTTGAGAATATAATCATAGCTGGCTTCTTAGTCTTCCATGTGACAAATGCCGGATATATTTCTGAAACCGAGGTCTGCTTTGCACCAAAACCACCACCTATTCTAGGCTTTGTAACACGTATCTTTGATGGAGATATTCCAAGTGCGTGTGATATGATTCTTCTGCAGTGAAATACTATCTGTGTAGAGCTTACAACATGAAGTCTTCCATAAGTATCGATTGTACAGAATGTCCTGAAGGTCTCCATCATACTCTGCTGGCATGCCTTTGTATGATATGTCCTGTCAATTACAATATCACAGCTCTCAAGCACCTTATCTATATCACCATTACTGCACTCATCATGTGCACATAGATTTCTTTTATTATCAGCTCCGACAGGACACATTGCTTCCCAGTTATCCTCCGGATGAACAAGTATCTCATTATCCTTTGCCTTTGTAAAGTCAAGCACTGGCTCAAGTACCTCATACTCTGCCTTAATAAGCTTCATTGCCTTATCAACACAGCGCTCATCCACTCCCGCAACAATCGCAACCGGATCACCTATGAATCTTACATGTTTATCAAGAATAAGCCTGTCATAAGGACTTGGCTCGGGATAAGTCTGTCCGGCGCAGGTGAAACGCTTCATATTCTGGTCAACATCCTTATATGTATATATTGCCTCTATTCCAGGTACCTTCATTGCAATATCTGTATTAATGCTCTTAACATATGCGTTGGCATATGGTGAACGCAGAAGCTTTACAACAAGACAATCCTTTGGTGCAATATCATCTGTATATACCGGTTTTCCAAGAAGCAGCTCCATTGCATCTTTTTTTCTTACTGCTTTATTAACTGACTTCATTACTTCACCTCCTCTGCTATATTTTCTTTATTTTCCACACTGGCTTCCTTAGCCTTTTTTACCTTTAGGTAATCCAGAATTCCTCTTAACTGGCCTTCATATCCTGAACATCTGCACAGATTTCCCGAAAGGAATTCCTTAATCTCATCTTCATCAGGGTAAGGATTCTCCCTAAAAAGTGCAATAGCATTCATAACAAAGCCCGGGTTACAGAAGCCACACTGCTCTGCTCCCTGATCTGCTATAAATATAACGAACTCTGCGGCCTCCTCCTGTAAACCTTCAAGCGTTGTAACGCTACATTTATCTGCTCTTACAGCAAGAACCGAACATGAAAGTACAGGTTTATCGTTAAGAAATACCGTACACAGTCCGCAGTTAGAAGTCTCACAGCCACATTTTACACTATAACAGCCATGCTCCCTCACGAAATCATAAAGAGTCATATCGCAGGCCACATCTGCCTTGACTGACTTTCCATTTAACTTAATATCTACTAACATATATTCTCCAATCCATACACTAATAAATCTCTATATTAATAATTTACAGCTCTTAATGCTCTCTTAGTAAGCTCTTGTGCCAGATGGCTTCTGTATTCAGCACTTCCACGCATATTACTCTCTGTAGAAACATTTTCTTTTACATACCTTGCGAAGCTCTCTATAGCCTCATCATTTACTCCGCCCTTAAGAATACCTTCCTTATCTTCAACAACAACAGCTCTTCCCGGTCTTGCACCTATGCATATATTATATTTGCCTGAACCGCTAAAGCCCACGCCAGCGCAGGTAAGAACCGGAAGGTCTGTTTCTGTTATTCTTACTGCCTCATAAAACATCTTAACTGGCTTTTTCTTAACTATAATGCTTACAATAATATCCCTGTCATAGCTCTTAGCCGCATACTCCTTTAGGGAAACTATTCCACCCTTATATAACTCCACATATGAGTCAAGTCCTATTAATAATGTAAGAACATCAGAAAATCCATATCTTCCATATATGCTTCCGCCAACTGTTGCAAGATTTCTAAACTGCACCCCAACAATATGCCTTAGTGCTTCCTTAGCACAGCCATTGGTATACTCATTAAAGCCCTTATGGTTTTCTAACTGTCTTAGAGATGTCATGCATCCAATCTTAAATTCTTCATCTGTCTCTTCAAGCTTGTCAAGTCCCAGTCCTGACATGTCAATCGCAGTATTTATTCTGTTATCGCCCATACGCATCCACATCATGCCGCCGATAATTCTGTTAGCCTTCTTCTGGTTAAGCTCGTAGGCCTCTTCAATACTTTCTACTCTCTTATAATTCTGTATATTAAGCATAAAAACTCCTCATTTAATCATACTTATGCCAGAAATAAAAGTCCTGCTGTGCAACTTAAACAACCTTTAAACTTTTTCCTGACCGTTTCTTAATTACATCATAATATAACTATACTGGCTTGTAAAAGCCTTGTCAATCTGATAAAATTCATTCGCACATATCTTTTAACTGTTGCTGTCAGATATATTCTGTTCAACATAAATGAGTGTGCTAAAATAAAGTAGAAATGAGGATAACTATGAAAAAGTTTAAAAGATTAACCGCTTTAGTTCTGGCAGTGCTTATGCTTATATCAACTGTAGCATGTGGCAGTTCTGCTTCAAACGACAGTACTACACAGGCTGCTTCAACATCAGCCTTTGATGTTATGTCCCAGTTTAGCGAGGTAAGCACAAGCTACCCTCTTACTGTTACCGACCAGGCTGGACGAACAGTAACTTTTGAAAAAGCACCTGAAAAGATTGCTTCATCTTACTATATCTCTACAAGTCTTCTCCTTGCACTTGGATTAAAGGATAAGCTTGTAGGCATCGAAGCTAAGGCTAATACAAGAAACATCTATAAGCTTGCAGCTCCATCCATCGTAAGTCTTCCTAATATGGGAACAGCCAAGGAATTCAACACAGAAGCCTGTGTTGCAGCAGCACCTGATGTTGTATTCCTTCCTATGAAGTTAAAAAAAGCTGCAGATACACTTGAAAGTCTTGGTATCAAGGCTGTTGTTGTTAATCCTGAGGATGCAACGCTCCTTAAGGAATGTATAACACTTGTTGGTAAAATAACTAACACAATTGGACGCTCTGATGCACTTAACAATTCCATTGATACATTTTTAGCTGATAATAAAGCCAAGCTTGCAGGTGAGAACACTCCTTTAGTATATCTTGCAGGTAACAGCTCTGTTCTTTCAACAGCCGGAAGCAAGATGTACCAGAACACATTACTTACCAATGCAGGCGGAAAGAATGCAGCCTCTGAGCTCACAGATACTTACTGGGCAAATGTTTCATATGAACAGCTTCTTGCCTGGAACCCTGATTACATTATAATAGCTGCCGATGCAACTTACTCAGTAGATGACGTTCTTAATGATGCTAACCTTGCAGACTGCAATGCTGTTAAGAATAAAAAGGTTGTAAAACTCCCTGGCGATATAGAAGCCTGGGATTCACCTGTACCAGCAAGCTTCTTAGGAAGCATATATATTGCCTCTGTTCTTCATCCAGAAAAGGTTACTAAGGATTTCTATGAAGAATGTGTAACTAAATTCTATGAAAGCTTTTATGGATTCACACCTGCTAAATAAGGATGATTTATGTTCAAAAATACTTATAATTACCGGAACAAAATTATACTTTTATCAGCCATACAGGTACTGCTTCTTCTGGCAGTACTTGTATGGTCTGTCATTACCGGACAGTATCCACTCACATTAAAGAGCTTACTGTCTGGTGATACTATGTCTATTATGGTCTTTAAAAGGCTCAGGCTTCCACGCGCCCTTATGGGTGTTATAGGTGGTTTTGGGCTTTCAATATCAGGTTATATATATCAGCTTATATTTAAAAACCCTCTGGCTTCTCCCGATATCGTTGGCGTTTCCTCCGGTGCAAGTGCCGGTGCTGCTCTTGCAATAGTTGCAGTTTCTGCTTCTGTTCCATTCATCTCCATATCTGCTTTTATCGGAGCTGTTACAGCCCTCATAATAACTCTGCTTACAGCTTATCTTGTCCCTGGCAGAAACAGTTATACTATCGTGCTTGCCGGTATAGCTATTCATTCTGTGGCACAGACTATACTTATGTTTCTAAAGCTTGCTGCCGATCCTGAAAAACAGCTTGCTTCAATCGAATACTGGATTATGGGAAGCCTTAATGGTATTTCAAGGGACAGCCTTGCTATTCCGTTCCTCACAACACTTGCCGGCTTTATTATAATGGCTATGTTATACAGACAGGTTCTCATTCTCTCTACAAGCGAAGAGGAAGCTGTATCGCTAGGTGTAAATGTGACAATTCTGCGTTTTATCATATTAATGCTTGCTACATTAGTAGTATCATCAATAATATGTGTTACAGGGCTTATAAGCTTTATCGGACTTATCGCACCTCATATTGCCAGACTGCTTACAAAGCGTAATGACATATTTACATATATAACAAGTGGCTTCACAGGAGCTATTTTACTGACACTTGCTGATATACTGGCAAGAAGTGTATCCTCATCAGAGCTGCCAGTCAGTATATTTACCTCACTTCTTGGAGCTCCACTACTTATCATTCTGCTTATCAGAGCTAATAAAAAGGAGGCGTTATGATGTCCGATTTATTCAATACCACATTTTCTGCTGCCGGAATATCTGTATATTATGGCAGCACCTGTGCGGTTGATAACGTAAGCTTTGACCTTATGCCAGGACAGCTTAATGCTGTTATTGGCAATAACGGCTGTGGTAAAACCTCCCTTATTAAAGCTATTATGGGACTTATAAAGCACAACGGAAAATGTCAGCTTAATGAACACTTACTTGAAAACCTCTCTGTTAAAAAAAAGGCCCAGCTGATAAGCTACATTCCCCAAAGAAACAATCTTACCATAAGTATGACCGTCAGGGAGGTATGTCTGCTTGGCTTCAATCCTCATATGCACATACTTGGAGGCTACACCACAGATATGATAAAACGTGCCGATAAAGCTATTGATATGGTTGGACTTAATGGTTTATACGAATCAGACTTCTTAGCTTTAAGCGAAGGGCAGAAGCAGTTATGTATTCTGGCACGCACCATAATAGAGGCTTCCCCTCTGCTTCTTCTTGATGAACCGGATAGTGCACTTGATTTTTCTAATCGTCATCTTCTTATGCAGCGCATAAGAAGCATTGTATCCGATGGCAGATGCGTACTTATGTGTATTCACAGTCCTGAGCTCGCTTTGGAATACTGCGATAATATATTTCTTATGAAAGCCGGAACAATACTTACCAGCATTAACACTCATACAGACTCCCTTGATATTATTAACAAAAAGCTGTCTCTTATATATGATAATATTAATGTTATTGAATGTACCGATATCCACAATAAAACACACCGTGTAGTTGTGGCACTATAAACCTTTACTACAGATATATACCTATTCACGCAAGACACACATACGTTATAAAAACATTTACTGAAATGAGGTGACTTATTCTATGGATAATTGTTATTTAGACGCTCTGGCTGTCATTACATTTTTTAAGATGTCAGATAAAAAGCATCTTTTTATTACCGGAGACCGGGGAAGTGGCAAATCATATCTGTTAAACAGCATTTTAAACCAGACTAAAGACGCTACATATATGTCTGATTTTTTCAATTTCAATTATCTGCTAAGCCGCAGAACGGACACCCCAGAAGTTGTTATTAAATCCAATCTTATAGATGATGGAAAAGAATATGTGATTGGCAGACCACGTACACTCACTCCTGTTTCCCCTAAAAAAGGCAACAATATGACCATTGTAGAGGATGGCTTTATTAACTGCGCCTGTCCTGCTATTATGAAGCATCTTATGACCTCTGATGATAGTGTATTTGTTATTGACGAGCTTGGTTATCTGGAAAGTTCCTGTGGTGAATTTCAGGAGCATATCAGGACTCTTCTTGATAACTCACGCGTATTAGCTGTCATCAGAAAACAATCCACGGAATTTCTTGACAGTATTAAAAACAGATCTGATGTACTTTTAATCGATATTGATAATACCTTCAGCTCTATTTCGTGCATTATTATGGCATCTGGTATGTCAAAAAGATTCGGTACCAACAAGCTTTTAGCATCCTTTAACAACAACACTCTCTTTGAAAATGCGATAAATATAAGCCGCTTTGTCAGCTTTGGTAAAACTCTTGCTGTAACACGGCATGATGAACTTGTACAGATATGTGAACGGGAACATATACATTGCATAAAACACAATATGCCTTACAGAAATGATATGGTACGTCTTGGTGTTTCACGTATTCTAAAGGAAACTAACAGACACAAAAGCTGCTGCACCCATGGAATATTATTTCTTCCATCAGACCAGCCGCTCATCACTAAGACAAGCCTGCAGCTGCTGTGTCTTTTATTTATTTACTACAACAGCAGTCATTTTGCTTGTAATAACACAGATAAATCCAGCAATGCCAATAATAACTATTCTAATAATAATAACAATAATAGTAATAAGAAGATATGCCGGCTTGCCTTCAACGAAAACGCTGGCGCACCAGTAATATTTCCTGCGTGCTATTATAATGAGCTTCTTACACTTCCACAGGGCAAGGGTGGCGGCTTTATTGCAAAAAAACATCCTGCACAGGTTGTTTTAGTTCCTGCACAGGATGAATATGAATTATATGATATTGATACTCCTGATGACCTTATTCGTCTTTCCCAGTATCCTTGCTAATTGCTGTACCTTATTTAGTTACAGCCTTTTCCTTTATTGTTGCTGCTTCTTCTGAAACAACTTCTTTAACTGTTTCCTCAGCTTTATCCTTAGGAAGAATTATATTAAGTAATATCGCTACAAATGCTGCTGGAACAATACCAGACTCACCAAACATAAGCTGTACAGCCTGTGGTGTATGTGCAAGGATTGCAGGGCTTACACCCATACCATAGCCTACACCAAGTGCAACTGATACAATAGAAAGTCTTCTTGCATCAAGCGGCTCCTTAGTGATAAGCTGGATACCACTAACAATAATTGATGAGAACATCATAACTGCAGCACCACCAAGTACCGACTGTGGCATGATTGATATTAAGGCTCCAAGCTTAGGAATAAGACCACATAATATAAGGAATACCGCACCAGATGCAAGTGCAATTCTGTTAACAACCTTAGTCATTGCAACAAGACCAACATTCTGGCTGAATGATGTATTAGGAAGCACACCGAAAAGTGCTGCAAGCGATGAACCTAAACCATCACACATAACTCCGCCTGAAAGCTCTTTATCTGTCGCTTCTCTTCCTACTCCACCGACCATAACACCAGATATATCTCCAACAGTTTCTACTGCTGTTACCACAAACATAACAAGCACAGGAAGTATTGCTCTTAAATCAAACACAGGCTTAACTGGCATAAACTTAGGAATCGCAATCCACTTAGCTTCTGCAACCTTATTCCAGTTAAGTACCCATGACTTAGTATATTCAACTCCATCAGCAGTAACCGCTGTATGTGGAAGCACACAGCCCATAATAGCTGCTACAATATAACCAACTATAATTCCAATGAGTATAGATGATGAACTAAGATATCCCTTTGTCCAGTGCTTAACAAATAATATAACAACAAGCACAACAAACGCCAGAAACAAATTCTCTAGTGAGCCAAAGTCCTTAGCTCCGTTTCCACCACCGAATGAATTAATACCAACTGAAATAAGTGACAATCCAATAGAAAGCACAACTGTTCCTGTTACAACTGATGGGAAAAATCTTCTTAACGGCTTAATAAATGCACCAAGCACAGTTTCAAAAAGACCACCTATAATGGAAGCGCCCATAATAGCACCATAGGCTAATATTCCGCCTCCCATAACCTTTGTTATACTGCTGAACACTCCGATAAATCCAGAGCTCGTACCCATAATAATAGGCACCTTTCCTCCAACAGGTCCTACTGAAAATAACTGTATAAGCGTTACAATACCAGCTATAATCATAGCATTCTGTAAAAGTGCAACCTGAATAGATG
>ERZ773168.3449-NODE-3449-length-11156-cov-3.545446_pt1 | contig 11156 bp, 9 predicted proteins | sample MGYA00511261_ERZ773168 | MGnify/ENA primary metagenome ERZ773168 (study PRJEB29015, sample SAMEA2737855) | human gut metagenome | biome: human gut; feature: human-associated habitat; material: faeces | place: China | collected 2012 ... | reverse complement strand
GATGCACTTAAGCAGATTCTCTGAGGAAATATGTATATGGAATTCTAACGAATATAAGTTCATTGAGCTCGATGATGCATTCAGCACAGGTTCAAGCATCATGCCACAGAAAAAGAACCCTGACATAGCAGAGCTTGTACGTGGCAAGACAGGACGTGTATATGGTGCACTTATGAGCATACTTACAACTATGAAGGGAATTCCTCTTGCATACAACAAAGACATGCAGGAAGATAAAGAGCTTACTTTTGATGCTATTGATACTGTAAAGGGCTGTGTAAGCCTGTTCAAGGGCATGATTGATACTATGAAGTTCAACGATGCACGTATGGAAGACTCTGCTAAGAAGGGCTTCACTAACGCAACAGATGCTGCCGACTACCTTGTAAAGAAGGGTGTTCCTTTCAGAGATGCCCATGGTATCGTAGGACAGCTTGTACTTATGTGCATAGATAAGGGAATCGCTCTTGATGACCTCTCACTTGATGAATACAAGAAAATAAGTCCTGTATTTGAAGAAGATGTATATGAAGCAATAAGCCTTAAGACATGTGTAGAAAAGAGACTTACACTCGGTGCTCCTGGTCCTGAGGTTATGAATAAGGTCATCGGTTTATATGATGAATATATGAAGGATAACCAGAAGCTGTAATTAACAATGTCCAGCTTCGGACTCATTCTAATCATAAAGGTGCTGCCGCCTTAACGATTAAAAATCGTTGAGGCGACAGCACCTTTTGCTTTAGACTATTATTCTTAATTTTAGACACCAGCTCTGGGTTTTATCTTACTTACCCATCTTTATAACAACCTGTTTTCCTTTAAATGCCACACCATAGCAGTATATTCTATCTTCGGACACTCCCCTTTGTATCAGTTCTTCCTATTGCAACGTAAACGCACCATCAGAATAAAAAAATAGTATCTTTATCATGAGGATCCAGTTCAAACTGGAACTGGATTATTCCTGCAAGACCATCAATACCCCTGCGTAAATCTGTAAAACCTGCCGCTAAGAAAATGCGTTTAAATCCACTTGCATCATTAAGCATACTTCAATGCCTCTATAAGATTTTTTATAAATACTGATGATGCATTATTATCAAGTTCTAAAGTAATTCCATTTACCTTAATAATGGCAGCTACGGTATTATCAGATGAAGTCACATTATTTTTTGTATCACATGCACTATGTGATATCGTTATTTCAGCTGTAGAAGACTGTTCATTAACAACAGGAAGTTCTACGAAAGTAGTCTGCTGTTTTTCAAGCGTATCAATACATGTTTCCTTCAGTTTTCTCTGCCAGTAGTAATACTGGTCTTTGGATACGTTGTTAAGCTCAAGCCATTCAAGTATCCTCATACCACTTGAACGGCATTCTTTTATAATCGCTGCCCACTTTGTCAGATTGTGCTGTGTTTCCAATTCTTTGGGTTTCAATAGTGATAACCTCCTGCAAATTTGTATTAGTTGTACAATTCGTTAAACTTGTACAAACTGATTATCACTGTTATATCAAATTTTGAAATCTATTAGTAGGTACATGCGTTGGAGCGTTTACATGCAAAGTAGTATTACGCACACCATAATAATTTTATATAGTTTCGCAATTAAAAGCCGCCTGATTTCTTTTACGAAAACCAAGCGGCGAGAAAATTTTTTATTTACCAATCACTTTCATCATCTTGTTGACGATATTTTTCTTCCTCTTCACGACGATATTCACTATCGTCCCAGTTATAAACATACTCTCCTCGTTCAATGCTGAATCCATCTTTTTCAATGTTTTCGTATTCTCCGGAATCGTAATTAAAACACCATTTTGACATAATGGTCATCCTCTCTGTACCAAAAATCACTTTATGTATCAAGCCTCACCAATTATATTCGGTAAACTGCAATGTGTAATTCTCACCGGGTGTTATATCATACACCACAATGGAGTCGTCTTTGAATTTATCTCCAGTACTAAGAGATTTCAAATAGAGATTGCTTGAATCAATTAGATATCCCTTGCTGTCATAGAGCTTATAGGCGATAATATCATAACTCGAACTATTGCCATATATTTTTTTACCTGAAAGTGTGATTTTGAGTTGTGTGGTGTATTCCTTTTCATAAACATACGAAACATCTGTTATTTTAATGACTGATTCCGTACTTCCGTCATATCTTTTGACCTTTATTTCAAGCGGCAGTCCTTCTGCCGTTAATTGTACATCTGCTACTGGCAAGCAATACAGTGCTGTACAGTTAACCTCATCAAAACGAATGGTATCCCCTTTGTATACGGTAAGATATACCGTACCGTTATTTGATTTTCCGTTTTTTATATCGGAAGCAGGTATCCTTACATTTGCTAAATATTGTTTTCCAGCAACTTTGCTTTCGTAATCTCCAAAATCTTTGGTAGTTACTGACTTAGTCGCAGAATATACTTCTTCACCGGCATCATTGACTATGCGTATATCAACATCAATATCAGCGGCAATATATCTATCATTGCTGTTAAGCAATCCAAAAAACAAACTGTAATCATTAGTCCCCGGATTACTCTGAAAAGACCACCCTTTTAATGTGTCAATATCATTGATTACAGAAGGTAAAATCGAGCAGCCGCACAATGAGAGCATAAACACAGCAAGGATTGCCATAAAAACTCTTTTCATAGTTTCCACCACCTCACTTAGTTTCTGTATTATTACAGTTAAGCGAAGCCATCATTTGTCTTTTCTGTTCCTTTTTCACTCCTTTAGGAAGTAAGCAGGATATTCTATTGCAATGTTCACTTAAATAACAAGTTTCACAGATAATTCCAGAAACTTCTTGCTCAAACAAGTCCTCATCAGATGGCAATTCGTATGTTTCAATTTTTTTAATTGATTCCGGATTTCTCAATGCGAAGTCTATCTGTTTACCATTACTTGTTTTTACATAACGATACACTTCGGCAAAAAATGAAATAGAATCATCAATTTTATATTCTTCAAATCCGGCAATGTTCATCCAAACATGTTCTTCTTTGCCATCAAAACAAACACCATCAGGATACATTCCCTCAACCATTATACGTTTAAAACAAACATTTTCTTTTGTTCTTTTCTCAATGCAGCCTTTAAATCCCAAGGGAATATTGTAATAGCAGGTCGCAAACCAACATCTTGTTTTATTGAAAGATCTTATTTGTACATCAATATAATCATCATACGTAAATTTTTCCGCACCTATGATGTCCCGATAACCTTCAGGATTAAAATCTATTACTCCATCATATGTATTTACCATTGTGTTTTTCCCGTAGTATGTAGCAAAAAGCTCTTTTTCTTCAGGATATTTTTGTATTAAAAAAGCAGCTTTTTTCAGACGCTCACTGCGTTCTTCGTTTTGCTTTTTCTCTTCCAAAAGCTTTGTCCTTTGAATTTCTTTCTCTATGTAATTGATTTCGTCTGGTGTCAATAAAGGAGATATATCATCCTTACAATGGTATGATCCGTTTTGTAAACCTTTTCTAAATCGAATAAGAACATCCTTCATCATCTTTTCCGAAAGAAATCGAGCTTTATCAATTGAGCAACTATAATAACAGCCAGTGTTTATGTTACCATAACCTTTGCCGTACAAAACTGCGGTATTCCACGGACACAAATAATGTTCTTTTTGTACTAACCTACCTCGCTTTAAACCTTCTTCAAACTCGGGAAAAATTTTGGGATTTCCACATCCCTCATGATCATCTACCCAAAAACCAGATGGACCTTTTTCAACATTTTGAATCATTACATCCAATGCTTCAACTGTTGCCTTTTTAGTTTCGTTGTTTCTCATATTTACAACCTCCGTTAATAAGTGCTGCGAATAGCAGCCTGACATGCTAACAAAGGTTAGTTGCCTGTAGATATAAACATTCAAATTTATTGTAACTTAAAACTGCTTGATTTTCAATAGGCATAGCGAAAATCGCTCGGAATCTTACTTTTTACCATAAAACCTGTATAAATAATCTGACAACTGATATATAGCTGAAGTAGCTTCCGTCTCAGTCATGTTACCAGACAGCATTTTATTATAATAGGCAATTTCGGTTTCCAAAAACACATCAGAATCACAAACATAGGCAAACTTAATATATAGATTTCTTATTATTTCATATATCTTATTTCTTGTTTCTTCATATCCAGTCTCCTTGATTCTGGCAAATGAAATACTTATAACCGGATATGTTCCCTGCAGTTTCCGATAGTCTTCATACTTCCATATATTGTACTTTTAAAACAAAAGAGAATGCCCCTTATAATCAATCGAAAAGAAACTCTCAACCATATTCATAGTTAGTGTCTTACCAAATTTTCTAGGACGCGTAATAAGCGTGACACTATCCATGCTATCCCACCACTCTTTAATAAACTGTGTCTTATCAATATAAAAACAATCATTCAAAACCAAATCACTAAAACTTTGAATGCCTATTGCAACCGTCCTGCTCATATGCTATCACTCCTATACAAAATATATAATTGCTATATTGTCATATAACAAAAAAGCCCTTAGAGATATTATACTCTAAAGGCTTTGGGTTTAGAAAATATATTTATTTGTAATCTTAATTTTATAATCTTATTTTGTACTTTGTATTACTTTTTCTTTACAAGACAACGCTTTTTATAGAAAGCTATGCCATAGCAGTGAATATGTTCGCTGTCATAAGCATCTTCAAAATCTCTGGCATACATTCTCTCATCTATCTGCTTCAATGCTTTATCACACTCCGATTCCAGATTATCCAAAGCCGCCGCACGTTTGGCCTCAAAAATAGCTACGTGACCGTTTATAGTATCACAAACAATAATGTCACTTCTACCTTCACCATGTTCTTTGTTTGAATCCACCTGATATCCTGCACCAGCAAATATACCACTTAGAAATGCATGATAAAAGTCTTCTCCATAATCGTGGTAGCTTATAGTTCTTCTTAGTAATGTGCTCACTTCTTTTGTGATTTTATCGCAATCACCACTCCATACAGCTAAAAACAATTCTTTTTTATTCCACTTTTTTGAGTTATCCTCAAACCACTTAAAAACTTCCGTTTCAAAAATCTGTTTAATTTCAAGATTCGGGATTTTTAATGCTATTGTATTATCTGTCAATTTTTCATCAATATCACAATCTCTGACTTGCGTTAAATATCCTGTTAAATACATCATACTCCAAAGATTCTCCTCTGATGAATGTAAATAATCGTAAGTCAGATTCTCGTCAACTCTCTGTAGAATATATCCACCGCTCATCAGCGTTTCCATCTTCTTTGTAATGCTCACACCAGCATAATCAATGAATGAACGAATGATTGCATTATCACTTGTATCTTTCCAATATTCATCTGGTTTTGCATCAGGATTGTTCTGTAAGTCATCAACATAACACATAACATCCCAAGGGCAATAGACATCAACATTTCCGAAATGATATCCATCATACCATTTCTTCATGATTTCTTCTTTACCATTTATATCTGCATCTTCAAGTATTCTGTCAACTTCACTTTGAACAAATCCATAGTATTCATTCAATCTGGATGAAGTGATAGTATTTGAAACAAAATTATTTGTGCCTGTAAATATACTTTCCTTTGCTATTTTCAAACAGCCAGTGACAACCGCAAGTTTAAGATATGAATTATCTTTTAATGCCTGCATAAATCCCTTCATGATTTCAAGCATTTCTTTATAGTAGCCATTGCTTGTCGCTCTCGCCATAGGAACATCATACTCATCTATGAGAATTATTACATTCTTATTATAATGTCTGCTTAAAAACTCCGAAAGAATATAAAGTGAACGCATCACTTCAATCTTTCCTGCATGCTGATAACGAATATTCCAATACAGCTTTTTTTCTTCTTCATTCAGTGCAGAGCTTTCCATAAGATATTCATGTTTCTTATAAAGTTCTCCAACTTCATAAACAAGCTGCATATATGCCGTTGAGAAGTCGTTACCTTCAACAGCCTTAAGACTTAAGCTCATCACTGGCCACTTATTCATCCATTCATCGCAAATATTCCTATGCTTTGAAATTTCAAGTCCATCAAATAAGCTTTGACTGTCTTTTTGAATATCTAAAAAACATTCAAGCGTACTCATCCCTAATGTCTTTCCAAAACGACGTGGACGGGTTATTAATGTAACCTGAGTACCAGATGACTTTAGGATTTCACCTATCAGCCCTGTCTTATCTACATAGTAAAAGCCCTCTCTACGGATTGTTTCAAAATCTGACCTTCCCTTCGGAATATTCAAAAAAGCCATGTCACCCACCCCTTTTAGATACATGTTACCAAGCATTAATCAGTGTATTTTCTTAAACAAATATCACATCTTAACGTGATTTGATTTTAACATTTATAGGGGTAAATGGCAAGTATATCCCATGTTAAGGAGGGCATCCTTCATCTATCAATCTGCATTGCATTCCCCTCACATTATTCTTTGATTACACCTTAGTTGAACATTTGACAACGCTTTTTTACAAAGCTATTCTACAGTAACACTCTTAGCAAGATTTCTAGGCTTATCAACATCCAAGCCCTTTGCCACTGATACATAATATCCAAGTAACTGTAATGGTACTACTGCCAATGATGCCGCAAAATGTTCATCTATCTTAGGAATATATGTAGTAAAATCAACTGTGTCTTCTACCTCATACTTTCCATATGTAGTAAGTCCCATCAGATATGCTCCACGGCTCTTGCACTCTACCATGTTACTTATTGTTTTCTCATAAAGTTCACTCTGTGTAAGCACACCTATAACTAGAAGATTATCTTCAATAAGACTTATAGTTCCATGCTTAAGCTCACCTGCTGCATATGCCTCTGAGTGAATATATGATATTTCCTTAAGTTTAAGACTTCCCTCCAGACTTACTGCATAGTCGATTCCACGACCTATAAAGAATATATCCTTTGAATTAGCTACTTTCGCCGCAAACCACTGGATTCTTTCTTTATCTTCAAGTATCTTTTCTATCTTTTCAGGGATAGTTTCAAGCTCTGATATCAGGCTTTCATACTCAGATAATTCCACCTGACCTCTTACATATGCAAACTGAAGTGCAAGACAATATGCTGCTATAAGCTGTGTACTGTAAGCCTTAGTTGTGGCAACCGCTATCTCCGGACCAGCAAGAGTGTAAAATACATTATCAGCCTCTCTTGCTATCGAACTTCCGACAACATTTACTATACCAAGTGTCTTAAGACCCTTATCCTTTGCAAGCCTTAACGCTGCAAGGCTGTCTGCTGTTTCACCCGACTGGCTTATAATTATAACAAGATCATCTTTATCCAATATAGGTTTTCTGTATCTGAACTCTGATGCAAGTTCAACCCTCACTGGAATCCTTGCCATATCTTCAATGACATACTGTGCAACCATGCCAACATGCCATGCCGAACCACAGGCAACTATATGAATCCGGCTTATCGCTTCAATATCTTCCTTTGTAAGACCTACATTTGAAAGGTCAATCACACCGTCTTTGACAACTGAGTTAAACGTATCTTTGACAGCTTTTGGCTGTTCATGTATTTCTTTTAACATGAAATGTTCATATCCACCCTTTTCAGCTGCATCCATATCAAGTTCTGAAACCTGAATTTCTTTCTTAATATTCTGCTTATGAAAATCACAAAATTCAATTCTATCTGACTTAATTGTTGCAATCTCACCATATTCAAGAAGATAATAATTTCTTGTATATTTTAAGATTGCAGGTACATCGCTGGCGATAAAGTTTTCTTCTTCACCTTTTCCAATAATTAACGGGCTGTCTTTTCTTACTGCATAAATTGTATCAGGAAAATCTTTAAAAATAATTCCCAATGCATATGCACCTGTAACATCTTTTAATGTCTTAATTATTGCATCTATAGGATCACCTTCATAATAGTAATCTAATAATTTTGCAACTGTTTCTGTATCTGTTTCACTTACAAATGTATATCCTTTATCAATTAGGAAATCTTTAATTTCTTTATAATTTTCTATAATCCCATTGTGTACAATTGATACTCTCTTATTGCCATGAGGGTGTGAATTGATATCTGAAGGCTCACCGTGAGTAGCCCATCTTGTATGTCCTATCCCGCAATGGCCAATCGGCTTTCCGTCCTTCTTAAGCTTCTCCAAAAGACATGTAAGCTTGCCCTGTGACTTTTCAACTTTTATTTTATTATTCTCAAAAACAGCAATACCTGCTGAATCATAGCCTCTGTACTCTAACTTTCCGAGCGTATCAAGCAATACGTCCGCTGCATCTCCGGATCCGCAATATCCGACTATTCCGCACATAACCATGCCTCCTTATTAATTTGCGAATAAACTTATAAAGCTTATTTTATCACATCAGATGCCGTAACACAATATTTTTCACAAGCCCTACTTATAGTATGCTGCCGCATAATCAAAATACGGTCGCAGCATATACTGGTTGTTAACCTGCTTCACCGCAAGTGTTCTTCTCGTGACAAAGCCCTCCAGCTTCTCAAGGTACTCATCACATGAGATTGTCGCGTCGGCAACCCCGGTAAGTCCCTTCTCCCAGCTTGCAGTGAGTGTCGGGTCTAAAAGATATTTGATTGATGCCGCAACAACATCATATATCATCTCTCCCAAGAGAGTAGGTGTGATGATCTGTGTCTTGTTGTTAAGCTTTATATAGCCCTTGTCAATAAGCTTCTTAAGTATCTCCGCTCTTGTTGCACTTGTTCCGATTCCGCTGCCCTTTATCTGTGCTCTCAATTCCTCATCCTCGATAAGCTGTCCCGCGTTCTCCATAGCAAGAATGATTGAACCGGAATTATATCTCTTCGGCGGCGAAGTCTTTCCCTCTTTGACAAAAAATTCCGATATCGGTATAATGTCACCCTTCTTCAGTTTCTGCAGCATCTCAAGCATTCCTGCATCACACTTGACATCCTCGGTCTCATCATCGTTTTTGGATGCTTTACCTGAGGCTGCCCCTGTTCCGGCAACCTTCAGATAGCCTTCCGACACTAACACCTTAAAGCTCGAAAAAAGACTTTCCGTATCCTTCTTAATAACAAGTGCAACCTTCCGGTATACTGCCGGAGGGTAAAATATCGCAAGAAATCTCTTCACGATAGTCTCATAGACCTTCGCGGCCATGGCGGAAAGTCCCTTTACCGTCCCTGTCTGTCCGGTCGGTATTATGGCATAATGATCCGTTATCTGCTTATCGTTGGTGTATTTTGTCTTTGCAATTCCCTTGCAGCTCCCGCTCTCAAGTATCTCAGCCGCGAATCCTGCCGCCGGTTGAAAATTTCTTAAGCCGCCTATATTTTTATGAATTTCCTTTGCCACGGCAGTTGACAGCACTCTCGCATCGGTTCTCGGGTACGTCACAAGCTTCTTCTCATAAAGCTCCTGTGTTATTCTGAGCGTCTCATCCGGGCTTATCTTAAAAAGCCGTGAGCACTCATTCTGCAATTCCGCAAGGTTAAAGAGCAGAGGCGCACTCTTGTTCTCCTTCTTTTTCTCAATCCCCGTTATGACTCCGCTCACGGGTTCAGGCATCACAAGCTGTCTTGTACCGTCAGAAAGCTTCTGTCCCGACATAAGCTCAATGAGAGCCTTTGCGTCCTCTTCCTTGTTAAAGCCGTTCTCCTTATAGAGCTTAGGCGAGGCGTAGTACACCGAACCCTCTGCTGCTCTCCATTCAGCCTCAAAACCGCTTCCGGCAAGTGAGCACTTTGCAAGCACCCTGTAAAAAGGCGTCTCGACGAACTGCCTTATCTCCCGCTCCCTCTTTACTATCATTCCCTGAACACAGGTCATGACACGTCCAACAGCTATGACCGTATTCCTGCTCTGCTTTAAGTAGTTAGAAATAGTATTTCCGTACTTTAATGTAAGGACTCTCGAGAAATTGATTCCCATGAGGTAGTCCTCCTTCGCGCGCAGATATGCCGCATCCGCAAGGGCATCATACTCGGAAAGGTCCTTTGCCTCCCTGATTCCTCTTAAAATCTCCTCCTCGGTCTGTGAATCTATCCACACACGTCTTCTGTTTTTGCCCTCGACATGTGCCTCCTGCTCCACCAGCCTGTATATATACTCTCCCTCACGCCCCGAGTCGGTACAGACATATATTGTATCTATATCAGGACGATTAAGGAGTCCTGACACAACATTAAACTGCTTCTTTACTCCTTCAATTACCTCATACTTCCAGTCTTTGGGAATAAATGGCAGTGTGTCAAGACTCCATCTTTTAAGTGCCGGATCATATTCTTCCGGATAACTCATCGTCACCAGGTGACCTACGCACCAGGTGACAATGGCTTCGTCTGACTCAAGATATCCGTCCCGTCGTTTTGTATTTAGTTTCAATGCTTTTGCGAATTCCTGGGCAACGCTCGGTTTCTCCGCAATGTATACTGATTTTCCCATAAATTAATTATTTGTCTTCCATTCCATTATTTTACACGGAATCTGTAGGCAGTACGAGTATCATATTTCTCGCCTTTCTTACAGATCGGTCCCGGGAAGTTTTCATGATGGATTGCATCCGGATAGTACTGTGTCTCCAGACAGATGGCATCTCTCATCTCATAAACTGCACCATCTCTTCCTTTCTCTCCGTCAAGAAAGTTCGCAGTATAGATCTGCACACCCGGAAGGTCTGTCAGTACACTCATATGGATTCCACTTTCATCCCCGGCGACTTCTGCTACTTTATCAAATTCGCCTTCATTTTTCAATACCCAGTTGTGGTCGTATCCATTTCCGAATACCAGCGGTTCATAGTCTGCTTCAATATCTTTTCCGATTGTCTTATCTGTTCTGAAATCCATCGGAGTTCCTTCCACACTCCGGATCTCACCTGTCGGAATGGATGCTGCGTCTGCCGGTGTAAATGCATCTGCATTCAGCCATAATGTATGATTCAGAACATCTCCGCTCTTATGTCCGTTCAGGCTACAGTAACTGTGATTTGTCATATTGATGATTGTATCCTGATCCGGTTCCGCTTCGTAGTGGATCATCAAAGTATTCTCTTCATCCAGGGAATACGTCACTTTCATAACAAGTGCTCCCGGATATCCCTGATCTCCATCCGGACTGTGC